>CAJDVL010000166.1_pt1 | contig 10075 bp, 7 predicted proteins | sample 7391331 | NCBI WGS metagenome assembly CAJDVL01 (sample SAMEA7055707, study PRJEB34461) | soil metagenome | biome: terrestrial ecosystem; feature: Peninsula; material: soil | place: Antarctica | collected 2016 | reverse complement strand
ATATTTTCGGCATTGGTGGCACCGGCAGCCGGGTGATCAAATCGCTCTCCATGCTGCTGGCCGCCGGCTGCCGCCTCGAAAACGGCTTTGACACGGTGGTGCCTGTTATTATCGATCCCGATACCGGCAACGGAGACCTCGACCGTACCAAAGATATCCTCCGCCTCTACCAGCAGATCCGCAATCAGGTTGACCATCCCGACGACTTTTTTGCCCAGGAGATGAAGACCATTCACGAACTGGCCGACAATTCAGCTGCTATTAACCCCGACTTTTTTCAATTCCGGCTGAGCGGCGTCGACGGCAACTCCTTCCGGAAATATATCGGCTTTGACGAACTGGGTAACAAGGCCGACCCTTCGGAAGACGATCGTCATTTCATCCGTCTCCTCTGGTCGGAGGCCAACCTCGACGCTGACATCAGCGTGGGCTTCAAGGGTAACCCCCACATAGGATCAGTGGTGCTTAACCAGTTCACTGCTTCGGAAGATTTCCGCCGCTTCGGGCAGACCTTCTCGCCGGGCGATGCAGTTTTTATAATCAACTCCATCTTCGGGGGCACGGGAGCCGCCGGTTTTCCCCTCCTGTTGAAGAACCTCCGGGGTAACAGCGAACTTCCTCACAGGGTGCACGTGAAGGAGGCCCCCATTGGCGCCATCACCTATCTGCCTTATTTCTCGCTTAACCGGCAGGATGAAGTAAATTCGGAAACTTTTGAGGAGAAGGCCAAGATTGCCATCGACTATTACAACCGGACCATCATCAGCCAGAACAAGGTCAATGCCCAACAACGCCCATTTTTTGGAACTGGCAGGGGCCCTGGCCATCTTTGATTTCTGCCGGAACACTTCCCTGCATGCCGTGTCGGACGGGAAAGCCGTGAACGGCACCCGCGTCAAGGAGTATGGGATCGAAAATGAGACGGAGATCATCGGTTTTGGTGACCTCAACCTCGATAACGTGAAGAGCCTCTCGGGGCCGCTCACGAAATACCGCCTTTTCACTGAATATCTAGAGAAGGGGCTTCCCCGTGCACTGGGGGTGTCGCGCTGGACCCGCAGCAACATCCGGCTGGTGCCACGCAGCAACAATTCGGCACTGGACAAGCGTTATTTCAGTTCCGTGGAGTACAACCTTCAGGTGAAGGCCTTTAATGCCTATTTCACGGAATGGATCAGGGAGCTGGGCGACAACAAGCCAGCGTTCAAGCCTTTCCGGGAGGTGACTTCCGACACGGCGCTGAACCTGGTTAGCGGTTCGACCCCCAAGGGCAACCTGAGTTTCAAGTCCCTTGATGTCGGGAACTGCCGGCTGATTGCCCGCGATGAGCTCAGGGGCCCCGCAGAGCGCAAACACACCACGCTGATCAAGCTCTTTGGGCGTTCCACAGAAAAGGTATTGTCAGACAAAGCGTTAATTATCCGTTAGATATGGCCAAAGTATTCAGATTACACGAAGGGGCTACCGGCACCGGGTGGTTCGTCAGTCAGCCGCTGACGCCGGCTCAGCTGACCACCATACGCACCGAGGGGAAAGAGGTCTCCACCTCCATTCCCAGTCCCTATGCCCGGATCGATCTGGTGAAGTCGGCGTTCCGTTGGGTGGCCGAACATGGCATCGAGGGAACCACCGCCCACCACCGGCTGGTCTCCGAAGCCCTTGATGTGGCGCAGCTTTTTTTCCTGTCGCAGAAATACCGCAGCCGACTGGCCATTGTAGCCTACGATCCTGTGGCCCGCTTCAAACACCTTGAAGAGGAAGACGGGATCCTCCGCCACAACCATCTGGCCGAAACCCTCCACCTTTACTGGGAACAGGACAGCGTGGCCCGTGACGATGCCGGAAACCTGGTCCTTTACAATTTCGAGCATGTCAGGCGGATTTACCTGTTGCTGAACCGCAGTACCGGACAGGTGATCGGGGGGACTTCCCCGGCCACCCTTTTTCTGGCCGCCCCCGATGCCCGCGAGGCCGGTGGCAAACTCAACCTCCGCAGTTCCGACCATACGTTTTTTGGGGAACGCTGCACGCCACTCTCTGAAAGGGAGCCCTCCTTTGTCCGTTATTTCTTTTCCCTTGCCAAACAATCCCGCTTTCCCCTCCTTTTCCCGGAACTCTTTGCTTACCTCGAAAAGGTGCGACTGGCTTTGCCTGACCCGGAGCTTACCCATGCGGTCACCAACCTTGATGCGGCATCCCTTGCCGGCTACCGGCTTTGTCCTATCGGCAGCAACCTCAACGATACCTGCGAAGTACTGGGGATTCCCCTGGGCCTGCGCGAGGAGGATGACGAAGAGGGGGGCATCAGCGAGACCAGTGATTTTACCATCGTCAGTGACTTCCCTGTGGAAGGGCGCCGTCCGCTGGTCCTTCCTCAGGGACGCTTTCCGGGAGAGTGGACCTATACCACCCCCGGCATCCTCTGGAGCGAAAACAACATGGTTCCCTGGAGCAACGACCACTCCGGCCGGGAATCGCTTTTGCCGGTCCAGGAAGATCCCTATCCGTGGCTCTCAGCAGGCAACTTTCTCGACGACAAGATGATCGAGCTTCCTTATCCGGTCGATGCCACCCGCTTTGAGATGTGCGGAACCAGCCAGTGCCTGCTGCCGCTCACGCCCCTTTTCTTCCGCTATTTCCGGGCCGAGAGTGCCGCCAGGATGCTCAGCCTCACCGATCTTTCCGGAGGAGGAACCGAGGCAGTCCTCGAGATTCCCGTGAAGCGGGGAAAAATCCGCTTCCGCAAGGTCTATAGTCTCCCCGATAAGGTAAAAAGCGACCTTCACCTGGCCATTGTTCCTTTTATCAGAAGCGACAAAAAAGATCTGCCCTATACCATAGGTCTCCTCGACGATGGGACCGATGAGCCCCGATTTACGCAGCCGCTCTTTTTTGAGGAGGGGCAGCTGCTGCCTGTGGCGGAGCCGGTTTTCCGGAACCGCAGCCGGATGCAGCGGAGTTACTATTTCCGGACGCCGGGCCGGTTTGACGCCCTGCGGGTGAACACCCCCCAGGGAGGAGGATGCCTGGTGCCCCGCTGGAAGGCTTCCGGAAAGGGTTACCATGCTGTGAAATTTGCCGTCGACTTCGGCACCACCAACACCCATATCGAATACCAGTATGGGAACCACGATGCCCGCGCCCTTGACATCACCGCCAGTCAGCCTCTCTGGCAGTCGTTGATCGACACCCACCATCCTGATGTGAATTTCCAGGATGTGGCCGATGACCGGGTTTTTGAACAGGAGATTATGCCTTACCTGCTGCTCCCCGGCGAGAAGGTACACTTCCCGCTGCGTACTGCCCTGGCCTGCAACAGGGACCTTGACCCTGCCACGCGCCCTGAGCCTTTCCTCCATGTCAACAACTATATGCTTTACGAGAAGATCCACTTCCCGGTCTACCTCGATATCCGGACGCAGCTGAAGTGGAGCAACTATGCCGATCTGCGCGACGAGTCGCTCGTGGAGAGTTATATTGGCTTGCTGGTGCTGCTGGTTTATTACAAGACCCTGTCCCTGGGGGGCGATCCGGCGCAGACCACCATCACCTGGTTTTACCCGGTGAGCATGGATGAGTATGAGCTGGGAGTGCTCTTCCGTACCTGGAAAAAGTCCTATACAGCAGTTTTTGGACTGGAAGCCACCGGGAACCGGATCAACGGGATTCCCGAGAGCATCGCCCCTTACCTCTATTACAAATCGTCGGTAATTGGCCAGAGCCTCTCGGTTGACATCGGCGGCGGGTCGACCGATATTGCCCTCTTCGATGAGAATTCGACCCGGGCCAAGATGATCTCTTCCTTTAAGTTTGCCGGAAACGCCATCTTCGGCGATGGTTTTCCCACGGGAGAATATCGGAACAACAGCGACCGCAACGGGTTTGTCCGCACCTTTGCTGCCCGAGCCCGTGAGGCGGTGAGCGGCGACACCCTCATGCAGCCCATCCTGGAAAATATCCTGCAGAGCACCAAGGATTCGGCCGATTTCAGCAGCCTGCTCTTTGCCCTGGAGGCCGACAGCCGTTCCACTTTCAGTTATACCCGTTTGCTGGAGAGCCACAAGCGGATGAAACTGCCTGTTTTCATTTTCTACGGCGGCCATCCTTGATCCTTCCCCGCAGCTGAACCAGCTGTCGGCCCTCTTCACCTTCTTTTTTGAAAAAATCTTCGGGGAGGAGATCCCCGCTATCCATCTGCAACTCTCGCCCATCCCCAAGGAGATCACCTGCAAGGGAGCCCTCAAGGTGGGTATCGACGACAACATTACCGGGAACACCATCCGTTTATGGATAGGCGGAAGCGGTGACGGCGTGTGGAGCAATGCCCTCGACAAGGAGAAGCAGATCAGCGAAACCCCGAAATACGGGGAGATCTCCGAAGAGGTGAAAGCCATGATTGAAACATCGTTGAAGGAGTTTTATGCGCTGCTCGACCAATTCACAGGAATGGTCAACCTCGAAGGGGCATTCAACATCGAGCTGCAGGCCTATCAGGTTTTCCGCAGGATGAGGGAAGATCACATTCGTGAATTCCTGGTGCGGGGACTCAAGGCCTTCTTTAAGAAAGAGGAGAAGCATATCGAAGAGACCCTGTTCTTCTATCCACTGATCGGAATCCTGAATAAACTCTCATTTGAACTCTCGGAAATCGCACAATGATGGAATACTATTTTTATGCCGGGGCCTTTTTACTGGGGGGTGTGGTGATCTACCTGCTCACCCGCTGGCGGATCAGATTTCTCCTGAAGAACGAATTACGGTCATACCGCAAGGAGCTAAAGAAGAAAAAGAAATGGTGGCCTCCTGAGCCTTATCCGATGCTGCCTATACTGAAGCGCCGCAAAGACCACTACAAGAGCGAAGCAGAACATCGTGAGCGTGAGCTGGAGGAGCTCACCATGCAGCTGGAGCAGGAACTGCAGAAGCTTGCATCGACAGACGAGGAACTGGAAGAGCTACGGCGTGAAAACCTGGAGCTGACGACGATTGTGAATTCGCCGACTGAGGATCATCCTGTCTCTTCGGAATATCCCGTCTCTCCGGGCAGAGGTACCGTTCCGAAGGCTTCGCCGGGAGGAGCTTCCCGGGGTGACTTTCGGGGTCCCACCACCGGCAAGGCCGGAGAGGAGGTGATCGTTCACTATTTCGGGATTCCTGACAGCGAGGGCAATTTCCCGGCCAGCCAGGCAGGAAGCCAGTACGACAGCCGGAAATTATATATGATTGTGACCCGTCCGGGCAGTGACCGGGGTGAACTTCACTACATCAGCGGGGAACTCGATATGAAGGCCATCAACAATATCGATTATTACCTGGTACCAGTATGCGAGATTTTCGACATTTCGGTGCGGAACAGTGCTTCCCGCGTGCTCCAGGAAGCCAAAGGGGCCGCATTGCTGTCCTCAGGAAAGTGGATCTGCACCACCCGGGTCAAAGTTAAACTGCTCTGAACATGTCTTCCACAGAACCACTCTACTACACCGAGCTGGCCATTATTCTGGGGGTCATCCTCTTCCAGCTGGTCCATACTTTCAGGGTATACCACCAGGCGCGCGGACTGCGACGGGTTTTTGACAAAATGCTGCTGGTTAGGAATGGCTATGTGGAGCGCCGCTTTCTGGGGCAGCCCGACCTGATCGCGGCGAATATGGTGTGGCCGGCGGCAGGAGAGGATCCTCCCTCTGACTTTAGCTACGCGCGGATCACGCTCACCGAAACCGAAGGAAAGAACGGGATCATTCAGAATATGAAGATGGCCGTCAATACCTATCTGCTCAACAACTACGGGGCGGCAGTCAATTTCAGCATTATCAAGGACCTTGTAGAGCGGGAGGTGGAAACCCGCGATGAGGAGATTGCTCAGATGTTGCCGGTGCCATTGTATCTCGGACTGGCGGCCACCATGGTGGGGATTATTTTTGGGCTCCTGGCGATGCCCGACATCAACGGAGATAATTTCAGCCACCGCCGGAAAAATGCCCAGCTTTCCTACCTTCAGGCCAAGCTGCTCCCCGAGCTCATCAGGGCGGAAGATACGGGGGTATCAGGACTAAAGGCCAGTCTCGACCATTTTTCGCGGGAAGCTGCGGGGATTGTTAACAAGGTACAGGAAGCGGTCACGCAGACCGGCCGTACCATCACCTGGCAGAATGAAATTATCAGCCGGATTGAGCGACTCAATATTACCAAGGTGTCGAAGGCCAACCTGGAACTTTTTGGCCGGCTGGAGGGGAGTATGGAGGCCCTGCAAAATTTCTCGCAGTACCTGGGAAGCCTGGAAACCATTGCTGCCCACCTGAGCCAGTTTGCCGAACGCACGCAGCAGGTGGGTACCCTTGCCGGAAATATCGAGTCCACCCTCGGGGAATCGCGGGAACTCACCCGTTTCCTAACCACCCATTTTGACCGGATGGAAAAGGTAGGGTCAGCGGCTTTAAGGGCGGTGGACCTCACCGAATCCCACTTCGAGGCGTCGATAGGCACTTTGCGTGAACGCACACAGCAGAGCATTGAAACCCTCTACAGCCTGTCGGACCGCACCGATTCTACCCTGCGTGAATCGTTCGGGAATATTACCGACCAGCTGAAGGAGGTTACCGCCCGCCACCTCGACGAGTTCATGTCAGCATACAGCAAGGCGGTGCCTCAGTTCGGGCAGCTGAAGAATCTGGAATCCCTCTCCTCCCTGCGGGAAGTCATCGACACCCGTTCCGGGGAGATGGTCCGTCAGCTGGAAGCCTCCAACAGGGAGGTGGCCAATACCCTCCGGGAACTGTCGCGCCAGCTGACCGGGAAAGATCCGGTGAGGCCTCCCCACCGCAAGTGGTGGGAAACTACCGAAACCATCCTGAGGATCCTGGCCTGGCTGGGCATTCTGATTGTTGCCGCAGGAGTTATCCTTCGTTATTTCCATCTTTTATAAGTTGGTAAATCCTTCGGACTATGCGGCGCGACAACTTCTTCTGGATCAGTTACTCCGACCTGATGACCTCCCTCTTTTTCATCATGATGGTGCTCTTTGTGGTAACCATCGGGTATTTGCAATACCAGAAGAGTGCCACCGAGAAGCAGCTGGCGAAGATCCAGGAGCTGCAAGCAGCGGTCCAGCAACTGCCAGCCGACTATTTCGAGTACCAGCCTTTGTACAAGCGGTTCCGGCTGAAGGAGCAGATCCGGTTTTCGCGGGGAGAATCCAAAATTCCCGACAGCTACCGCTCCTATCTGGTCAATGTCGGCCAGGCGGTCTTCCGGCTGATTTATACCATGAGCCATGATCCGGCCTTCAGGGACCTGGACATCAAATACCTGATCGTGATCGAAGGGATGGCCTCGAAAGACAACTATCCCCTCAATTTTGAGCTGAGCTACAAACGGGCTTTGTCGCTGTACAACCTCTGGCGGATGGAGGGCATCGTCTTTGACCCGGCCTATTGTGAAGTGCAGATTTCGGGAAGCGGTACCCGGGGCATCCGTGAGTATTCAGGAGACGAAGAATACAAGAACCAGCAGTTTCTGATCCATATCATCCCCAAAATGGGGCAAATCACAGAAAATGAATAGCCAAAGGGAAATATTTAAACCATACAGGAAATGAGACAATTACCAACAGAAATGAGATCACCTGCCACAGAAATGAGTCCAGGGATCAAAGAGATGAAACCAGTTATCAAGGCGATGAGTCAACGAATTAAAGGGATGAGGCATTCCGTCATCATTTTCATGGTTTTCGTGTTGGCCATTTCCTGCCAGTCTGGCCGGGGAGACGGGGAGGTCAGCAGCATGGCCGATGTGGAGCAGGAGATGATTCCCAAGAGGTCCCTCTCAGGGGGCGAGGAGCCGGCTCCGGCCAGCGATCCCTCCCTCCCGGTGCAGGAGATGCGCAAGAAGATTATCATGGATGGCCGGATGGGGATTAAAACCAACGACATTGAAAAGAGCAAGGCACGGGTTGACACGTTGGTTCGAGACAATGGGGGCTATTATTCCAATGAAAGTTTTAACAACAGCGACTATGAATCGGCATACAACCTGAATATCCGCATTCCTTCGGCTGCCTTTGGCCAGTTCATTGCCGCGCTAGAGTCGGGAGAGGGGGAGATTCTGTACAAGGAAATCGGTGCCCGCGATGTGACCGACCAGTTCATTGATCTGGAGACGAGGCTGGCCAACAAGCGCGAGTACCTGGAGCGTTACCGTGGGTTGGTTAAAAAAGCCGTCAGTGTGAAGGAGGTTCTCGAGATTGAGGAGAAGATCAGGTTGCTGGAAGAGGAAATTGAAAGTGTTACGGGAAGACTCAAGTATATGGGCGATCAGGTGGACTATAGCACCCTCGCCCTGACCATCACCAAACACAAGGGGTTCAAATACAGTTCCGACCGGCCGGTTGACTTCTGGGAGCGGCTGAAGCACTCCCTGTCATCGGGCTGGTATGCATTCGTCGAATTCCTGCTCTTTCTGATCGGGGTGTGGCCCTTCTGGCTCCTGGCCGTTCCCGTCGTCTATTTCTGGAGAAGACGCCGCAAAACCCGCACAAAAAACAGACCCTAAACTGAGTGTATCTTCAGGAGCCGGAGATTATTCTCATCGGCACAGGGGTATTTTGAAAATAATCGCTGTGGCCGGACTACAGGAGTCTTTTCAGAGAGGTCTTTTCAGAAAGCAGGGAGGGATTTCCGCAGGCCCGGTTCAGGGATGCCTTCCTTGACAATTTCGGTGAAGTTGATTTTCTGCACCTGGGTGTCCTTGAGATTGAGTGACTTCATGATCAGGTTGTAATTGGTCATATCGAGGGAGAGGTCGATGGCGAAATCGGCAGGTAGACCGACACATCTGCCTTGGTAAAATCGTAGTTGTATTGCAGGAGTCCCTCTTTGAGGATTACTGTCTGGGGCAGTAGGCGCCATACGTCGAGTGGCTTGCCATCCGTGCCGGTCATGGTTTCCCAAAGAATATAAACCAGAACGACATCGCTTTCCATGACCTTAATGGTGTTGGGGAATTTGAAATAGAGTGAATACTCGTTGGCGGCAGTAAAGTCACCTTCAATTTCGAAAGCAGAGCCCAGGATATTCACCCCGTCCTTGCCGTTTATTCCGTCCAGCCCGTCGTATCCGTCCAGCCCGGGTTCCCCCACGCAGGCAGTCAGCAGGGCCATGGCTGCCATCAGGATCATTGCTTTCATCGTTTTCATATCTTTCAGATTATACTGGTGAATACTGTACTGTTGTGATTACAAGATTAATGCCATTTCATCCTCAGATGAAGAATTTATTTCCTTTTATTTGCTAATTTCTTATAATGAGCATGTTGCGTCGCTATGTTGGGGGAAATCTACATGATTTCATTTTTTTTATAATCCGGGAACAACAGCTGAGACCATTTTCTGAGCTACGAGGGCGACCGATAGGATCAGTAAAATGAAGGCAGATAAGTATCTTTTCCTGAGTTTAAATAATGACTTTATTATGGTTTGCGAAGTAAAACCCATGCAATACCACGCGTTGATACAAACATACGGAAATAGCAGCAAAGGAGAAAGTGTATCAGCTTGCAAAGTGACGGCTGGTCGGAAAGTCCGGACCTTATTACGGGTAAATCCTGCATACCCCCCGGAAGCAGTCGGTTTCAGGGGTTCCCCGGTTCTGGATGGAATGGGCGGGTAGCTCATCCCAGGGAAGGGGCTTTGCAGAGGTGAAGAGGTGAAATTCACCATTGAGGATCAGGGCGTTGATGTTGAGGAAGTCCGACATCCAGGGCTGGTGGTAGTCGGTCGGGGAATAATCCTTCCCGGTAAGGAGGGCGGTGCGGGTAAGGGCCATTTCGGCGAGGCTCCCTCCTGATGGGGTGGGGTGGTCGAACCAGGAGGCCTCTACGGGGCGGAAATCCTCTGATCGCGATTCGATCCATTTTCCCTCTTCCCTGAAACTCTGAACTGAACGGGCCAGGTCATCCATCACTTGTACCCATTCTTCCCGGGTTTCGGCCAAAAAGGTGACGGCCAGCAAAAGGGTGGCTGTGTCGGTCAGAAAGGATTGATGCTGAACCTCTCCATTAAAGGAGGAGTGGCCCAGGGAGG
>CAJDVL010000048.1_pt1 | contig 10108 bp, 10 predicted proteins | sample 7391331 | NCBI WGS metagenome assembly CAJDVL01 (sample SAMEA7055707, study PRJEB34461) | soil metagenome | biome: terrestrial ecosystem; feature: Peninsula; material: soil | place: Antarctica | collected 2016 | reverse complement strand
CGCTGGTGGCGTGGGTGGTCTGCCCGGAGGGAATGATAGAGTAGCGCTCAAAGAGGGAGAAGTCGTCGGGGTGAATGACCTGGGCGTGTTCGATGCGCCAGCGTCGGTCGTTTTTGCCCTCCAGGAACCGGCCGTAAGTTTGGAGCATCAGCCTGTTGGCGCTGTCGCCGATGGCATGGGTGGCTACCTGATAATTATGTTCCAGGGCTTTGCGGCAAATTTCGTCATAGAACCCTTGTGGGGCGATCTGCAATCCCCGGTTTCCGGGATCATCGGCATAGGGTTCCAGCATAAGAGCGCCCCGTGATCCCAGGGCTCCGTCAGCGTAAATCTTGATGGTGTTCACCTGAAGCCTTTCTGTTTTATAGATTCCATGGGCCAGGAAATGGTCAAAATTCTCCTGGTCGGGGTTAATCATGGCGTTGATGCGGATTTTGAGGCTTCCCTCCCGGTGGAGGGAGTCCATCAGCAGGATCACCTCTTTAAAGGCGCCACAGTCGGCGACTGAGGCGAGGCCTGCCCGGAAGCAGTTTTCCTGGGCGGCCAGCAGGGCCCGCGTTTGCAGATCCCTTCCGGGCCGGGGGATGATGGCTGTCACCGGACTTTCCGCATTGTCGATCAGGATGCCCGTGGGCTGGCCTTTTTTCAGGAGTACCTCTCCCCCGTCGACACGGGTTTCGGCGGTTATCCCTGCCAGTTTCAGTGCACGGGAGTTGACCCAGGCGGCGTGCCCGTCGATGCGGACCAGGTATACAGCCACATCAGGGAAAAGCCGGTCCAGTTCATTTTTATCGGGAAACTGCTTCACCGGCCAGTCGTTCTGGTCCCATCCCCGCCCCAGCAGCCAGGAACCTCCGGTTTTGGCATGATGCTCCCTCAGCCGGTCATAGACCTCTTCCGGGGAATGGGTGCCCGTGAGATCAGCATATTCAAGGAGATTTATGCCATATCCGTAAAAATGGGAATGGGCATCGATAAATCCCGGGTAGACGAATTTCCCCTGCAGATCAAGGATTTCCCTGGCATCATAACGGGAGGTAATCTCTTCGGTAGTGCCAGTGGCAACGATCTTACCTCCGGCCACGGCAAAACTCTCTGTCACACTGAAAAGAGAGTCAATGGTATAAACGGTCGCATGGAGCACGACCAGATCGGCTTTTTCTCTGGAGCATCCGGCAATCATAAGGAGGATGGATAAAAGGGTAGTCAGTTTTTGCATGGATAGCTGTTTATATTGCTGTATTGAATTGGTTTACCCGTTCAAACAGCAGTGACGCCATTTAGGTTATTGGTTCTTCCGGTCAGGAGATCGGGGTTTCCGTTCCCAGTAGGGAAGAGAAATCGTTTGTGGGTGCCCATTCCTCTGCCGGCATTCCTTTTCTGAAAATACGGGCAGTCCGGTTTCCAATGAGGGTAAGGCGGTTACCTTCCCTGCGGAGCATGGATCCTTCGCGAAGACCTAATACGGTAATTCCGGTGTTGATTTCCAAAAATTCCAGGATCCGCTGTTCCCGTGTTTCCCCGGCATGGCCTTCAGGATTGGCGTCGAGGTAGTGGGGGTTGATCTGTAAAGGTATCAGATCCAGGGTGTCGAACCCCAGCGGGTCGGTTATGGGCATGTCATTGGTGGTGCGCAGGGTAGGGCAGGCCACGTTGGCGCCGGCACTCCACCCGATAAAGGGGGTGCCTGCCATCACCTTCTCCCGGATGGGGCCCATGATGCCCAGCTCGTGCATCATCCTCACCAGCTGCCAGGTGTTTCCACCCCCCACAACAACCGCTTCAGCGCTGTGGACTGCCGCTATGGGATCATTAAAGCGATGTATGGAGGTCACATGGTGGCCGATTTCCGAAAAGCGCTCCTCTACCTTCGCTTCATAGTCGTCGAAGGAAAAGGTAACGGCCGCAAAAGGAATGAAAAGGGCGGTCACCGGACGGGTGCCCAGGAAATTTCTGATTTCATGCTTCGGATAGTCTAGGTATGGCTCACCCGGCATGCTCGAATTGCTGATCAACAGTAGTCTCATGATAGTATTGGATTGATTAAAAGCTAACGAGTGTAATTCCGAATGAAAACGGAACCACTTCGGGTCCCATGGTTTTCTTAAACAACGGCTGAAGGTCATAGTGCGCAAAAACAGAATAGTTCCGGTAACCTGCCCGGAACATCAGATTGTAACGAAACCGGTGGAGTGAAAAATCACCTGGTGTTTTCAGTTTTTCCCGTTTCTGGTCAAGTTTGTACACAATTTTGGTAGAACTTCCCAACCGGTATGCTCCGGTCACCCCTGCCGAAACAAAAATCCGGTTGTTGTAATGGTTGACAGGAAACTGAAACTCAGCAAGCAGGGGGAGTACCAGGTGCACCATTGAGAATTTTGACCGTTGGTTCTCTTCAAAAAACAGAGTTCGCGGAATGATCTCTCCGTTTACCGACTTTTCAAAGGTAGTATTCTGATCGAGCCTGTAATTCTGAAACCATATGCCTATTCCTGTTACCAGCCCGATCGTATTCTGGTAGTTTTGTAATCCGATGCTTTGCTGAACCGGATTAAGATAGAAAGACCAGGACTGTAGAAGGCTGTTATCCATAAATGGCCGATCGTACCCTTCATAATTGCGCTGAAAAAGCGTGTTTAATCCAGCATCAAAACCTGCCCAATGACCAGAGAACTCGTCTTCCCATAAGTTAAACCCTCCTCCGGTGATATTCCTGAGGTCGATGCGTTTAAGTAGTCTGACTGGTTTTTCTTTTACAATACCGGGAGTTACTGTAGTTTGCGCATCAGATTTTACGGACCAGAACAAGAGCAGACTTGCCACAGCGATCAGCAGGAAAAACCGGCAAACAGAGAGTAAATAAACCCCGGAATTTTCATGATGGTTCATGCCGGCATTTTTGATTTGAATAACTTACCTTCATGGTGCAAAGGTAAATGTTTCAAGCTTTTAAAAAAAACGGGTCTGAAATGTTTACCGGAGGAATACCATCCCGGCAAAAAAAAAGGGTGTTGGGCACCCTTTTAAAATTTTGGTTAGACTGCTCATTCGGTGCCGAGCAGAATTCCCACTGTAAGAGGCCTGATATCCGGTCCTTTACGGTCTTTGAAAAGAGAGGTCATCCCCATGTTGGCAAAAAGGGAGAAGTTGCCCATCCCGATGCGGCCCGTCAAATCATATTTCAATGGGTTGATATGGAAACTTCTGCGTTCTTTGATTTTTGAATCGGGATACTTGACTTTGGTGTGCGACCCGATGTTCAATCCGCCGATTACGCCGACTCCCAGTGTAAGCGGAGTGTGGTTCATCTTCAGCGGCGTGGCTACTTGAAAGATCATGGGAAGGGTTAAGTACGATACCGATAATTTGGATTTCTCTGCTCCCTCTGAAAGCGTAACAGGCATAATCATACCAATTCCAGACTCTTTTTCAATACTGATGTCCCTGTCAAACCGATAGTCCATAAAGCTAAACCCCAAACCCGTGACCAAAGCAACGGTTTTTCGCTTGTTGCTGAAGGCATATTCTGCCAGATTGAGGTTGACGGTGATAGATTTGGGTGTTGTAATGTCGAAGAACCCTTCTTGTTCATTGGGATACATGCTGTAATTCTCGAGATGAAACAAGTTGGCACCCAGTTCAATGCCTCCCCACGATCCTGGGAATTTTCTATCTTTCTCCTTTTCTTCGGTACACTTTAATTCACGCGTGGTTTTGATGGAAGTTCCATCCTCTCCTTCAATCACTTTGATCGTTCTCCTGCCTACCCTGATCTTTACGGTATCACCAGACTGGTTGGTGATTATTTCGATCCCTCCTTCATCGCCTACACGAACCCTGGTGGTTACACTGTCCTCAATGACGGTAACCACATCTCTATCCATCACTTTTACCCTGGTGGCCAAACTGTCTTGTGTAACGGTTATCACCTCTTTTTCGTTGACTTTTACGCGGGTTGTGTCCTGTGCCGTTGCGGCAAAAACTGTTAAAACTGCTGCGATAAGAATAAAAATCTTCTTCATGGTTTTCTGTTTTGTGAATTCTGCCCGTATGACGGACAAGCTTTGGAAATGTTACAATAAGGAATATTAGAATGTCAGAATATCAGAATCCGGTATATGCTTTTTATTATTTTTTTAATTCTAATATTCTGATATTCTAATCTTCTAATCTTTATTTATTGACCGGAATAGAGAGACCGAGAAGTTTGGTATCGAGATGGAATGCGATGATATCCCCGTCGTTGTTGGTATGGTAACTGAATTTGTCGTTTGACAGGGTAGCTGCTATTTTAAGCCCGAATCGGGTAACTTTACTGAGGCTGAGATCGTTGAGGCTGTTGCTGATTTCACCCAGTCCTGTTTTTTCCATAATGATTTCATTCAACGGCCTGGATTCCGGTTTTGTTTCTGCAAGAAGACGATTTTGCCCGGCAGGAAGGGGGATATAAGCGAGGGTTAACGGGACCGAGGTTGTTTTTAGGTTGATATCCCTGATTGGGGGTAATTCAGCCAATTTTTCCAGGTTTCTGCCTGTGAGGCGGTCACTTTCAACGATGGCAGAGGAGAGCTTTTTCTGTAAAGCTGTCTTGCTACCGGCAGGTAGCAGCTTTTCGATGTTGCCTGCCGGTTTTTTGGTTTCCATGCCTGTTGCAGGATTGGTGGCATCAGCTATACGTGTTGCACCGTCCATAACTGCTTCATTTTCAGTTTCTGTGCCGGGGAAAATTTCTAACAGGTGTTCTCCGGTTTTTTCGGAAAATTCTGTTTGCGCCACTTCTGTTCCGGATCCGGGAATGACAGCAGGTTTTTTCAGAACCGCATAGACGAGTGCAGCAACCAACAGAACCGCTGCTACCCGCATGGCCCGGTTCATCATCACACGGATAAAGGGAGAATGGTAAAGTTGTTTTTTCCGGGAATAAACGATGGAAGTGTCAGGGACCAGTTTTGTCCGCTGGAACAGTACGACTTCCTTCTGTTTTTCGGGACGATGTTGCAGGTAATTCTCGAAATGCTTCTTTTTAGAGAGATCCAGATCTCCTTCCATATAGGCGATTGCTGCCCTTTCAAACGTTTCAGGAAGGTCTAAAATATCCTTATTCAGTTTTTCTTTACCTTCAAAGCGTACCACCGGTGGCTGCAGGGGAATCGCTTCAAACCCGTTCAGCTCCTCCTTCAGGTCCGGATTTTCATGGACGAATAAAAGGAATTCGTCTACCATCTCCTCCTCCAGGCGGCCTTCCAGGTAATCAAGAAACCAGGATTCATAATTATCGCGGGTGATCTTCATGGAATTATTATATCAAAACGTCGATCTTACCAATGTAATTTTTCAGGAAAAGCCTTGCACGGTAAATGTATACCTTCACCTGTGATTCTCCGAGTCCCGTAATCTCTCCGATTTCCTGGTAGGAATACCCTTCATAATCACGCAGGGAGATGACGATTCGTTGTATTTCGGGAAGTTTTGCAACTGCTTCGTTCAATTTTTCCATCACGTCGTGATTATGGAATGTGTAACTCTCTTCCCCTGCAGGTATCTCTTCCGTAAAACGCATATGCTTCTCCTTCCGCAACCGGTCGATAAAGGTGTGGTAAGCCGTGGTGAACAGGTACGACTTCACCTTCTCCCCATTGATCTGTGTTACATTTTTCCACATTTTTTCAAAACTGTCCTGCACAATATCCTCTGCGAAATGAACATCCTGAACATTTTTCACCACGAACCGGAATAGACGGTCGGCATAGAGGGTAACAGACTGGTTGTACTCTTCGATTGTCATGCTGCTTCTGAAGCTTTTCACACATAGGACGGATTAATTGCGAAAATGTTACATCTTTAATTTTTTATCCGGAATTTGAACTTTAGGAAAGGGTACACTATTTTTGTGCCAGTTCCGGTTTCCGGAGAAATATAAGAAGTGTGTCATGACAGAAAAGAAACATCAGAAGATTGTGGTCAGTGGGATCCGGCCCACAGGGAACCTTCACCTTGGAAATTATTTCGGGGCAGTGCGTAGCTTTGTAAAGATGCAGCGCGACTACCAGTGTTATTTTTTCATCGCTGATATTCATTCGCTAACCACCCATCCGACTCCCGATAATCTCCAGGCCGGAGTAAAGCAGGTGCTTGCCGAATATCTGGCATGCGGAATTGATCCCGAGGCAGCCACGATCTTTATTCAGAGCGATGTTCCGGAGGTGATGGAGTTGTATACTTTTTTGAATATGAACGCTTATCTGGGAGAGCTGGAACGGACAACCTCCTTCAAGGACAAGGCACGGCAAAATCCTGACAATGTAAATTCCGGCTTGCTTACCTATCCGGTGCTGATGGCAGCCGACATCATTATCCACAAAGCCAACTTTGTACCTGTAGGAAAAGACCAGGAACAAAACCTGGAGATGGCCCGCAAGTTTGCAACCCGGTTTAACCACATGTATAACCACCGGTTGTTCCCATTGCCCAAACCCTTTACCTTTGACGGGAAAGAGATGATCAAGGTTCCGGGTCTTGACGGATCGGGGAAAATGGGTAAATCGGAAGGAAATGGGATTTTTCTTGTGGAAGATCCGGCTGATATCCGAAAAAAAGTGATGCGGGCCGTTACCGATAGCGGTCCGGTTATGATGAACCAGGAAAAACCGGAACCGGTCAAAAACCTCTTTACCCTGATGCAGATTGTCTCCGGAGCCGATACGGTGAACTTTTTTGAAGAACAATACAACACCTGCCAGATTCGCTACGGGGATTTGAAAAAACAGCTGGCGGAAGATATTATCCGTTTCACTACCCCTATCCGGGAGCGGATCCTGGAGATCCGCAGTGATGACCAGTATCTGGGTAAGGTTGCCCGGATGGGAGCGGAGAAAGCCCGCGAATCAGCAGCCCGCACCCTTGCTGAGGTCAAGGAATTGATCGGGCTGAAAAGGCTTTATTGATTACTTTACCAGCCTGATCTTCATTTTAATATCCTGAAGCGGACGGTTGGCCTGGTCGATTTCTACTGCGGCAATTTTGTCAAGTACTTCCAGTCCTTCGACCACTTCTCCAAATACAGTATATCCTCCGTCGAGGTGGGGTGTTCCGCCGATGGTGGTATAGTCCTGCCTCTGGGCTACCGAGAATTTAAATTTTTTGGTGGCTGAGAAAATGCTGTCAACTTTTGCCTGTAATTCTGCAATTTTCAGTTTTAATGCCTCCTGTTTTTTCTCTTCGTTGTAGCGGTTCAGCATTTCCTGGGCGGGTAAAAATACCGTCCGCATGATGTTTTGCTGTAGTCCTTCGTTCATTTTTATCTCCAGGGTGTCAAGTTCCCCCTGGCGGAATACCTTTCCCTGTACAATATAAAATTGGGATCCGCTTGATGCTTTTTCCGGATTGGTCTGGTCACCCTGCCGTGCAGCTGCAAGTGCTCCTTTTTTGTGATACAGGGTAGGGACAAATTCAGCCGGAATGGTATACCCCGGACCTCCGTTTCCCAGCCGACTGCCCGCCTGGGCATTTCTGGAATCGGGATCTCCACCCTGGACCATAAAATCCTTGATTATCCGATGAAAAACAAGATCATTGAAAAAACCTTCTCCGGCCAGTTTCAGGAAATTGTCGCGGTGAAGTGGCGTATCATTGTACAATTTAACCTTCATATCTCCCATGCTGGTCGAAATGATCACCATGTTGCCTTTCGGCTGGTTTCCGGAGTGACCACATGAAGTGCCTCCCAACAGGAGAAACATTATCAAAACAAATCCCATTGTTTTCATCTTGTTATAAATTTTGGTTTTTATTTGTATTCGATGCCTGCCTGTCGGTAGGCAGGTAACTCCCATGAAAATTATAATTGTACTCCTGAGTACATAAACTTTATTCATGGTCGTTTCATTTTCTTTAACTTTAACGGCAAAGTTAACAAACTTCTCTGATGGAATATCTGCATATTGATGACGACCTTCATTTGACTGCCCTCAAGCTTTCACACGCATCACTGGTATATGAAGCGATTGAAGAAAACCGGAAATTTCTCCGCCGCTGGCTTCCTTTTGTGGACCAGACCCGCAGAAAGGAAGATACTGAAAGCTATGTCCGGATGCTGCTTTCTGACCAGGAGAAACCCGGCAATGATGTGTATACGATCTGGTACAGGGGTGAATTTGCCGGATTGGCCGGTTTTAAGGACATGGACTACGTCAACCATAAAACCGAGATTGGATACTGGCTGATTGAAAAAATGGAAGGCAAAGGGATTATGACCCGGAGTGTTAAAAAAATGATCGATTACGGTTTTCGTAACCTGAATTTTAACCGAATTCAGATCAGGGTAGCTGTGGGAAACCGCAAAAGTTCCGCAATTCCCACGCGCCTGGGATTGGTTTTCGAAGGGATCGAACGGAATGGGGAATTCCATACCGACCGGTTTCTCGATCTTGAATTATACAGTATGCTCAAAGCCGAATGGGTTGCTTCCCTGATGAGGATTTGACGATTCCGGGAAGCCGAATGCAGTGAAGTAAGTGTAATTTTTACTTAAGAATGAAGTCATTGCGTTAAAAACTGTTAACCGCCTTCATTTTTATTATAAAATGAATATATAAAACCATCATTAGAAATCTCTACCGTGTACTTCGGAAAACCGGGGTCAGAAAAGAAAATATTTCCCTTGACGCAAGTTTCACGGAAGATCTTCATTTTGACACCACTGACTGGACCATCTTCACCTATTACCTTGAGCATATTTTCAATGTGGATGTGAAGGATGAGAGTCTACAGCATCTGCGATGTGTGAATGACACCATAGACTTGTTGCGGCAGTCAGCGTGAGAGATATTTTTGACAATTTACAGGGAGCTTTACTCCCTTTTTTTATGGTTCTGCCCATCTGAAACCATCGCTTTTGAATCCTGCCAGAGAGAGGATTCGGTGTACAACGGTCATACAGATCGCTTCCGCGGTGTCAGGTTTTGAATAGAATGAAGGTGTGGCCGGACAGATAATTCCACCTGCCAGAGTTAGGGTTCTCATATTTTCGAGGTGGATGAGGTTATAGGGTGTTTCCCGGGGAACGAGGATTAATCGTCGTCGTTCTTTCAGCATTACATCAGCAGCACGGGTTATCAGGTCATCGGAAACCCCTGACGCAATCCTTCCCAGAGTACCCATCGAACAGGGGCAAATGATGAGCGTGTCGAAGGAAGAGGATCCGGAAGCAAAGGGGGCATAAAAATCATCATTTTCATAGTGACGGAAGGGGGGAGTGGCCTGAAAGGGCTTTCCCAGCTCGTGTTTCCAGATTCCGGCCGCATTGCCCGAAAAAACAACTGCGATTTCTGCAGGCGCTTCTTCCAATCGGGATAATTCTTCCAGGAGAAGTTTTGCGTAAAGGGCACCGCTGGCTCCGGTGACTGCCACTGTGATTTTTCTTTTTGAGTCCATCTGCTGCAAGGTGTTAACGATCAATCCGGTAGTAAAAAGCCAGGGAAATAACATTGTTGAACTGGTTCTGGCGCCAGTACCAAAGGTCATTGTCGGGTTTTCCCCTTACTGGCAATACCGAATAGGCCATCCGGAGATCGATTTTCAGCTGGTCAATAATGTCAAACTGAAACCCGAGGAAGGGTTGAAGGTCCACGGTATTGAATGGTTTCTGATCTTCGGGCGGGAATTTCCCATTTTCATTGATTTCCACGGAACTGATCAGGTACCCGAACGATACTCCCCCGATAAACGAAATCAGCTCACTGCTCCTGAATCCTGCATAAATGGGCATATCCATGTAATTCAGGCGCATGATGTATTTGTCGGGAAGAGGGGCTTTGGGGTCGATTTTGCTCCTGGCGCCTTTCTGGGAATATTTCAGTTCCATTCCCCCGAAAACGGCGGGTGCAAGGTCGGTCTGCACCCAGACGCCTGCCAGTAAACCGGGTTTATGGTATCCCTTGTAGGTATCGCCATCAACCTGGGTCCCGTTAAATCCGGCCAGGATTCCACCCTGAAACCGCTGAGCTGTGGCTGCAGAGACCATGATTAGCAAAATTGCCGAAATGATAATTCTTTGTTTCATTTTTCACGCTATTTAAGGGTTTCACACCTGTGCTTTTAACATCTCTTT
>CAJDVL010000057.1_pt1 | contig 10437 bp, 8 predicted proteins | sample 7391331 | NCBI WGS metagenome assembly CAJDVL01 (sample SAMEA7055707, study PRJEB34461) | soil metagenome | biome: terrestrial ecosystem; feature: Peninsula; material: soil | place: Antarctica | collected 2016 | reverse complement strand
GTGTTGAAAATGCCCATGGTACTCCGTGTTTCCGTAGGATCTAAATATGGGGCACAGCATTCACAGGACTGGACAGCCCTGCCAGCACACATCCCCGGACTAAAAGTAGTTTTTCCGGTTACTCCCTATGATGCAAAAGGACTTATGAACAGTGCCCTGCAGGGTACCGACCCGGTTATTTTCTTTGAAAGCCAGAGAGTATATGACGTAGGCGAATTGTTCCGCAAAGAGGGTGTCCCCACCGGATATTATGAAATCCCCTTCGGAGAACCCGATATCAAAAGACAGGGGAAAGATGTCTCCATTCTGACCATTGGGGCCACCTTGTACACGGCACTCGAAGCTGCTGAAGTCCTTGATCAGCAATACGGAATCTCCGCTGAAGTGATTGACGTCCGCTCCCTGGTACCATTCAATTACGACCTGGTCATTGAATCTGTTAAGAAAACAGGCAGAATTGTCATTGCAGGGGATGCAACCAGCAGGGGGTCGTTCATGCGCGATCTGGCTTCCAACATTACCGAACTGGCGTTCGACTACCTCGATGCCCCTCCGGTTGTGGTGGGATCCCGCAACTGGATTACCCCGGCCTATGAACTGGAAGAGGCATTTTTTCCTCAGGCATCCTGGATCATCGATGCCATTCATGAAAGAATCCTTCCTTTAAAAGGACATGTTGTGTCAAACGATTTTTCGGAGGCAGAGCAACTCGACCGGAATGCAAGGGGGATTTAATTCTCTCTTGCTTCTTTCAGAATAATTGCACAACTAAGGATTTGAAGAATCGAAAATCTTCAATACGGTACCGATCTTCAAAACCGACCGGGAAGTCAGGTTGTTTTGTTCACACAAAGCCGCCACAGAAGTATTGAAACGGCGGGCAATTTCCCAAAGCGAATCTCCTGCTTTGATCATATATTCAGCAACCTGACCGGCCAACATCTCCGCCGCGTAACTATTACCCCGGGGAGTGATGGAAATATGCTCACCTGTTTTGGGATTTCTGATCAATTCGGCCAGCGCTTCCTTTCCAGCTGCCTCAGAACGAATAACCGCATTTTCGAAATCATAGACCAATTCAGGGTTATAGGCTTTACCTTCTTCCCGGATTTCAAAATGAAGGTGTTCCGTGGTAGCACGCCCCGTGCGGCCCCCTAATCCCACAGGCTGGCCTACGGCAACAATCTCACCGGGCTGCACAAGGATTTCCGACAAATGGGCGTAATAGGTCTCCAGTTCATGCGAATGACTTAAAACCACCAGATTTCCGTATCCATAATAACTGGATGCCCGTTTTACTTCTCCGTAATAGACTGAATAAACCGTATCTCCCTTGTATAACTTGATATCAGTCCCCGTATGCATCCTGCCTCTGCGAATCCCGTAACGGCTGATTACTTTCCCTTTACACGGAACACAAAAACGACAAAGCACTTCCGCAAAAGGAGGCAACGAATTCTCACCAGCCGTCTGAATCGTGTCAGCAAGCAGTGATTCAGGTCCGATCCGGGTTGTATCGGCAGTTTCAATACCCGCAATTCCGGTTAGCCTAACGGTATCAAGTGGCAATGACCGTTCAGTAACGCCGGCATTTAATATCCCTGAACCAGCCATCAAGGATATAAAAATAAGCGTTGCTGCTTTCCAATTCATCATACTACTTTCATTATTTGGTCACCAGGTTTGGTAATTAACCTGGTTCATCTGTGATGTGCTGTACCGGCAAATTTAAAGAATAATCTGTATAATGGAGATTATTAGATGACTATTGTTTTTTTTAGAATTCACAATATGCTCACTTTAAACATTTTATATATAAATATTTTAACAATTTTTTACATTTCCTGGTTAGAAAAAGCTCGCTGAAATGGGTTTTTGTTATATTAATAAAAAGCAGAAACTAGCTTTCAGCTCAAGTTTTCAGGCTGTTTTTTTGTTAATTTGTAAAAAAGAAAACGTATGGCTGAAAATCCGGACTTTTATCCGCTCTACCTTCAATCAGTGGAAAATTTACCTTTAATTTCCCTTGCAGGGAAATCTCTGCCCAGGGTAAACGGGCATATTCATACGCCCCACTCCTTCAGTGCATTCACCACCATGAAGCAGCCTTTTGCAATGGCCATGCAGGAAAAGGTCGCAGTTTTGGGGATCAACGATTTTTACACGACAGGTGGCTATCCGGAATTTGCAGCACTGGCTCTGGAACACCATGTATTCCCACTCTTCAATATAGAATTTATGGCCTTGCAACCGGAGGAACAACGTCAGGGAATACGGGTCAACGACCCTGTCAATCCGGGTAGGACTTACCTGAGCGGAAAGGGATTGAAGTTTCCCGTGAGCATGAACGGCATATCGCCATGGCAGTCAGAATCGCAATCACAGAAAAATACCACACCGAAGAAGAGATCAGGGATTGTCTGAAGAAAATTTTCAACGGGAAAGAGCCTCAATCACACTTTACCCAAATCGCTGCCCTGGAGAATGAAATCAGAAATAATTTATTAAAATCGGGTGGTCCTGCCTATGTCCCTGAGGATGAAAAAGCTTTCCTCAGTCTGGAAGAGGTTAATGCATTGATCAGGGACGCAGGGGGAATACCTTGTTACCCGGTACTACTGGATGATGCCAGGGGGAATTTCACCGACTTTGAGAGAGACCGTGAAAAAATGGCTGCCGGGCTCATTGACAAAGGCATTTACATGATCGAACTGATTCCCGGTCGTAATGACTTCCAAATCCTGAAGGAGTTTGTTAGCTATTTCCACTCCAGAGGGTTTGTGGTCGGTTTTGGCACGGAGCACAATACTCCCCAGCTCGATCCACTTACGGTAACCTGCCGGGGAGGTGTTGCACTGGACGAAGAACTGATGTACCTCAATTTCAGGAGCGCAGCCATTGTGGCGGGTCATCAATACCAGATTGCCAATGCGAAACCGGGTTTCCCTGGTGATCATTTCCCCCATCCGCGGGAGCTTAATTTTCTGGAGCAACTGGGAACAAAATTAATCACTGCCTTTACGTAACTTTGAAACATGGAGAATCCAGTCAACAATCTGGTTTCGGTTTCCCGCTTGTACGGGAACAAACCGGAGTATGTCATTGCCGGAGGAGGCAATACTTCATGGAAAGATAAATCCCGGCTTTATATCAAAGCCAGCGGGGTTAGTCTGGCCACTATCGGAGAGGATGGGTTTTGTATCCTCGACCGGGCAAAGCTGGCACAGCTTTCAGGAATGACGCTATCTACAGATCCTGTAATCAGAGAGGATCAGGTAAAAAACGAACTTCTTGCGAGCAGGCTGAATCCGGAGTCCGGATTAAGGCCATCCGTTGAGACATCGCTGCATGACCTTTTTGAATATGCTTTTGTGGTTCATACCCATCCCACGTTGGTGAACGGGTTAATGTGCAGCATGGAAGCGGAAAAACAGACTTTCCGGCTTTTTGGGGATAAAGCGCTTTACATCCCCTATACCGATCCGGGGTTTGTACTTTTTACCGCGATCAGGGAAAAGATGCTGGAATACCGCAGCATTCACGGCTCGGATCCAAAAATGGTTTTTATCCAGAATCATGGCATTTTTATAGCAGCCGATTCTGTCGATGAGATCAACCGGATTTATGCCTCGGTAGAATTAACGCTTATCCAAAACATTAAACTGGTGCCTGAAAAATCCAGGATGGATGTTTCAGCGCTGATGTCAGAAGTAGCTCCTGCTCTGCGGATCCATTTTTCAAAAGACAAACTCAAAACAGCACGTACCTTCCTTAATTCCTGCATTAAGCCTTTTATTGCAGATGCCACTGCTTTTGGCCGGATCAGCCAACCCTTTACACCCGACCAGATGGTTTATTGCCTGTCGGAATACCTGTTTATTGAAGATAGTGCAACACCTGATTCAATAATAGAGGAGGCAAAGCGTAAAGCGAAGGAGTTTCGGAGGAGGAAAGGTGCAGATCCCAAAGTTTTCTTCATCCGGGGTGAAGGAGTGATTGTCATTGATGATTCAGCTATCGCAGCAGATTATCTGGAAAGTCTGGTCGTTGATTTTACCCAAATTGCCCTCCTGAGTGACAATTTCGGAGGCCCACACCCCATGACACCCTTGCAGATCGCATTTATCGAAAGCTGGGAAGTCGAAAATTACCGAAAGAAGGTATCGCTCGGCGGCAAACCATCCGGAAGGGTGGAAAACAAAATTGTTCTGATCACAGGTGCAGCGCAGGGATTCGGTGCCGGAATCGCGGAAATGATGTTTGCTGAAGGGGCCCACATCGTAGTGGCTGACCTGAATGAGGAAAAGGGAATTGAATTCGCCCAGGCACTAAACCTCCGGGGAAAAAAGAACAAGGCATACTTTGTAAAGGTTAATGTGGCCGATGCGGTCTCAGTAAGGGAGATGATCCGGAAAACCGTACTCTTCTTCGGAGGAATCGATGTGTTAATCTCCAATGCAGGAATCCTTCGGGCAGGAGGGCTGGAAGAGATGACCCCGGAAACCTTTGACCTGATGACCAGGGTTAATTACAACGCCTATTTCCACTGCGCCAAATATGCTTCAGCTGTGATGAAAATCCAGAACCGACACAACCCGGATGTCTTTATGGATATCATCCAAATCAATTCCAAGTCGGGACTGAAGGGAAGCAACAAAAACTTTGCCTATGCAGGCGGAAAATTCGGGGGTATCGGACTGACACAATCTTTTGCCCTGGAACTGATGCCTTTCCATATTAAGGTAAATTCCATCTGTCCGGGGAATTTCTTTGACGGACCGCTATGGTCTGATCCGGAAAACGGGCTCTTCATCCAATACCTAAAAGCGGGAAAGATCAGGGGGGCAGAGACAGTGGCCGATATAAAACGCCATTATGAATCGCAGGTCCCTGCCGGGCGGGGATGCCTTCCTGCCGACGTAGTGAAAGCGATCTATTATGTGATCGAGCAAGAGTACGAGACAGGACAGGCTGTTCCGGTCACCGGTGGCCAGGAGATGCTGAATTGAGAAAAACAGGAAAATTGTAATAAAATTTAAAAAAGTAATCCCATGCGTACCAAAGCAATTCGTTTATACGGCAAGAAAGACCTCCGGCTGGAGGAATTCGAACTTCCGGAAATCAACGATGATGAGATTCTCGCCAAAGTAGTCTCCGACAGTATCTGTATGTCGTCGTACAAAGCTGCCCACCAGGGAACCGACCACAAACGGATTCCCGGCAATGTGGCTGAAAATCCGATTATCATAGGCCATGAATTTGCCGGAGAGTTCGTGAAGGTAGGAGAAAACTGGAAGCACAAGTTCAGCCCGGGACAGAAATACTCGATACAACCTGCCATCTATTATCCGGAAGGACCAGTGGGGATATTAAGTGCGCCCGGTTACAGCTATCCCCACATCGGGGGCGATGCCACCTATGTAATCATTCCGAAGGATGTGCTGGTGCAGGATTGTCTGCTGGTGTATGAAGGTCCCGGTTTTTATCCGGCTTCGCTGGCTGAGCCACTCTCCTGTGTGATCGGGGCGATGCATGCCAACTACCATACACAGCCAGGGAGTTACATCCACAACATGGAGATCGTCAAGGGTGGCAAAATGGCTATCCTGGCGGGGGTGGGTCCCATGGGACTTGCAGCCATTAACTATGTAGTCAACCGTCGGGACCTGAAACCATCCTTGCTGGTGGTCACCGACATTGACCAGGTCAGACTCGACCGGGCAGCCTTGATCTTCCCCGAAAGCTGGGCAAAGGAAAAAGGAATTGAACTGGTTTACCTCAATACGGCAAAAGAAGAGAATCCGGTTAAGGCTCTGCGTGACAAGACCGGAGATACCGGATTTGACGACGTATTCATATTTGCTCCTGTAGCATCGGTCATTGAACAGGGAGATGCCATTTTGGCGTTCGACGGCTGCCTCAATTTCTTTGCCGGACCCTCAGATCCCAACCTGACTGCCAGGTTCAACTTTTACAATGTCCATTACGCATACACCCATATTGTGGGAACTTCAGGCGGGACCAACGACGACATGGTCCAGGCGCTGGCCTGCCTGTCAAAGGGACTGGACCCGGCCGGACTGATTACACATATCGGAGGGTTGAATGCAGTGATCGAAACCACCCTAAACTTGCCCAAAATACCGGGAGGCAAAAAACTGATCTACACGCATAAAAACTTACCCCTGACCCCACTCACGGAATTTGAGGAAAAGGGCAAAACCGAACCATTCTTTGCAGAACTTGCCGGAATCATAGCGAAAACAAAAGGACTCTGGTCAGTTGAAGCTGAAAATTATCTTTTGAAATACGCTCCGGAAATCTGACTGGTGAGGGCAGGTTAGTGGTCTATATTGTTCAGCAAACCGGGAAGCTGATGAAGATCCACATCGGGATTGCTGACGGTAATTTGGGATTGTTCATAAAAGGGCCTTCTTCTCCTCAGGTTTTCACCGATAAATTCGACGAGTTCCTGTTTTGATTTTCCCGCAATCAGAGGCCGTACTATTTTAGAGAGAGAAAGGCGCCGTGCCAGAATCTGCGGCTCCATATCCAGGAAGAGCGTGATCCCGGTGCGGTTCATCAGTTCCATATTTTCGTAGAAACAGGGGGCACCGCCTCCGGTGGCTATCACCACATTGTCAAATTCCGATACTTCCACCAATGCTTTGTGCTCATATTCCCTAAAAAGCGCTTCACCCTCCTCCGCAAAAAGCTGCTGGATACTCTGGCAATGTCGTTCTTCAATATATCTGTCCAGGTCGATAAAATTCAGCCCGGCCAGTTTAGCCAGCCGCTTCCCCAGCGTGGACTTGCCGCTTCCCATATATCCTACCAGGTAAATCCGCATATCAGAAAAGGGACATCTGGTTGGCATCATCTTCTCCGGGTCGCCTGATTTCAAAAGGAATATCATCATTTTCCCCAGCCTGAGCTTCAGATACCTCTTCATCCTCAGGCATCACCTCATGCTCATCCTTAACAACAGGTTCAATTTCCCTGATATTTTCCACAAAATAATTGGACAACCGCTTCCCTTTGGCCTTCCAGCTCTTGATTCCAATGAACTCAGCCACTTCAATAATCTCATTTTCCCGGTCGCTGTTCTTCCCTCCGAATTCAATCTCAAAGCGGGGATAACGAACCCAGGTTATGCTGACCAGCTTATTCTCCTTGCTCTCACCGATGAAACCGATCATTTTGTTCATCGTCTCCTCGATCTCGAAACGCTTTACATAGTAATATCCCTGTTCGGCATCGTAATAAACCATGGAGAGAATCTTTCCCGGGTCAAATTTTTCAATGGCAAGGATGTGGGGATCAAAGTGGTTTGCGAAATCATAACTGTACAACTGGTACTCTCCGCTTTTGAAAATCACCAGTATCTTGTCTTCGCCTGTAAATTCTCCGAGATATTTTCCCCGTTTTTCGGCATTTAGCCGGAGCACATCCGGATCGAACCACACCTTTAATCCTCCAAGGGTTGAGATTCCCCTTTCATGCAGGGTGATTTTGTGTACCTCATATTTAGTCAGGATATTGCCCATCGACTGCCGCCCCTTGATGGCCAGCTCCCCCATATCCTGCTCAAAAACCAGTTTCTTGATCCGCGGTTTAGGCTTAAGGAATACTTTCAGCACTTCAGCTTCACCGTTGGGATTCGACGACATATAAAGGATTTTCGATCCCTTGCTTCCCATGGTAAGATCGTACTCTTTGTCGCGGGTCACCCCCGTTACGTTAAACCGTTTCATATAGGAAAACCCGCTCTTTCCGTCGCGGTACACTACATTGTAAATAATTCGGGAATCATCCTTCCTGAATAACCCGATATGGATCACATTTTTCCCAATGAAAGTCTTCTCACTGACTTTGGTGACAAAGTAGGTCCCATCTCTCCGGATTACAATGAAGTCGTCCATATCAGAGCAGTCGCACACATATTCGTTCTTTTTCAAACTGGTGCCGGCAAAACCCTCTTCCCTGTCGACATATAGCTTCTCATTGGCAACGACTACCTTGGCGGCTACGATATTTTCAAAACTCCTGAGCTCCGTGAGTCTCTCCTTCCCTTTGCCGTACCGGCTTTTAAGCCTTTCAAACCAGTCGACGGTAAAGGGAACAATGTTCCGGATATTTTCCCTGATTATTGCCATTTCCTCCAACAATGAAAGAAGGTAAGCGGCAGCCTTGTCGGCATTGAACTTGAGGATCCGGGCCATCCTGAGATCCAGAAGTTTCAGGATATCGTCGCGTGTAATCTCACGATGCAGTTTGGATATGAAAGGTTCAAGCCGTTTATAGACATGGGCAATGGCCATATCAAGGTCCTCTGCCTGCTCAAATTCCTTATCCTTGTAAATCCTTTTTTCAATAAAGATCTTCTCCAGTGACGCAAAGTGCCATGCCTCATCCAGTTCACTCAAACGAATCTCCAACTCAAGTCTCAGCAACTGAAGTGTTACATCGACCGACTTTTTCATGATTTCAGAGACTGTCAGGAAATGAGGTTTGTCATCCTCAATAATACAGGCATTCGGGCTGATCGAAATTTCACAGTCGGAAAAAGCATACAACGCATCGATGGTTTTATCGGAGGAAACCCCGGACGACAAGTGAACAAGGATCTCCACACGGGCAGCCGTATTGTCGTCGATTTTTCTGATTTTAATCTTTCCCTTTTCATTGGCCTTCAGGATCGATTCGATCACTGAGGTGGTAGTTTTTCCGTAAGGGATTTCATTAATTATCAAGGTTTTGCTATCCCTCTTTTCGATCTTAGCCCGTACTTTAACTGCTCCGCCGCGCAAGCCGTCGTTGTATTTTGACACATCCACAGAGCCCCCCGTTGGAAAATCAGGATAGAGGATAAAGGGTTCTCCTTTCAGGTAGGATACCGATGCATCGCAGAGTTCAATAAAATTATGGGGTAGAATTTTAGAGGCCAATCCCACGGCGATCCCCTCCACTCCCTGGGCAAGCAGCAGGGGAAATTTGGCAGGCAGGGTGACCGGTTCCCTTTTTCGTCCGTCGTAAGTGAGTTTCCACTCGGTTGTCTTTGCATTGAAGAGTACTTCGAGTGCAAATTTGGAAAGACGGGACTCAATGTAACGCGGAGCGGCAGCTCCATCCCCGGTAAGAATGTTCCCCCAGTTTCCCTGTGTATCCACCAGCAACTCCTTTTGGCCCAGCTGCACAAGAGCATCTCCGATAGATGCATCCCCGTGAGGATGGTATTGCATGGTCTGGCCGATGATGTTGGCCACTTTATTGTAGCGGCCATCATCCATCTCTTTCATGGCATGCATAATCCTCCGCTGTACAGGTTTCAGTCCATCAATCACATAAGGAACTGCACGCTCCAGGATCACATAAGATGCATAGTCAAGAAACCAGTCACGGTACATTCCCGACAGATAGGTGATCACCTCTTTGGGGGCTTCAGATTTATTTTCAGGGATTGGGATTTTCTCTTTAGGCATTTTCAGACAACATCATCTTTTTCGACATAGAGATTTTCTATAATAAAATCCTGACGTTCAGGGGTATTCTTACCCATATAAAACTCAAGCATCTGAGAAACCGATTCATGCTTTTTCATCAGGACCGGATCAAGCCGAATTTCCGGTCCGATGAAATTACTGAATTCATCCGGGGAAATCTCACCCAGGCCCTTGAAACGGGTGATTTCCGGCGTTCCTTTCAACAGATTGATGGCCGCCTGTTTCTCCTCCTCCGAATAACAATAAATCGTCTGTTTTTTATTTCTGACCCTAAAAAGGGGGGTTTGCAGGATAAATACGTGTCCCCTTCTGATCAGTTCAGGAAAAAACTGAAGGAAGAAGGTGATCAGCAACAACCGGATATGCATTCCGTCCACGTCAGCATCTGTGGCAATGATCACCCTGGCATAGCGCAGATCGTCGATACTCTCCTCGATATTCAGGGCTGCCTGCAGAAGGTTGAACTCTTCATTTTCATAAACCACCTTTTTGGTCAGTCCAAAAGTATTGAGTGGCTTACCCCTGAGGCTGAAAACCGCCTGTGAATCCACATCACGCGATTTGGTGATGGAACCGCTGGCCGAATCCCCTTCCGTAATGAAAATACAGGATTCGTCCCGTTTTTCATCGTTGTCACTGAAATGAATGCGACAGTCGCGCAACTTTTTGTTGTGCAGATTTGACTTTTTCGCCCGCTCTTTCGCCAGTTTCTTGATGCCGGTAATGGCTTTTCTTTCCCTCTCCGACTCCTGGATCCGGCGCAAAAGCACTTCAGCGGTTTCAGAATTTTTATGGAGATAATTATCGAGTTCTTTCTGGACAAAGTTAAAAACATGCTGCCTTACCGTTGGCCCTTCAGGTCCCATGTCGCGCGATCCCAGTTTTGTTTTGGTTTGCGACTCAAAAACAGGCTCTTCCACCTTGATACTGATGG
>CAJDVL010000096.1_pt1 | contig 10506 bp, 10 predicted proteins | sample 7391331 | NCBI WGS metagenome assembly CAJDVL01 (sample SAMEA7055707, study PRJEB34461) | soil metagenome | biome: terrestrial ecosystem; feature: Peninsula; material: soil | place: Antarctica | collected 2016 | reverse complement strand
CCGATGACACTGGCAGTTACCACGTTGCTCTCTGCCATTTCCCTGTTTGTGGCTGGCATGAGCTGGATGAGTCCTGAACTGACTAACCTCGTGCCCGTTCTTAAATCCTACTGGCTGGTTATTCACGTGGCTGTCATTACGGCCAGTTATGGTTTTTTCGCCCTGGCAGCCCTGCTGGGAATTGTCAATCTGATTCTGATCATCATCCTCTCTGTCAGGAAAAATGAAAAAATAAGCTTCACCCTCCGTGAACTGGTGCTGATTATTGAAATGTCGGTTATTATCGGGCTTTTCATGCTAACCGTGGGATCGTTCCTGGGAGGTGTGTGGGCCAATGAATCGTGGGGCAGGTACTGGGGATGGGATCCCAAGGAAACCTGGGCAATGGTGACCATTCTCGTTTATGCTTTCATTGCCCATATGCATAAAATTCCCGGATTTAGGGGTGCTTACGCCGTAAGCTTTGCTTCTCTGGCAGGTTTCAGTTCCGTTCTGATGACTTTTTTTGGAGTCAATTACTATCTTTCCGGTCTTCACTCCTATGCACAGGGAGAACCTGTTCCAATTCCCGCAGGTGTCTATGTGGCTGTTTTGCTGGTATTCCTGCTTGGTGTAACCTCCTGGTTGTCGGATAAACGGAGAATTCAGGATGATGTGGGTAAGGATGCTGTGGAGGATTGAGTTACATTGCCCGGGAGATAAACGGTGAAATTCCGGATCGATCGATACAGGGTTTGCCGATACGGTGTACCTTTGTTGCTATTATGGAAACATCGGAAATTGCAGATTTGCTAAAAAAACTAATCAGTACGCCTTCGCCAAGCGGGGAAGAGCAACAGGCTGCATTGGTGCTGCGTGAGTTTCTTTCCCTGAAAGGAGTCGATTTTCATTGCAAAAAAAATAATACCTGGGCAGTCAACCATTTTTTTGACCCGGGGAAGCCAGTGATTATGCTCAATTCCCATATCGACACGGTCAGGCCTGTGTCAGGCTGGAAAAGTGACCCCTTTCAACCTGTGGAAGAGGGAGAGCGGATCACCGGTCTGGGCAGCAATGACGCAGGGGCGTCACTGGTCGCCCTGCTGATGACTTTTCTTCATTTTTACCGGAGGGACGATCTGCCCTATAATCTGGTATACACTGCCTCTGCCGAGGAAGAGAACTCAGGGCCCAATGGGGTCAGAATTCTACTGGATGAAATACCTCAACCTGCATTTGTCATAGTGGGAGAGCCAACGGGAATGTCGCTGGCAATCGCTGAGAGAGGTTTGATGGTGCTGGATTGTCTTGCGATGGGAAAGGCCGGTCATGCTGCCCGGGAGGAAGGAGAAAATGCGCTCTATAAGGCGATCGATGACATCGGCTTGTTACGCCGTTTCGCTTTTGAAAAGGTTTCCAGTCTGCTCGGTCCGGTAAAAATCACTGTAACTCAAATAGAGGCAGGTACCCAGCACAATGTGATCCCTGATGTGTGCCGTTTTGTGGTGGATGTGCGAACCAACGAGCATTACTCCAACGAGGAAGTGTACCGGACACTTGCCGGATTGATCGGATCACAGGTAACCCCGCGCTCATTCAGACTCAATTCTTCCGGTATTTCACTCAATCACCCGTTTGTAAGGAAAGCCCGGGAATTAAATCTTCCGGCTTTCGGGTCGCCTACCACATCAGACCAGGCTGTAATCCCCTTTCCATCCGTAAAAATCGGACCGGGTGATTCATCCCGATCCCATACAGCAGGAGAGTATATCCTCCGGAGCGAATTGGCTACAGGAGTTGAAACCTATATCAACCTGCTGGAGGGTTTACAGCTTTAATTGGATGAGATCCCCTGGTTCCCGGGCGGTGGTGGAGCAGTACCGGTTTCTCACGTGCGAAATTTTGCCGGCAGGATATATTTTGTTAACTTTCTGATTATTTTTACACACAGAACCTGTTCATTATGAAATTCTACACTTTTATCCTGACGTTGTCGGCGATTCTTTTTTCCTGCCAGGGAAATCAGCCTTCTGCCTCGATGTTGGGGAGTGAAATCGTTTACCTGCCACGTGACCGTGAAATAGTGGAAGAGACCATTGCCCGCTTCCCCGGAACAGCAAAACCGGAGGCAGGCTCCCTGATGGTCAAGGTAGCCCGTTTCTTCCTTGAGACTCCTTATGTCGCAAATACATTGGAAGTTTCAGACTCAGAAAAACTGGTAGTAAATCTCCGGGAAATGGATTGCACGACTTTTGCTGAAAACTGCCTGGCCATGGTCCGGACTTTGCGTTCGAAAAAACCTGATTTTGAGCGATTCACCGCCGAGTTGGAAAAGATCAGATACAGGGATGGAATCAGAAACGGATATCCATCGCGGTTACATTATTTCAGTGACTGGATCTACGACAATGAACAGAAGGAGATTGTGAAAAGCGTATCGCAGGAAATTGCACACTTTGTGATTCCCAACCAGGTGAATTTTATGAGTACGCACCCCCAGTCGTATCCTGCTTTAAAGAAATATCCTGAACTAATTCCGCAAATCGTTTTACAGGAATACAGCATTACCAACAGAAAGAGCTGGTATATCCCGCGGAACAAACTGCCGGCTTATGAAAGCGAATTGCAGGACGGGGATATCATTGGCATAACCACGGGCATTGAAGGTCTTGATGTATCTCATGTGGTCATTGCATGGAGAATCAACGGGACAATAAGGTTTATCCATGCCAGTCAACGGGAGAATAAGGTGGTGGTATCGAAGGAGACTCTTTACGATTACCTGAAAGGAAGTAAAATGGCAACAGGGATTATGGTAGCCCGTCCGCTATGATTTAACTGAATTTCTCCTTTTGTTTTGAATTTTTCATTCTGATGATTAATTTTGGGAAAACAAAAAAAAATGAAACGATTAGGAGTTTTACTCGGCATGCTTTTGTTCTTTTCTTCGCTTTCCGCACAGCAGAGCAAGAAAATCTTCAAAGAGAGTTACATCAGGAAAGTGATGAAGGAAGCAGCGGAGTGGCAGTTGAAGAATCCGAAGCACTCCCTTACCGATTGGACAAACGGGGCTTTTTATGCGGGCATATATGCGGCCTGGGAAACTACTGGTTCCGGTAAATTGTATAAAGCAATGATCCATATGGGGCAGGAGAATCAATGGAAACCCGGGCCCAGGCTTCATCACGCCGATGATCATGCAATATGTCAGACCTATGTTGATTTGTACAGGATCGAAAAAGACCGGAAGATGATAGAGCCATTCGTGCAAACCCTGGAACGATTCCGGAAAACGCCCTATTCGGTTACAGGAATTCAGCGGGTCACCTGGTGGTGGTGTGATGCCTTGTTTATGGCGCCTCCTGCATTTGTCAAACTGGGAATTGTACTGAACGATCCGTCTTACCTCGAATTGAATGATAAGCTTTTCAGGGAAACCTATGATCTTTTATACAACAAGGAAGAGCATTTGTATGCCCGTGACCTGAACTATGTATGGGATGAACCGGGAATTAAAATCCGCAAGGAGTCGAACGGAAAAAAAATCTTCTGGTCGCGTGGAAATGGATGGGTGATGGGGGGTCTCGTAAGGATGTTGAAAGAGTTGCCGGCGGATTATCCCTTGAGGGATTTTTATGAAACCAACTTCAGGGAAATGGCAGCAAAAATTACCTCTCTTCAGCAATCCGACGGACTATGGCGGGTTAGTTTGCTCGATCCGGGTGCCTATCCGGGAGGAGAAGCCAGTGGGTCCGGATTTTTCTGTTATGCACTGGCCTGGGGTGTGAACAACGGATTGCTTGATAAGGTGACCTACCTTCCGGTGGTGAAAAAAGCATGGGCTGGATTGAATTCATTGATACAACCCGACGGAAGGGTAGGCTGGGTTCAACCCATTGGTGCGGATCCCAAAAAGAATTTTTCTTCCGAAAGCTGGGAGGTATACGGTACCGGGGCTTTCCTTCTGGCAGGCAGTGAGGTCATCAAATTGAAGTAGGCTTACTCGAAAATATCACGCATCTTTTCAAAGAAGCCCTTTTCTGATTCTGAAGGACCACCCTGGAAACCGGGAGATTCAAGGAGTTTCTCTAGCATTTTCCTTTCTTCGGAAGATAGTTTCTGTGGGATCCAGATATGCACTTTAACCAGGAGGTCGCCTCGCCCATAACCGTTTACATCGGGAAGGCCTTTACCGCGTAACCGGAGGACCTTTTCAGGTTGGGTTCCGGCGTCGATTTTTACCTTAACCTTGCCATCAATAGTGGGAATCTCAGAAGTTGTTCCCTTCCCAGTGTGATCTGAGGAAAAGAGAGGAATAAATTGTATACCAGGTTGTTGTTGTCACGTATTAATTCCGGATGCTCTTCCTCCTGGATAACAACCATGAGGTCGCCGTTCACTCCTCCTCTTCGCCCGGTATTTCCTTTTCCCGATACGTTCAGTTGCATTCCTTCACCTACACCAGCGGGAATCCGGATAGAGATGACCTCTTCCTCTCTGACCACTCCTTCTCCGTTGCAGTGGATGCATTTGCTGGTTATCGACTGCCCTTCTCCCTGACAGGTGGGGCAGGTGGTTGTGGTTTGCATCTGTCCCAGAAGGGTGTTGGCGATCCTGGTCACATGGCCGCTTCCGTGGCATGTGCCGCAGGTGTTGAAGGAAGAACCGTCCTGGGCTCCTGTTCCCTTACAATGGGAACAAGCAACGTATTTTTTGACTTTGATTTTCTTTTCGACTCCGGCGGCAATCTCCTTTAGGGAAAGTGTCACCTTCACCCGCAGGTCAGAACCGCGGTTGACGCGACGCGTCCTTCCACCCCTGCTCCCGCCGAATCCGCCAAATCCGCCAAATCCCCCGAATGCATCACCAAAAACATCACCGAACATCGAGAAGATATCGTCCATCGACATTCCACCGCCACTGAAACCGCCTGAATTACCCACTCCAGAATGGCCAAACTGGTCATATCTGCTCCTTTTTTCCGTGTTGCTCAGTACTTCATAGGCCTCAGCAGCTTCCTTGAATTTTTCCTCTGCTGCTTTGTCTCCCTGGTTTTTGTCGGGATGAAATAGGATAGCTTTTTTTCGGTACGCCTTTTTGATCTCCTCGGCAGTGGCATTCTTGTTTACTTCGAGTATTTCGTAAAAGTCTCTTTTTGCCATTCTGGATTTTTTATTCTCCGATTACTACCTTGGAAAAACGGATCACCTTGTCGTTCAGTAAATAGCCTTTTTCTATAACATCCACGATCTTCCCCTTCAGTTCTTTACTCGGAGCGGATACCTTAGAGAGTGCATAATGGATGTCTACATCAAAGTCTTGCCCCAACGCATCAATTTCCTTCAGGTTATTGATCTTCATGAATTCTTTGAACTTATTGTGAATCAACAAGAAGCCTGTTTTTGTCGGATCATCGTCCGGTAAATCTTTCATTGACGACAATGCCCTCTCAAAATCATCAATGACCGGGAGAAGCATTGAGAGCACCCATTCCCCTCCCGATTTAATCAGATCGGCCTTTTCTTTTAATGTTCTTTTCCTGAAATTGTCGAATTCGGCCTGCAGGCGGAGATGCTTGTCTTTCATCTCTTCGATCACCTTCCCCTGTTCATCGATTTTTTCAAGGTATTTTTCTTTTTTTGTTTTAAAATGCTCTTTTTGCGGTTTTCCCTCCACGGGTTGTTCTTTTTGCTCGCCGGTTGCAGCCTGCTCCTCCTGTGTATTCTCTCCGCTCATATTTTCCTCTTGATCCATTTCCTGTTCAATTTGTAAATTATCTTCTGTCATAGTTGGTTTATTTTTGATCTTTCAATTATAGCAAAATTTCTGCCAATAGCAGAATGACGACAATATGACACACTGGCGAGAGGCAAATGTGTCATATTGTTCCGGTCACGATTTCCGGTCCTTCCGGTAACCTGGCGTATGCCGGGTTATCTGATCAGTTTTTCCAGGGCTTCTTCTATCGCCTCTCCCCTTAGATCACGGGCAATGATGATCCCGTTGCCATCGATCAGAAAGTTTCCGGGAATCTGGCGTACTCCATAAATGGTTGCAGATTTGGAATACCATCCTTTCAGATCGCTGACATGATAAGGCCATTCCAGTTTATCGTCGGCGATTCCTTTCTTCCAGGCTGTCTCCTCCTTATCGAGTGATGCACTGAAAATTGTGAAGCCCTTTCCGTTTTCGAATTTTTTGTCTTTGAATTTATGATAAACTGCAACAAGATTCGGATTTTCCCTTCTGCAGGGACCGCACCACGAAGCCCAAAAGTCGATCAATACTACCTTCCCTTTGGTTTCAGAAAGCTTCATTGTCTTGCCGGCACTTGATTGTTCGGTTATTTCCGGGGCAATGTTTCCGATCTGCACGCCTATAACCGGTCTTCCCTGTTGTGCCACTACCGTAAAGGCCAGACACATTGCTGCCAGAGAAAGAAAAATCTTATGTTTCATCATGATTTCTTATATAACTAGTTTACTGCACTCGAATAACAACCTTTATGCCACAAATAAGGAGTGTCAGTTTCTGGTTATCCGGGTGCGAATGTCATTGAGTCTGGTTTCAATTTGCTCATAACCCCTGTCGATTTGATCGATATTGTGGATATTGCTGATTCCTTTGGCAGCGAATGCAGCGATGAGCAGGGCGATTCCGGTGCGGGTACTTTTCAGCTGTACCTCCTTCAATGGTAAAAACTGCCATATCTCCCTGTCGGTTGTTATCCGTGACGCTTTGGCTGGTTTCCGCGTCGGGGAGTTCTTTGTTTGACCGGATATGCCTGGCGGGGAGGGCTACTTTTTACTTCAGCCAGCTCCATATCTTTGTATTCCAGCATGCCGTTGGAAATCAGACTCAGATCATCCAGAATCTTCTCGTCTTCCACTGCATCCTTGTTCCAGGTAAGGTATGATTTTTTCATATGATTGGCCAACTGATAGACCAGGACATCCTTCTCTTTTCCTTCTTCAAATTCCTGAGCCTTTTTGATCATAAGCTCCATGGTGTGCCCATAGTGCCGGTATTTGATATCGCGCTGGCAGTAGGGCACCTTGTTGGGTTTTTCAAACAGGATTTCGGGAGAAGGAGGATTGTAGGGGTAATCGATGTCAAGCTTGAAATTGGCCATTATGGCCAGGTGGTCCCATAACTTGTGCTTGAAGTCAGGAATGTCGCGAAGGTATGGATTCAGGTTTCCCATAATGTCAATCAGCGTTTGAGCTGCCTTGTTCCTGTAATCCCTGTCTTCAATTTGCATCAGCAAGTCCACCATGTTGTGTACGTTCCGGCCATATTCCGGAAGGGCCAGCTTCTTCCGGCTTGTATTGTAGTCTTTTGAATTAGTGCTCATACTATCTGATATGTGGTAAATTTGATATTAACAGCGGGGGTTTGTTCTGCAAAAGTAGTGGTTTTCAGGGATTCAACAAACCGTGAACCACTAAATTATTGTCTTCTCTTTTTTTATCTGATTATTTTCAGCCTGGCGAAGCGCAGCAACAGCTGTTTTTGTCCGGCATTGTGAAAAAAAACTGTTGCTTTGAGGTCGGGAGGGGTACCTTCTACCTGGAGGACTTTTCCTCTGCCAAAACGCTGGTGCTCGACCATGATGCCCGGGATTATTCCGGCAGGATCATCCCCTTCAAAGGGGGTGCCGTTTCCGTTTTCCTCTCTGATTCGTGAAATTTTTCGCTCGAAGTTCATCCGCAATCCTGCGGAAACTTCCCGCACGCGGGTTTCTGAAGGGCGGAATTCCTGCCGGATGGAAGAGCCGGAAGGAATGTTCCGTTTCTGTGCAGCCCCTCTCTCTCCATCCATTTCAATCCACTCCCGGTCGATTTCTCCGATAAAGGGACTGGGCTGGCAAAACTCCAGCTTTCCCCAGCGATAACGTTGTCCGGCCCATGTTAAAAACACCTGTTTCTCAGCTCTTGTCAGTGCGACGTAAAAGAGACGTCGTTCTTCTTCATACTCTTCATTCGATACCAGTTCTCCTGCCTGCCCTGATGGAAAGAGGTTTTTCTCCAGCCCAACGATAAAAACGTTTTTGAATTCCAGCCCTTTCGCCGAGTGGACCGTCATCAGGGTCACCTTGTTGCGGTCTTCCTCTTTTTCACGGTCATGGTCGGTAAGCAGGGCTACCTCCTGTAGATAATCCCCGATTCCTCCCGGGCGGCCTTCTTCCAGCGCATTGATACTGAATTCCTGGATTGCATTCAGCAGTTCTTCCAGGTTTTGCACCCTGCTGACCCCTTCCGGTGATTTGTCATTGTGAAGCTCTTTCAGGAGACCCGTTTCGGAAGCCACTGCCCTGGCCATTTCAAACCCGTTTAAACTATCGGAAAGCGCTTTGAAATGGTTTATCAGTTCAAGGAAGCCGGTCAGTTTTCCAATGGTGCCTCTGTTCAGGCTGGCCGGGTTTTCATCAGGCAGAAGACAGAGGATGCTCCAGACCGATGTTTCGCGGTCGATTGCAACCTTTCCCAGCTTTTCCAGCGTGGTTTCACCGATACCCCTTGCCGGATAGTTGATAACCCGTTTGAGTGCCTCATTGTCGTCAGGATTAATGACCATCCGGAAGTAGGCCAGCAGATCTTTGACCTCCTTTCGCTGATAAAAGGAGAGACCTCCGTATATTTTGTAGGGGATATTCCTTTTGCGCAAGGCCTCTTCGAAAATCCTCGACTGCGCATTGGTCCGGTACAGAATGGCGTAATCCTCAAAGCGGAAATGATCGCGCAGCTGGGACTCTGCAATAGTTGCCGCTACCATAAATCCTTCTTCATTGTCGGTGAGTGTATGGATGACCTTTACCGGCAGACCGGTTTCCAGGTCCGAAAACACTTCCTTCCTGATTTGGCGCTTGTTGCGGGCTATTACACTGTTGGCTGCATTGACAATGGTTTGGGTGGAACGGTAGTTCTGTTCCAGTTTGAAAACTTTGTGTTCCGGGTAATCACGCTGAAAGTTGAAGATATTCTCGATGCGGGCTCCTCTAAAGGAATAGATGCTTTGAGCATCGTCACCCACCACACAGACATTGTGGTGAAGCGCTGCCAGCTGATTGATGATCATGTATTGTGCAAAATTGGTGTCCTGGTACTCATCCACAAGCACGTAATCGAATCGCTGCTGATAGCGAAGGAGAACTTCAGGATGGTTTCGGAACAGCAGGTTGGTCATCATCAGCAGGTCATCGAAATCCATGGCGTTTGAAAGCCGGCACCTTTTCATATACTCCTTGTACAACTCACTGATCCGGGACATCCGGATGCTGCGGTCGTATTCCAGGTTGGCAGCCGATTGCGAATAGGCTGCCGGAGTGATCAGATTGTTCTTGGCCTTGGAAATTCTGTTGGCCACAACTCCCGGTTTGTATACCTTGTCATCCAATCCCAGATCCCTGATAAGGCTCCTGATTGCATTTTTAGAGTCTGCAGCATCATATATGGTGTAATCGGCCGGAAATCCCGTAGCTTCGTGTTCCATCCTCAGAATCCTGGCAAAAACGGAATGAAAGGTTCCCATCCAGAGATACCGCGCCTCCTGAGGGCCTACAATGGCACCAATGCGTTCCTTCATCGCGCCTGCTGCTTTGTTGGTAAAGGTGAGGGCCAATATGTTGGACGGCCTGACACCCTGTTTGACCAGATGGGCTATCCGGTAAGTTAGAACACGGGTCTTTCCTGACCCTGCGCCTGCCACGATCAGCGCCGGTCCTTCGGTGCGGATCACTGCTTCACGCTGGGCTTCATTAAGATTCTCGAGATAATCAAACACGCTGCTGATAAATAAATGAAGGGGCAAATTAAGTAAATTCAGCCGGAAGAAAGGTTATTTATCCGGATGAATACAAATCTATTCTGAAGAAATCCTTCCGATGGAATAAAACCTTTCCCGGCGATCCCCTGCAGTCAGTCAGGAGGCCGGGACGGTTTGCATAAAATGATTTTTTATCTTTGCCAGGCAATTTAATGGTTTTTTACCGTTAATATTGCATTGAAAAGTAAGTTGTTGGAATGAAGATGTCACGATTGATCCCTATCCGGGCTTTTCACTGCCTGTTGTTGCTGATGCCACTCTTTGCCGGAGCTCAGCTCAGTGCCCCCGGTTCGGTTTTCCGGGAAGATACGAACTATCCGGTGTTCAATGAAAAAGATCCGTTGTTTATATTCTGTGCCGGAGAAGCTAACAGAGAAGCAAGGTTGATGGCCCGGACCCTCCTTGCCGGTTCCAAAACCTGGGAATGGGAAAAATTCAACCCGCAAAACGGCGCTTTTGAGTTTTATTATTCTGAAAATAACAGCAACAACAGTTCGGAAATAGCTGCCCTGGAGGATGGCTTATACCGGGTTAGGATCAGTACAGGGCAGGGAAATGAGGTATACAGGGCCTGGGTTTTCAATAACCGACACAATGCTACTGCAGAAATTACCGATTCCGGTTGCACCTCTTTCACCCTCTCTTCTACTTTTGATTCCGGCAGTTTGGTATATTATGACCCTACAACCTTAGCGCCTGTTC
>CAJDVL010000084.1_pt1 | contig 10895 bp, 7 predicted proteins | sample 7391331 | NCBI WGS metagenome assembly CAJDVL01 (sample SAMEA7055707, study PRJEB34461) | soil metagenome | biome: terrestrial ecosystem; feature: Peninsula; material: soil | place: Antarctica | collected 2016 | reverse complement strand
TTGAACAAACGCCTTTATCGGCAGAGCGTTATTCATCCGATATGGTTGACGTGCTTTCAGGGCAATGGGATTTCAAGTATTATGAGAAGAAATCGTCTTTGCCCGATATTCTTGACACTTCAGTCGAAAGTTTTGACAAAATTACAGTTCCCTCCACATGGCAAAGAACAGGCTACGAGCCCCCGGTCTATTTAAACTGCCCGTATGAGTTTGAAACGAAGCCCCCGAAACTCCCCAAGGAGTTCTCAGCCGGCGTATACAGAAAACATTTTAAACTGGATCATTGCGACGGGAATTTCACGATTGCTTTTCTCGGTGTTATCGCTTGTGTCGATGTGTATGTGAACGGCAATTTTGCCGGATACAGCGAAGGTGCTCACAACACTGCGGAATTTGACGTTTCCGATTTTGTTGTCGAAGGTGAAGAGTTCCGGGGAGACCGTCTCCTTGAAGTTGGTGGTCAAAACAGGTTTGAAGGGATTCTCTTCGGTTTCCCGGTAGAGAAGGGTCTGGTTCACCCCGTCATTGACCATGGCCAGCCGCAACTTTCCATCATGGTCGGTCATCCAGTCGGTGATATTGCCTGGATTTTCAGCGATCATAGTCATCTCCCCGGTCACTACATTAAGGCGGTAGGGATCAAAAACCGTGGGATTGCGCTGGTTCAGCCCAACGATGACTTCATTCTCCACATCACGCAGATCATCGATGAACTGGGTGCGGACCTTCTCAAAGACAGTCAGCCCTTTTAGATCGCTGCCGTCCATGTTGACACCGTAAAGGTGGAAATTCTCGTCGCCGCCGGTGTCTTTGAGATAGAGCAAACGGTTGTCACCCTTCCAGAGGTACCCGGCAATATCGCGGGCCGTCTCGGAAGTGATCCGTAAAGCTGAATCTGAACCTACCACCTGCACGAAGAGGTTAAGCCTCGACTCCCAGGGAGCCAGGTAAGAGAAGTATTCACCGTTGGGTGAGAGCTGAAAAGCCGTTTTTTCAGGATTGCGGAAGAAGTCTTCCAGAGGGATCAGCGGTGCTTTCTGCGGTGCTTGTTCACAAGAGGCCAGAACAGCAAACAGCGTCATAACTACCATAAACTTTCTCATAATCTAATTATTTTAATATAAAACCTTGATTCCAATATATTGGAATACCCAGCGGTTATTTCTTTTCTACTTTGTACAATTCATTCTCGGTGACAATTTTCACCAGCATACTGTCATTTAATGTCCTGCTTACGGCATTATAGGGGCCGGTCACAATTTCGTCCCCTGTTTTTAATCCTTCAAGAATTTCGATATGCTGGTTATCCTGGATTCCTGTTTTTACTACTGTTTTAAAAGCTCTGCCCTCCCGGATGGTGAAAACCACCTCATCCTTTTCGTCGCTCCGGATGGCTGGTCCTTTGTTTCCTGTTTTCAGGGCGATCAGGGCGGTATCGTTGCGGAGACGGGTAGTAACCGCCTGTAAGAGAACTGCTGTTGCGTTAAAGCGGGTAAGGGTGAATATATCTACTGTAGCCGACATACCTGGCCGGAAGGGATATATCACAGAACGGGTTGAATCCATGAGATCGGCGTAGGAATCCTGTAACATAAAAATTTTCACTTCGAAATTGGTGACCTGATCGGTGGTGGTTCCCGTAGTGCGGGCTGAATTGGCAATTTCTGTCACCACTCCCTTGAATTTACGATTAAGGTATGCATCTACTTCCACCAGGGCAGTATCCCCCAGACTCACCTTGACGATGTCATTTTCGTTGACATCCACCCTGACTTCCATCTGATTGAGATCGGCGATAACCATGGTTTCGGTTCCGGCGTACATGCCGGTACCCACCACGCGTTCACCCTTTTCCACATTGAGCCGGGAGACTGTCCCGGCCATGGGTGCAAAAACCCTGGTTTTGGTAAGCTGCTCCCTGGCCTCAGCCACCGACGCCTCAGCGCTTTTCACGGTGAAATGCGCCGCCTTCACTTCGGCTTCCGCCACCTTAAAGACCGCCTGTGCCGTCTCATATTCTGCAGTAGGTATGGTCTTCGATTCAAAAAGCAGTTTCGCCCTTTTGAAAGAGAGATCCCGCTCGATAAGCTGCGCTTCAGTCTGCGCCTGCCTGGCACGGGAGGAGTTGAGGGCAGCCTCGGCACGACTCAGCGCCGACTGGTACACTTCCTGCTTGATGACCATTAACGGATCACCCGCTTTTACCTGATCCCCCTCTACCACATACAGCTCAATGATCTCCCCCGACACATCAGGACTGATCTTCACCTCGGTGCGGGGCTGTATCTTACCGTTGGCGGTGATCTGTTCCGTAATGGTAAGGCTTTCGGCCTTCCCGGTCAGTACTTTCACCGTCACCTCAGCTCCAAACCACCCTGCTTTCTTCCCCCATACCAACAATATGAGCGCCAATACCAACACGCCCAGGACCCAGGGAAGTAGTTTCTTTTGTTTGTTCATTGTAAAGGTTTGATTGATTTGTATATAAATAATGCCCTAAAATTACAACCTTTTATTCAATCTATTTGTAATTCAGGTTCTCGGGAATAAATTTCTCGACAAATTCCGGGGAAACACCCTTTCGGCGGGCGTAATCTTCCACCTGGTCACGGCCTATCTTTTCTACCCCGAAATAGCGGGATTCCGGATGGGCGAAATATAGCCCGCATACCGAAGCATTGGGATACATGGCAAAATGTTCGGTCAGGGAAATTCCGGCTTCTTCAGCCTTGAGGAGATGAAAGAGAGCCTCCTTTTCAGAGTGTTCCGGACAGGCAGGATAACCGGGGGCGGGACGAATTCCCTGATAGCCGGTGTGGAAGAGGTCGTGGAGGGAGAGGTTCTCCTCAGGAACATAGCCCCACAGCTCTTTTCTCACCACCAGGTGCAGGTATTCGGCAAAGGCCTCACTGAGACGGTCGGCCAGCGTCTCCAGGAGAAACGCATTATAATCGTTGTGTTCCTCCCTGAAGCGGTACATCCAGGACTCGATGCCGAGGCCGGCCGTCACGGCAAAACCTCCGCAGTAGTCGGCCCGTCCTGACCCTAAGGGAGCCACAAAATCAGACAGGCATAAATGAGGCAGCCCCTCCCTTTTCTTCTCCTGCTGCCGCAGATGGTGAAAGGTCCCCAAAAGGCTCTTCCGGCTTTCGCCGGTGAAGAGAAAGATATCATCACCCGAAGCGTTGGCAGGCCAGATACCCACTACCCCATTGGCCCGGATCATATTTCTGCTGATGATCTCATCGAGCAGTTCATTGGCTTCGGCATATAGTTTCCGGGCAGCCTCCCCCTGCCGTGGATCGTCGAGTATCTGGGGAAAATTTCCCTTCAACTCCCAGGCCATGAAGAAAAAAGTCCAGTCGATGTATTCCCGGAGCTTCTCCAGGGAGAAGTCCAAAAAATACCTTACGCCTGTGAATCTCGGTGTGTATACGGGAGTGGAATGCCAGTCAATGGCTGGCTTGTTGGACCGGGCCTGCTGCAGCGTGACATACTCACGGGGTTTACGCTGCTCCTGAAAAAGACGGATTCCGGCATATTCCTCTCTGACCTCCTGCAGGAATTCCTGGTTTCCGGCCAGAAGGGAAGCCATCACCCGTGTGGAGAGGGAAGCGTCCTTGACATAGATCACCGGGGCTGAATAGTGTGGGGCAATCTTCACGGCAGTGTGAATTTTGGAAGTAGTGGCTCCGCCGATCAGCAAGGGGAGTTTCATCCCCCGCACTTCCATTTCCCGGGCAACATCAGCCATCACTTCAAGCGACGGGGTGATCAGTCCGCTCAAACCCACGATATCGACTTTTTCCGCTATTGCGGTATCCAGGATTTTGTCAGTGGGCACCATCACGCCCAGGTCTATCACCGCGTAGTTGTTACATCCCAGCACTACGCCGACAATGTTCTTGCCAATATCATGGACATCTCCTTTGACGGTAGCCAAAAGAATCTTTTTTTGCTGTTCGGGGAGGGGGAACTTATCCTTGTCGGCATCAATATAAGGGAGGAGGTAAGCGACAGCTTTTTTCATCACGCGGGCCGACTTGATCACCTGGGGCAGGAACATCTTCCCCGACCCGAAGAGGTCACCCACGATATTCATGCCGTCCATCAGGGGGCCTTCGATGATGGAGAGAGCCGGGGAGTATACGATGACGGCTTCGGCCATGTCCTGGTCGATGAAGTCGGTGATTCCCCTGACCAGGGCATGGGCGATCCTGTCGGCAAGGGGCAGCTGGCGCCACTCATCGAGCCGCTCCTCCTGTTTGCCGTTTTGCTGTAGCCCACCGGCAAGATCGAGAAGTCTTTCTGTGGCATCGGGCCGCCGGTCAAGCACCAGGTCTTCCACCCTTTCCAGCAATTCCGGTTCTATCTCATCGTAAATCTGAAGCGAGCCGGGATTGACAATCCCCATATCGAGACCTGCCCCTATGGCATGGTAAAGAAAAACCGCATGCATGGCCTCCCTGACAGTATCATTGCCCCGAAAGGCAAAAGAGACATTGCTGATTCCCCCGCTGGTCCGTGCATAGGGGAGATTTTGCTTGATCCACCGGATGGTTTCGATATAGTCGACGGCGTAATGGTTATGTTCCTCTAAACCGGTGCCGATGGTCAGCACATTGGGATCCAGGATGATATCTTCAGGGGGAAAGCCCACCTCTTCGGTTAAAATCTTATAAGCGCGGCTGCAGATCTCCTTCCGCCGTTCCACGCTGTCGGCCTGTCCCCGCTCGTCGAAGGCCATTACCACCGCGGCAGCTCCGAAACGACGAATCGTGCGGGCGTGTGCTTTAAAGATCTCTTCCCCCTCCTTGAGACTGATGGAGTTAACAATAGCCTTCCCCTGGATGCATTTGAGACCGGCTTCGAGCACCTCCCATCGTGAGGAGTCAATCATCACAGGCAGTCGGGCAATGTCGGGTTCAGCCATCATCAGATGGAGGAATGTAACCATCTCCTTTTCGGCATCGAGCATGCCATCATCGAGGTTTATATCGATAGCCTGGGCGCCGTTCTCCGCCTGGTCACGGGCGATGGCCAGCGCCTCCTCGTATTTGCCATCCCTGATCAGCCGGGCAAATTTGCGGCTCCCGGCAACATTGCACCGCTCTCCGATATTGAGGAAATTATTTTCAGGGGTGATCACGATAGGCTCCAGACCCGTGAAACGGGTTATGTGGTCGTGGGGTTTCACTTCGTGGGGGCGGGCTGTGGCAGCCGCACGGGCAAACTCCCTGATATGGGCAGGCGTGGTTCCGCAGCACCCTCCCACGATGTTGACATAGCGGTGGTCCAGATAATCGCGGATCTCAGCTCCCATAGTTTCCGGGGTCTCGTCATACAACCCGAACTGATTGGGCAATCCGGCATTGGGGTGGGCGCTGATGTAAAAAGGAGCCATCCGGGAGAGCTCCTTCAGGTAAGGTTTCAGCTCGGTAGCACCCAAAGAGCAGTTGAGACCGATCGTCAACAACTTCACATGAGAGACGGAGTGAAGAAAAGCCTCGAGAGTTTGTCCCGAAAGGGTACGCCCGCTGGCATCGGTGATGGTCCCCGAGACCATTAACGGCAGTTCAAGGCTCCGGAATTCCAGGGCCTCTTCAATCGCCACCAGCGCAGCCTTGGCATTCAGCGTATCAAAAATAGTTTCCAGCAGCAGAATCTCCACACCTCCGTCAAGCAATCCATCGATTTGCTCCCGGTAAGCCTCTTTTACCTCGTCGAAAGTCACTGCCCGATATCCCGGGTTATTCACATCGGGCGAGAGGGACAAGGTTTTGTTGGTAGGTCCGATGGCCCCCGCCACATAACGGGGTTGATCCGGATTGGCAGCCGTAAACTCATCGGCAAGGGCGCGGGCAATCTCTGCCGATGCTTTGTTCATGGCATATGCCCACGTTTCAATATGATAATCGGACTGCGAAATCGGGTTCGCATTGAAAGTGTTGGTGGATAGAATGTCGGCCCCTGCCTCCAGATACTGCCGATGGATGGAGGCAATGATCTCAGGCTTGGTCAGAGAGAGAATATCGTTGTTGCCCTTCAGATCAACGGAATGACCGGCAAAAAGGGATCCCCGGAAATCGCTTTCCGTAAGGTTGTAATCCTGGATCAGTGACCCCATGGCCCCGTCCAGGACCAGCACCCGGTGCTTAAGTTCTTCGTATATAGATTTTTTTTTCATTTACATTTGGAACCTGTTTTATGCAGAACTGTGTACGAACCGGACTTCAAAGTTACCTCGAATTCCGGTTTTTTCGTCACAGATGATGACCAGTGAGCGGATTTCCGGAAATTGTTCTGAATATTTTAACACCGGTTCAATATCGGCAGAAGTACACACACGGTTGGCCAGGGATGTAGCCCAGGCGTCGGCAAATACCGGGGAGGAGCAGGCTACCATGACAGCATCGGCCCGGCCAAAACTGAAGGAGTGGCCTACGGTCCCCGAGGAGGTGCACACCCCACAGGGGGTTTCCGATGCCGGAATGACCACTCCGATTTTTTCAGAAAGAGGAGAGCTTCCGGCATACAATGTCATCAACAAATCCTCCTTTAGCAGAAGATAGTAGTCTCCCCCGTTTTCGACAATCAGCTCTTCGACAGAGAAAGCCTCTCTGATCATTCTGGCAGTGTGGAGGGCAAACAAGCCGGCAACAGCGGCCATCGGTCCAGTGGAGGTGCGCAGAGCGGGCGCAGAGCGGCTTCAGCCATCTTCCGTGCTTCCGGGGGAGCTCCCCGAAGCAGTTCCAGCGGCTCCAAAGAACTCCTGAATGCAGGCTGCCGCTGAATATACTCCTCCAATTGGGTGCGCAGTTTAACCACCTCCCGTAAGGCCAGCTCAGCGATCTCCTTGTGAAAGGAGGAGTGATCCACCCCGATCCATAAATCGGTTTCCAGGTACTGCACCGTAAAAGAGGCAAACCGGTTGGGGTTGAACTGCTGACGGTATGTGCGCGGCTGATATTCCATACCTGTAAAAGTCTGTAAACTAACCCTGCTCTCCGCTAAAACAAGCTCCCGGCCGTCCGGAGGGTTCCGGTGACCAGGAGCGAAAGAATTATTCGTCAATGACAGATTCAATGTTGAATCAGGTCAGTTATTTGATCTTTGCACAATCAATCATCACCTTGTCGCCCACGCCATCGTACCGGAGGGGCTGAAATTTACCTCCCACATAATCTTCCTGGAAGGTAACTTTGCGGTAAAAGCATCCCCCCGCTTTGTTTTTTATGGCCATGGCAGCAATACAATAACGGTGCAGAATCGCCCCCGATATGGCATTGCGCCGGATTTCCCAGTCGAAGGTAATGGCAGTTTTTAGTACCTCGACTCCGTCGAGCCATCCTGTTTTCCAGTCGTTGGAGTTCTTCAGAGCAGTTACCATACGCGCTTCCCTGGGTGGGTCGGAGGTTACGGCTGCCGGGAATTCAGCATTGGCAGCTCCCGCATTCATGGCCACCTCGTTGAGCTGTTCCGACATCTTGGTATAGACCGAGAAGTCGCCGCCTGAAATGATAATAGTCCCCGAGGCTACCTTTGCATCGTCGGCACGGATTTCCACATATAAGGTGTTATCGCCGGGTTCCAGCTTGGCCAGACCTTTAGCCAGTTCTACAGGGCCCTCATATTTGGAACCGAACTTTTTATAGTGGAGGCCGGGGGTATCGTAAACCTTCGTGGTTGCAGGATCGGGAACCATGTCAAGGACCAGGATATTCTTTTCTCTCAGGTCACCGGAAACCATCACACTGCAGAAGGCCAACTGCTCTCTCCTGGGCTCAGTCTGGTAGGAATAGAGTGCAGGCTTTATGGACCAGAAGAAGATCCCCACCTGAAGCTTATCGTTAGAGCCGGCATACATATACAATTGATTCAGTGCTTTAGGAAGGAATGCCACGGCATAAATAGGTTCGCCCGCCTTGAAATCGGTTTTCAGTCCGGAGGGCGAAGCCGGATCAATGGGAGAGGAGGAGAAGACCACATTCCCGGGATCCGTAGAGATGATCAGGCTTCCGGTGCCCTCCCCTGCAGCAGGTGTCTCCCCGCCTGAAAGAACAGCCCCCGCGGCTTGCTCTACCGATGTCGCACTTCCACTCTGCCCCGCACTGCTTTGTACCTTCTCAACAGCCGGTGATGACTTTTCCAATACCTTTTTTCCTAAACTCTTCAAATTACCCAGCTGTGCCGAGCCTGCTGATGCCCACATTACCAGGGACACAGTCACAATAAGCAGTCTGATTGTCTTCATGATTTTATTCTTTTTTGAGTTAATAGTTTTACTTTCCAGGCCTCAGAAGCGGTCTTTCTTGTTAAAATTACCGTTTTTCGAAAGGGCCTGCCCGAAAAATGTGGTAAACAGCAGGTTTCAGATGCCGGAAGGCAGATCTCCGAACCAGGGAAAGATGGGCGGGAAAGGAAATTCAGGAATGGCAGCAGCGGCTGGCGGGTCGAAGGGACCCGGGAAATTTAGAAATTGATTTCAAAAAGATGGAGGGGGCAGGCCGGAACGCAAAGCTCGCAGACCACGCACTGGCTTTTGTCGAATTTTAGTTTCCAATCGGGAGCCGTCATGGTCAGGGCGCCGGCGAAGCAGACGGCCACGCAGTTACCGCAATCGATGCACTGCTCTTCCCGGAAAAAAATCATCTTTTCGAGGGGCTCGCACTCCACATTGTGGCTGGTGAGGTAGGCAATCCCCTTTTCAATGTTGGCGGCAGTGCCCTGAAGTTCCAGAAGCAGGCTGCCCCGTTTGCCGGGAAAAACTTCTGCCTTAAGAATGTTGATCCGGATATCGTAATCCCTGACGAGATGGTAGCTGAGGGGTTTGTCCCCGCTGTCGGGGGGAAAGTTCAGGATAAACCGTTTTCTGATCATGGCTTTTCTACTTTTTCTATTTCTTTCAGGGAATTGAGTGAAGCATGGGCAGGGAACATTTGTATCGGCCGGGTGAGTTCAAAACGACCTGTTTCCATCTGGATCTTCAGCAGTGTGGCAATTTCCCGGGCTTTAGCCAGACTGGCTACCGGAGCCGTCCTGACTTTTTTCCCCTCAATGGTGATATAGCCAGACCGGAGCATGGCATAGGTGACCTGGCCCATTTTGGGGGTACCGGGAGAGCCGTAGTCGAGTACCGGGGTTTCGATCTGGTCATCACGGATCGATACGCGGCGGGCAATATCCTCGTCGAGTACAGGAATGGGAATACCGATCCCCACAAAGAGAGTGGTTCCATACCGGTTGATATAGGCTGCCTGGAGGAATTCAGACGACATCTCCTTCAGGTTTCCGATGACGGCAAGGGTACGGGCATTCCCCACCGGCACCCCATGGGTGTTCACCGGTTTGGAAGTGTTGTACTGGGTACCCGGCCACACCACAAATCCCTGGGCGCCGCATAAAAATATACGGGTGCCAATGCCGATGGTCCGCATATCAGGATCATTCAAAAGGGGACTCAGCTCTCCTGAAGTAGAATAGGTCGCATTCCGAAGGTTGGGAAGAAGCGTCCCCATATAGGTATGGATCAGCCGCTTTGTGGTGTTGACAGCCACATTGTAATTCTGATAGGCATTCCGCGGATTAAAAAGATAGATCTCGTTAACCGTCTCTTTTGAAATGGTGGTTTTGATGTATTTCCGGGGATAGCAATCAGTACCTTTTCCCCAGGCCTCCAGTTCCAGCATCTTTCCATCCACCAGTTCCTGGATCACATGGGCTCCGCCATACTCCGGCTTGTCCGGATCACAAGCCGTAGCCCCTATATAGGCATCTACGGCCGCCAGCCCCTCATATGCCGGAACCCCATTGATACGGATCTTCTCCATCCGGATGGGAGGATCGGAATGTCCAAAATTGATGATGGCCCCCGAGGAGCACATCGCCCCAAAAGTAGCCGTAGTCACCACATCCACCTTGCGGGCAATCTCCGCAGGAGAGGCCGTGCGACCCATCTCAGCTACCTCACTGGCCGTGAGCACCACCGCTTTTCCCTCTTTCAGTTTTTGGTTGATCTCCTCGTGACTCTTCACATTCATCTGATTCAGCTTTGGAACAAACCCCAAAGATACAGCGATCACCCATTGGTTGGCCTCCCCGCCATGGATTTTTTGGCCTTGATCATAAAGAACTCTCGATATCCTTTTTTCATTATAATAATGTAATTTTACACCGGTTCATGAGACTAAAGGATAATTGCGGTCAAAACCCCGCTGACTTTGATCAACACTTAATAATTTTAACACATCAAAAAATGAATAGAATGACACGTTGGATTCTGTCGCTGCTGGCGGCCGGAGTAGTATTCACCGCCACGGGCCAGCAAGCCGTACCGCCTGTACCCGTTGACCCCGCAATCAGGATTGGAAAACTGGAGAATGGCCTTACTTATTACATTCGCCACAATGAAGAGCCCAAAGAACGGGCGAGTTTTTACATCATCCAGAATGTAGGTGCCATTCTGGAGGAGGACAACCAGAACGGGCTGGCCCATTTCCTGGAGCATATGGCCTTTAACGGCACAAAGCATTTCCAGGGAAAAGGAATCATCAGCACCCTTGAAAAACATGGTGTTGCCTTTGGTCGTAACATCAACGCTTACACTTCGACCGACCAGACCGTGTACAACCTGAGCGATGTGCCGGTGAACCATCCGGGGCTGCTTGACACTTGTCTGCTGGTGTTGAACGACTGGTCCGACTTCCTGCTGCTGACCGACGAAGAGATTGAGCTGGAGCGGGGGGTAATCACGGAAGAGTGGCGTACCCGGCGCAATGCCAACTTCAGAATGCAAAAAAAGTTCTTTCCCGTACTTTTTAAAGACAGCAAGTATGCTATCAGGGATGTGATCGGCGACCTCGACGTCATCAAAAATTTCGAGCCGGAAACCCTCC
>CAJDVL010000098.1_pt2 | contig 10939 bp, 7 predicted proteins | sample 7391331 | NCBI WGS metagenome assembly CAJDVL01 (sample SAMEA7055707, study PRJEB34461) | soil metagenome | biome: terrestrial ecosystem; feature: Peninsula; material: soil | place: Antarctica | collected 2016 | reverse complement strand
AGGAAGCCCAAGGTCCAGGAACTCATGGGCAGTGTCGATGATATGGGCTCCCCAATCGCCCAGGGCACCCAGACCAAAGTTATACCAGCAACGCCACTGGCCGTTCACGAAATCTTTGTGATAATCATGATAAGGAGCGGCAGAAATCCAGGTATCCCAGTCAAGAGTACCCGGGACCGGCTGGCCGTCGGGGAATTTCGTGATAGAGGTATCCCATCCATGCCAGCGCCGTGCAGAATTCATATGGGCGGTAATGGCGGTCACATCCTTTATGATCCCTGCCTCCACCCATGCTTTGAACTGAAAATAATTGGCTTCGGAGTGCCCCTGGTTGCCCATCTGGGTGACCACATTGTACTTCTTTGCCGCTTTCATCATCAGTTCAACCTCATTGAAAGTTCGGGCCATCGGCTTCTCCACATAGACATGTTTTCCCAGACTCATGGCCAACATACAGATCGGAAAGTGGGAATGGTCAGGAACTCCGACCGAAACCGCTTCAATCTGGTTGCCCATCTTATCAAACATTTTTCTAAAATCCTGAAAACGCGGCACATCCGGAAATTTCTCCAGGATTTTCAGTGTATGGGGTGCACCCATATCCACGTCACAAAGTGCTACGATATTAGCTAAACCTGTGTCGTACAGGGCATTGATGATCTCTCCCCCGCGGTTTCCGATACCTACACAGGCCAGATTAACCCGCTCCCCGGGTGCTGCCAGCCTCATCTCCGGCATTCCCTTTGCCGATACACTCCTTGTTATTACTGCGGGCACTGCGGCCATGGCAGAAAGCGCCAGAGCGTGTTTTAGAAATAGCCGGCGCGAAGATTCATTCGATTCCATAGGGTCAATATTATTTAATAATCATGATAAAAAGACAAGACATCAATTCCTGTACCAAAATATCAGGATATCTTCTTCCGTAACAGTACGGAAAGATACAAATTTAGACTTTTCAGTCGATTTTTGTATATTTTTGAAATTTAAAATTAAGACATTGGTCCAGCGGTATCGTCATTTGTTAGCAGGAGCTCTCCTCTTTTTCCTGGCATTTTCATCCATTGCCCAGGATGCTGGATTTTCACAGTTTTATTCCAATCCGCTATACCTGAATCCGGCATTTTCGGGAACACTGGGAGTACCCCGCATCAACCTGCAGTACCGCGACCAGTGGCATGGGTTGAACGACGCCTATGTGACCCAGAGTGTGGCCTTTGACATGCCGGTGGAAAAGCTTCGGGGAGGCATCGGACTTAACCTGGTAAGGGATATGCAATCCTCAGGACTGCTCTCCACCCTCCAGGCTGACCTGATCTATACTTCCATCTTTCGGCTTACCGAAAATCTCAGCTTTTCGGGAGCACTGGGAGTCGGATACCATCAGAACCGGCTGGACTGGGGCAGGTTGGTTTTTGCCGACAACGCAGATCCCTATGGCGGGAACCATTCCATCACGGCAGAAACCCCGATTTCCGATCCTGAATACCATTTCGCTGACTTTTCCACAGGAATCCTGGTCTTTGGGGAAAGAATGTTTGCTGGTATGGCAGCCCACCACCTTGCCCAGCCCTCGCAAAGCTGGTACGGGGAAGCAGCCACTTCCGGGAAATTACTCCGGAAATATTCCCTTCATTTCGGAATGCGCATCCCGTTGCATATCCATGGCACCTGGCGTAAAACCCTCGATATTTCCCCCCAGGTGGTGCTGATGCAACAAGGTCATTTCCGGCAGTTCAATTATGGCTTGCTGGCCAATTACCAGGGGTTTACCGGGGGCACCTGGCTTCGTCAGGACCTGACCTTCCACTATGATGCCCTGATCTTCCTGGCAGGTTACATGAAAAAAAGATGGCACTTTACCTACAGTTATGACTTTACCCTGTCTGGATTGGGTGCCCAGTCGGGCGGAACCAGCGAGATTTCCATGAGTTTCCTGCTTAAAGACTTCCTGCATTATACTGCCTTCCCCTTTTACAGGCCTTACCACGATTACATTGGGGACTGACTTGTGGAGATCAGAACCAGGGTGAAAATCTTAAATCTTGAGTCTTTAGTCTTAAATTATTTAATATCAATATATTAGATGTGTTCTGCATGATGGTTGATTCTTATAAATTCAAACACTACCAAGGGCAAACCATTGATATAAATAATTCCGTCAGGTATGCGTTTTTCTGAACCAACGACTCAGCAAACGCCCTTTCTGATTTTTCTTCGGTGAATTTCATTTCTTAGGTTTCAATTTTTTTAAGTCTTCTTCAATTTCCTTCAAACTTTGCTCTGTTTCGATTTCTTTCTGTACGTTTTTATACTTTTCATATTCTTCTCCTGATTTTTTTAAGGCCATTTCATGACTGATTTTTCCGGCGTGAGTAAGCAGATCTCTTCCATTTAGTCTCAAGACAATATCTAATCGTTCAATCCAGTCTTTCATATACATTGGTGTTCTTTGCTGTGCCATACTTTCTGCAAAAGCCAAATATTGTTCAACCAATAAGCCCAGTAATTTTATTTCATCTTCATTAAGATAATTTTTAGCAATACTTATGTCTGATTTTTTTATAGATATTGAATTTTTTTTATCATACGACTGCATACCCAATAATGGCAAACTGGCATCAATTCTGCGATAAACCAATTCTGCTGCGGTTTTTTGACTTATAGCCCAAAGCAGTTTATTTTGAACAAGCTTAAAAAATTCAATTGTTTTTTCATCTTTGGAGTTATAATCAATACTGGTAGCATAAATATCTTTAACTTTTTGATAAAAGAACCTTTCAGACAAACGGATTTCCCGGATGCGATCCTGTAGCTCATTGAAATAGTTCATTGAATTGCCTAACTTAAAGCGTTCATCATTTAAGGCGAATCCTTTTATAATGTATTCTTTTAATCGCTGTGTAGCCCATATACGGAACTGAGTTCCTTGTGGCGATTTTACCCGGTAGCCCACCGAGATAATCACGTCCAGATTGTAGCCATTTACCTCAACTTCTTGCGTTTTACCAGCAATGGCGCCGTGTTGAGTGGTTGTCCGGAATTTCCGGACAACCACTGTCTCGTCCAATTCACCTTCTTTGAAAATATGGCCAATGTGCTCTGAAATAGTTCGTTTGTCTTTTCCAAACAATTGCCCCATTTGCGCCTGCGTAAGCCAAACGCTTTCTTCTTCCAAATGGACATCTATTTTAATGTTGCCATCCGGGTTTTGGTATATGAGTATTTCGCTCTTGTTCATTTATAAGCTAACTTTTCTTCGGTGAATTTCATATCTGTTTACAGATTTCAGATTGACCTGCTTTATCCGATCCCTTGCGTTCTATAATATCATTATTCCTAAATCTGGACAAATGATTTTCAATGGTTCGCGGAGTTGTACCTATATCTTCAGACACGGTCTTAGCTGTTACACAACCTGTTACTACACAATCTTCAACTTTAAAAAGAGTAACAGATACACCACCATTTTTCTCTAAAATATATTTTGGCACTTCTTCTTCTTTCTTTACCATTATGTAATTTTCAACTCTTTAATGAAGAAACCCAAAGATACAATTAACAGTGGGTGCGTTGGCCGTTTAATCCCGTCCTTTATCTAACCAGGAGTACCTGCCCTTTCCGGGAGTGGGCGAAGCCCTGCACATCGGTATAATTGACCCACCAGATGTAGTTGCCCATGGGGGCTTCCTTTCCGTTTTTCATTTTTCCATCCCACGGGTGATCGATACTTTTCGATTCAAAGATCATCTCTCCCCACCGGTTGTAGATCTGGAGATGAAAAATGAATGGATCCACTCCAAGTGTGAAAGGGATATAGGTACGGTTTTGAGCGATGGGGCTGTCGGGACGGAATGCATTGGGAGCATGGAGGTTGAACGGCAGAATGTCAACGTCTGTAATCAGGGTATCCACACAGCCCAAACCTGAAAATGCAATAAGCCGGACAGGAAATTTCCCGACCCGGTCGTAGGCATGGGAGGGATTCATCGCTGTGGAGGTTTGCCCATCACCAAAATCCCAGGAATAGGTGTCGCCGGCTTCTGAGAGATTGGTAAAGGATAGCGTGGCTTGCCCCAGCAGGGCCACAGGGTAATCTACACTAAACCGGGCCGATGGAGTCTTAAAGATTTTTACCATCTCTTCAATCCTGAAACCTGCCTGACAACCGGTAACAGGATTGGTGATCAGCAGGCCGACATCATAAAATCTGGGCAAGTTGTAAGCATGAACCGGAAACTGTTCGCTACTCCGGATTCCGTCACCAAAATCCCACTCAAAGTTGAGGACATCCTGCACATTGAGCTTACCGGTAAACCGGATAAGATCCGAATCACAAGCCTGGCTTTTATCGGTGGTCATCTTGAAATCGGGAGCAGCGCCAAAGGGAAGCCTGAAGAGATCCCCCGTACAGCCATCCTCACTCACCTGCAGGGAGATGTAGGGCTGCCCGCTCCCGAAAGGGGCAAACGACACCCTGGACCGGTTCCAGTCCGTCAGTTCAAAGACACAATTCCCGAAATCCCACTCCAGGGTTGCCGCCGGAGAAGCATTTCCCCTGTAAACCACCTCCCTGCTGTATCCTTTGCAGGGATCCCCCGGATCGTCGATAAAATCAAATACGGAAGTAGGAATCTGGTAAATCCCGGCCTCCAATGAATCCGTGACCACGCAATTCTTATCCGTAGTCAGGGAGTAATAGAACTGATACTTCCCCCATCCGGGTACTGAATATCCTGCAGTGGATGCGGTGGGCGCTGTAAACCTGATTCCAGGTGCCGGATCCGAATTCCAGAGATAGCTTTTCATGGTCCATCCGGGTTCACCTTCTGACACATTCGCCTTCAGTACCCCGGAGAGATCGCCGCAAACATGCTCTTTTCCATCCAACGACACGATGGGAACGGGATAAAAATCAATCTCAAGGCTGTCACGGGCCTCACATCCGTACTTGTCAGTCAGGGTCACATGGTATTCCCCGGGTTTACTGACCTTTATTTCCCTGCTTTTCTCCCCGGTATTCCATTCATATTTACTGACCACTCTTGAATTGCTGGCAGCCACCAGCAATTTTGTATGCGGGCATCCGAGGGTATCCCGGCCAAGGTCGACCCGGGGGTCACTGATCCATACATAAATGGAGTCACGCTGCCTGCATCCATCGATCGTAAATGCCGTCAGTGCATAATTTCCCATCCGGGTTACTTCAATTTCTCGGGTAGTATCGCCATTGTCCCACCTGTAAAAGTCAAAATAGGGTCCTGCATCCAGCATGAGTGAATTTCCACTGCACAATGCAAGGGTATCCCCTTCAAAGTCAATACTCTTTCCAATATCCAGAACCAGGTCCAGGTTAAAACCCACCCCATAGCCATACGCTTCATAGGGGCCGTAACCATACACATACGCTATAAAGCCACGGTCAGGATTTTCGGCATTCCGGAGACGCTGTGGTCCTGCGTTGAGTTGAATCTGTGCATAGGCGTATTTACTTCCGGGGTATGTCGTAAAGGTATACGAAGGAAGCCGAACCCCGTTGAGTTCGATATTCCCGGTCTCCGAAACAGGTACCACTACATTGACAAAATAGATTTTGATAATCGGAGAGTTATAGGCTACAAAAGTTACGTCGTTCTTTGCCTGGCTCACAGGACTCAGCAATACCATAAAACCATCCCCATTGGCCACATTGTCATTGTTTTTCGACTGGCTGAACTGGGCTACCAGGATCGGCTTTTCGGCGAAGATCCTTTCCGGGGTGGTAAGGATAAACTCAGCGAACTCACCTTTTTGGAGTACCCGCTGTTTTACATTCCCGATATAAAAAACCGTGTTATCCTGTGAAGCCAAAACCCTGAAGAAATCCCTCTTCCTTCCCGACAAGGGTACGGTATAATACTCTCTTCCCCAGGTTTTCAGGGGAGGCATCTGCTCATACATATGATCCCATCCCCCTGTAGCTTCAAAGGGAATGGTAGTACTCAGCGATCCTGAATAAACAGCCACCGGCTGGTCGGAAGTGAGATCTCCTTCGTTGGATTGTACCTGGTAAAGTTGCCCCCGGTCCAGCGTGACTGTAAAAGTCTCATCCTTTTTGTGAGGCCCGTCAGGCTCAGCCACAGGCGTGATGGAAACCGTCGTGTTGTCTTCGGAAGCCACAATGACAAACTCACTATTCCGTCCGTGCAGCGGATTACTCCTATCGAGATGGGGGGTGTAGCACATGGTGAAGTATTCGTTTCCGAGCGATTCCAACGGATACATGACAGCGACATCCGATGAGTTGCGGTCACGGTTCAGGGTGTACACATTGACAGGCTTGTCGGAAACCAGGTGCAGCCCCAAAGGGAGTACCTGCTCCGATTTTGTAGGTTCGACATCGCGATAGTTGAGCCTGATCTGATCCGATTTGTTGGGGCCGATGGTATTGGTGTAAACAGGAGTGGCTGATTGCCCGATGTAAAGCGAAAAGGTAGCCCCTTCCCTTGACGAAACCGTTACCTCCACATAATGTTCATAGGTATTCCTGCCCTCCATAAACCCAAACCAGAATTCCGTTCCCTCTGTGGAACGACGGCACTTGGGATCAGGAATCTGCCCCTCACCCCCAAACCCGGTCAGCGTAAACACCACAATAAGAAATAACCGATACCAGTTCATCTTCTGAAAATTTCCACAGCTTAAAGTTGCTGATTTTTCCGGATACAAAATCCTATGTCGCAAAAAACATGCTTTCTTGTTCTTTGAATGCTACCCGGAGCATTTTTTTTTGTTCAGTCCAAAAATAATAGATTTTTACTATTTTAGACGTTTCAAAGGCCAATCATTGTGTTCGGTAGAGACCAGAAGTTTGCATTAAAGAACGGGGAACCTGAAGCATACAAAGATGTTTTCAGGATCCTCTACCCCCGTATGAAGGGGTACAGCCGTCTCTTTATCCATGATCAAAACCAGGTGGAAGACCTTATCCAGGAAGTTTTCCTTATTCTCTGGGAAAAAAGGAACAGCATTGATCCCGAAAAAAGCATTGAAAGCCTGCTGTTTGTGACCCTTCGGAACCGTTGCCTCAATGCACTGAAAGAGACCCGCCTCAGGGAGAAAAATATCGCAGCGGCCTCTCTTCCTGTGAATGAATTGCAATACCTCTACCAGCTCGATTTTATGGATCAGGAAGGCAGAAGTCTGGAGGAAGAGCTGGTGGTTTCGTTTCACCAGGCAATTGATGCACTGCCCTCCCGGATGAAGGAGATTTTTCTCCTTTGCAAGCTGGAGGGACGCCGGCAGAAAGAGGTGGCTGAAGAACTGGGAATCACTGTGAAAGCGGTGGAAAAACATATCGCCGGGGCCAAAGTGCGCATCTCCCGGCAACTGACCAGGCAATATCCTCTGCTGGCCTTCCTTATTCCCCTGCTGCTCCGCTGACCCCTGGATAACATTTTTTCAAACAGCCCCCCTCTCCTTTAAAAAAAACATAGATTCAGGGTAGGGTTTTACACTGCCGTTTTGTACTCCTATTATACGAACCCATGGAAGAGACTATCATTAAATATCTTGAAGACTCGGCTACCGATGCTGAAAGGCATGAGTTGCTGGTATGGCTCAGGAACAGAGAAAACCGTAAAGCGTTTATTTTTCATAGATCAGTTTGGGAAAAGCAATTGGATAGCAGCCATTTCCCTGCCGGCGGTGGGGAAACCTGGAACCGGATTCAGTCAGGTTTATTAGAGAAAAGTAGCGAAGGATGGCAGAAATCGAGGAAGCTCATGCAGGTTCTGAGATACGCTGCCATCTTTTTTTTCCTCACCACCATGGGATTTTCTCTTTTATGGTATTTGCAGGGAAACCGTTCCGGGGAGGAAACCGTTACCCGGATTATGGCCGACAACGGTCATATCTCACGGGCAGCACTTCCTGATGGCACGCAAGTCTGGATCAACTCAGGATCGGCCATCAGTTACACTGGTGATTATGGCATCAGGAACCGGGAGGTACATCTGACCGGAGAAGCCTATTTTGAAGCCCGGAAAGGAAGCCGGCATCCCCTGGTGGTCAATTGTGAGGAGCTGATGGTCAGGGTAACGGGAACCCGGTTTAATATCAGTGCCATCCCTGGCACCCAAAATATCAGTGTGATCCTGGAAGAGGGTTCCGTGGAACTTCTGCGGCAGCAAAACGCCTCCTTTTATTATCAATTGAAAGCCGGGGAGATGGCCTCCTTTGATCTGGCCAACAAGAAAATGACAGTCAGTACCACCAATACCCGCCGTTATACTTCCTGGAAAGAAGGGATCATCAACATTTATGAACAAACCCTGGAAGAAGTGGCAGAAAGACTCCAAAGCCGTTACAACCAGGAATTTGTAGTCTCTCCTGAGGTGAAGGATTTCCATTACACTTTCACGATCAAAAGCGAGTCTCTGCCCGAGATCATCGCCCTGATCGAAAAAATAACACCTGTCAAAGCCATTCAGGAAGGAAACATCATCACCTTCCGGTCTGGCAGGAAAGTACCAGGCAGTATCAGTAAATAAAAAAAACCGGAAAGTGCTGCAACACTTCCCGACCGGGAACATATCCTTTGGAGGTAATAATTAGATTTTATGAACTAAATCGTGTAATATTATGAGAAATTTCAAGTGGAAAGGGAGGGGTCTCCCTCCGTTCAGCAACAAATGGTTAAAAGCTATGAAATTGACTATTTTCTTCATGTTTCTGGGGCTCATGCAGCTTTCGGCGAGCATATACAGTCAGAACACCAAACTCACCCTCGACTTCAAGAATGCACGGGTCATTGATGTTCTGGAGGAGATCGAAGAGCAGACAGAGTTCAGGTTTGCCTACAGTTCACAGTATATCGACCTCAACCGGCGGGTAACGGTCAGTGTCGACAAGAAAGGCATTCAGGAGACGCTGCACCAGATGTTCGATGAAGCAGGCGTTACCTTTACGGTGACCGACCGGCATATTCTGCTTTACCCCGGAAAGATGGTGTCGGAATCGGTATCGGGCCAGCAGCCTCTGGCTATTTCCGGGAAAGTCACCGACTCCTGGGGCGGGGTCCTGCCCGGCGTGACCGTGTTAATCCGCGGAACGACCACAGGGACCATCACCGACTTCGACGGCAACTATACCCTGGGGAATGTCCCCGATAATGGAGTGTTGGTATTCTCCTTTGTGGGGATGAAACCACAGGAGATTCCGATAGCCGGAAAAACCTCCATCAACATCATCCTCGAAGAAGTGATTTTTGGTGTTGATGAGGTGGTGGTGACTGCCCTCGGCATCAAGCGGGAAGAGAAAGCCCTGGGATATGCCGTTCAGGCTGTTTCCGGAGAAGGATTGCAGACTGTCAAAGGAGTGGATATGAGTACTTCACTCACGGGCAAGGTAGCTGGTCTGTTGGTCAAAAACAGCACCGAATTCACTGCCGAACCCGACATTCAGATCCGTGGGGAGAACCCCCTGCTGGTCATTGACGGGGTGCCCTTCGGCAACATGAAACTGAGGGACATACCCTCCGATGATATTGAAAGCATCAGCATTCTGAAAGGAGCTACCGCCTCGGCACTTTACGGTTATCGCGGGGCCAGCGGGGCTATTATGGTGACCACCAAAATGGGATCAGCTATCAAGGGGTTGTCGGTGACCGTCAACAGTGGGACCATGTTCGCCTCCGGATACCTGGCCATCCCTGAAATGCAGTCCTCCTTTGGCCGCGTTGTGAACACGGGAACCAACACGTACGCCCGCACAGGCGACGGCTCCTGGGGAGTTCCCCTCGACGGCAGGGAGGTAATCCAGTGGGATCCCATCTCCAAAAGCCTCCAGCCTATGCCTTATCTCCCTATCGGAAAAGATAATTTCGCCAACTACCTGGAACCGGGTTATGTGCTCAATAACAACGTCAACATCGTACAGCAGGGCGAGTTCGGTAGTTTTCGCGCTTCAGCCACCTGGGTGAAAAACAAGGGTCAATACCCCAACTCCATGTACGATAAAATCACCTATTCCATTGGCGGCGACATGAAGATCAACAAGTTCACCCTCTCCTCCAACATGTCGTATAACAAGCAGTTTTCTCCCAACAAAGGTTTTGGCGGCTATACCGGATACGATCCTATGTACAATATTCTGGTATGGTCTGCTGCCGATTATGATATCCGCCAATACAAGGATTACTGGCTGGTGCCCAACGAGGTGCAGAACAACAGCTATACCTCCGCCAGTAACAATCCCTATTTTGACAGGTATGAACGGACCCATGGCATCAACCGGGATGTATTCGCTGGCAACATCAGCCTGAGTTATGATCTCACCTCCTGGCTGAAAGCTACACTGCGCACCGGTTTCGACAACTACAGCGACCGCCAGGAGATCACCATTTCCAAAGGCTCCCTGCAGGGTGGTGGCAATGCACAAGTGTTGAAGAATGGAACTGAAGTATGGGGTGAATCTCAGAAAGGATCCTACAATATGGGGCTTGGCAGGGGCTACAGCCTTAACAACGACCTGCTGATCTCCGGAAACAAAACCCTTGGAGAGTTTACCATCGACGGATTTGCCGGAGGAACCGTTTACTACCGGCAGGACGATGGTATGGAGGCCAGGACCCAGGGTGGACTCTCCATTCCCGCCTTTTATTCCCTGAAGGCTTCCATCAACCCTGTGGCCGTAGCCTCCAGCCTTTACAGCCAACAGGTCAACAGTTTGTTCGGCAGACTCTCTCTCTCCTGGAGAAACTTCCTCTTTGCGGAAGGAACCCTCCGCAACGACTGGAGTTCCACCCTGCCGGAATCGACCCGCTCCTACCTCTATCCTTCTGTTTCCGGAAGCTTCATTGTCTCGGAACTCCTGCCGGAGATGGATTGGCTATCCATATGGAAACTCCGCGGATCGTGGACTTCGTCCAAGACCCCTGCAGGTATTTATACCATTAACT
>CAJDVL010000024.1_pt1 | contig 10997 bp, 6 predicted proteins | sample 7391331 | NCBI WGS metagenome assembly CAJDVL01 (sample SAMEA7055707, study PRJEB34461) | soil metagenome | biome: terrestrial ecosystem; feature: Peninsula; material: soil | place: Antarctica | collected 2016 | reverse complement strand
TTGTTGATCGACGGACAACCTCAGTTCATGGGGATAATGGGTCATGCCATTCCCGACAGTTATGTCACTTCTGATATCGAAAGGGTAGAAGTGGTGAAGGGACCTGCATCGGTTCTTTATGGAACCAATGCCATGGGAGGCGCCATCAACCTGATAACCCAAAGGCAATCCAGGGAGGGTTTTTCGTTCACCGGAAAGTTGACAGGAGGATCTTTCGGAAGTCTGAAATATGGTATTTCCAGCGGCTACCGGAAAGGGGGATTTAACCTTCTGGGTTCCTGGAACCATGACCAGTCGGATGGCCATCGCGCCAATTCCGGTTTTCGCCTCGATAACGGCTACTTCAGAACGGGATACGATTTTAGTCCTCACATCACCCTTGATGCGGTGATTAACCGCAGTGGGTTCAAAGCATACGACCCGGGTCCGGTGAATGATCAAAGCAGCAGTTATGACCGAAACAGCCATTGGGTGGACATTGTCAGGACCAACAGTTACCTTTCCCTTTCCAACCGTTTCGACAAGGCGGAAGGAGGCATAAAGGCTTACCTGATGTGGGGCGATCATGACATATACGACGGCTGGCAATCGCACGATTCCAATAAAGGAGTGAGTCTTTACCAGGCATTTCGCTTTTTCAAGGGAAACCGGATTAATGTAGGGTTGGATTATAAGGCTTACGGGGGCGAAGGGAGTTCTCCCTCACTGGGTCAAGTGAGTGGAAAGGAGTTTTCTGTTAATGAATTGGGAGGATATGCGATCGTAGATCAAATCCTGTTTGACCGGGTGACACTGAACGGGGGTGTCCGGTATGACCACCACTCCCTTTTCGGGGGTACCTGGATTCCCCAGGCCGGGGCAGCATTTCAGGTCAATCGGGTGACCACGTTAAAGGCATTGGTATCGAATGGATTCCGGAATCCCACGATCAGGGAGCTTTACCTCTTCCCCCCTGCCAATCCTGAACTGGCACCTGAATCGATGTGGAATTATGAAGTGAGCTGGCTGCAGGATTTTTCCGGGAGCAGGGGGTCGTTCGACCTGACCGGTTTTGTGGCACAAGGAGAGAACCTGATTCTGACCGTGCCCAATCCGGCACCTCCGCCGCCCGTGAAAAATCTTAATTCAGGGAGCTTTAAACACCTGGGAGCGGAATTTTCGGCCCGCTACCGGTTTACCGACCATATCAGGGCAGAAAGCAGTTACAGCTACCTTCACATGGAGTCGCCCAGGATCTCTTCACCGGTACACCAGTTCTTTGCGGGAAGCAATTACAGGAAGGGTAAGATCGATTTTTCACTCAACCTGCACCATATCGGAAAACTATATACGTCTACAGCAGCCAATGCCATACAGACGGAAACCTATACCCTGGTTGGGAGTAGGCTGCGCTGGTTTCTGAACCGCTACGTGGAATGGTTTTTATCGGGGGAGAACCTGCTCAACCAAAAGTATGAAGCGCAATACGGCTACCCCATGCCGGGGGTGACTCTCTTGACCGGGATTACCATTGCCCTTTAGCAGTAATCCATTCCCGCAGATGAAACCTGATTAAAAAAGTGCCCGGAAAAAAATAAGCTTAAAGGGCGTCGAGCACCAGGGAAGAAGCACCCAGGACTCCCATATTTTCAGAGTCGGAAACTTCAAAAGCGAGCTGGTTGTAAAGCCTCCTGTACGGAAAATTGTCTTCAAGAAACTCAATCATGGAATCGGAGAAGAATTTATATCCCTGGCTGACCGACCCTCCGAAGATGATGGCTTCAGGGGCCAGAGCGAACAGGATATTGGCGACGGCCCTGCCCAGATGCTTGCCCAGGTCATCAAAAACTTTCAGGGCTACTGGATCACCAATGGTCGCTCTTCTGAAAAGTACTTTCCCGTCAATTCCCTTGTCCCTGAAATACTGCCCGCTGGCATAGGCTTCTATATTCTTGTCGCGGTAATAGATGTTCCCAAACTCCCCGGCACCACACAGCCTGCCCGGATAAAGGTGGCCGTTGATGATGATTCCTGCTCCCAATCCTGTGCCGATAGTAAGCCCCACAAAGTTTTTATAGGGCTTTCCCTTGCCAAAATAGCGCTCTCCCAGTGCAAAACAGTTGGCATCGTTGTTTACAAAAACCGGCTTGTTAAAATAGTCACTGACCAGTTCAGCCAGTGGAACTGAATCCCAGCTGGGAATGTTGACTACATCCAGAACGGTCCGTTCCTCCAGGTCCACTAATCCGGGAACGCCGATCCCGATACCATGGACCGAGAGGTCAAAGACCTCCTCAATTGATTGGATCACTGTCTGTACCACTTCATACTGTGGCCGGTCAAACGGGGTGGCCAGTTCTGACTGTTGCGCAATATGCCCTTCATGGACCAGCCCTGCGCTGATCTTGGTCCCACCGACATCTACTCCGATTATTTTCATAGCAGGAATATGGTTTAATTCCTGCAAAGGTAACGAAATAGTGAGTATCTTCTGCTGTCAGCTTTGAATCTGCATCGAAACTAAAACCTGACAATTTAAGATTTGCTGATATATCTCCAAATCCTCCTATTTTCAAATCATTTTTCCTTTCAACCCCTGTCGTTTTAATAGAGCCCTTCTACCGATTTGCCCAGCAGGGATGCTTCCTTCAGGAATTCCTCCACGCTGAGTTCGCGCAAGTAAATCAGTCCGTGGGCAGCCCTTAGTAGGGGGGATTCGTTTTCGTAGTAGAAATCTTTGCCCAGCAGAAACTGGATTTGCTTATGCTGTTCCATCCATATTTTTTGGGTGAGTTCGCTGAATTTTCCGTCGTGCTGATAACTGGGGAACGAAGCATTGACCTGACTCAGATAGCAGTCGGTGAACGATTTGTCGAGTACGGCCAGTGAGTTCATGGAGACAGGCACGATGATCTCCACATCGGATGGGTTGTACCGGAACCATACATTGCGGTAGCCAATGATGCGTAGGTTGGAAAGGTCTTCTTCCTTGTTCCATTCTGCTACAGCTCCTGCAATGGCCTGAAGCACCTTGTAGTGGGTGTCGGGTCCGCTGCCTTCGGGGTCCATAGCCAGGCTGATGACTGTAGGCCTGTATTTCCGGAACTCCTTCAGAATAGGCAGTATGTCGCTGTTAAGGTCAGGGCCGCTTCCAAACGCAGCTCCCTGGTAAAAGCCAAGCCTCAGGTGATGCACGTTTTTTATCGATATACCATAATGCGCCCACACCAGTTCTTCTTCAAACTCCCTGATCATTCCCTTCATCTTCTGGATATTGGGTGGATTCTTTGCGCCGTCGTAGCTTTCTTCCAGCGATTTAATGGTATCCAGGATGGTTGTTACCAGTTGCTGACGGTCCTTAAGTTCCCAGATAACCACCATTGCCCTTACCAGGCGGTGGCAGACTCCTCTCCGTTTGCCTTCTTCGTCCATGGCAGCAATGTTGTCGAGGCAATGGTATACATCCTTGTCCCATTTGTATTTGTATCCTTTTTCGAAGAAGTCGGGGTAATTGATCATTTCAATTTTCCCCTTGCCAATCAGCTGGAGGGTGTCGAGCAGCAGATCAAGCATAAACTTGTTGGTGACGGCATTGAATCCGGAGGTAAGGACGGAGAAGTGCATTTCATTACTGGCCTCCCGGCTCTGGCGGTTCGTTAATGGCATGATGCCCAGCATGATGTCGTCGTGGTGGGGGCCGGTATGGTAATACACCTGGTTAGTTTCACGGTGCATTCCCCGGCTCATTCTGGACAGTATGGAGTCGATGACCGATTGAACAGTGTTTTCGCTCAAGTCGGGGATCAGACTGCAGTATTCATCTGCTTTCAGGTCCTGGAGGGTTAGTTTAGGTCCGTATGTATTGATTTTCTTGCAGAGGTCAATGACTGCCTTTTCGGTTTTCCGGTGATCCCAGGGAGACTCCTTGTAATAGGCATCAATGCTGTCGTGCAATTTGACAGCAGCTCCACGGGTCAGGTAAAAGCGGCTGTTTTCCAGCTTTTGCAGGGCTGTGGCTGGAAAAATATTGATGGGTTTACTTTCGAGAGAATCCCTGATGACATCGGCAATGGCTTCCCCTGCTGCGTAGACAATGGCTTTTGCGGCAGGATTGAAAGTGAGTGTCCCCAGTCCGATGGTGATGACCAGCCGGTTACGCGACACTTCGATGCCGCCCAGGTCACCGGCTGTGATGGCCTGGGTCTCGAAATTCGTTCCGGTAAGCCGGGTAGGGGTGTAGTGGTTAGTCCCCCGGGTGTTGAAAGCGATATGCCCGTCAGGCCCTATGCCTCCCAGGAAAAAACCGATACCTCCCCATTCCCTGATCTGTGCTTCATATTTGACACACCAGTTGTCGATCATGAATATCGATTGCTGCTGGAGTTTTTCATGCTGATTCCTGGCTTCACGAAACCGCAGGGAAAGGTCGATCTGAAAGTCGGGAAAGATTTCCTTGTAGGTTTTTCCATCAGCCAGTGGAATCTCATCTGAATTGATCAGAAGTGCCCTTCGGGGATCAAGCCCGAAATCTTTGATGTAATAGTTTTGAACATAGTTCCAAAGACTGTTGTGCTGTTCGGAATGTATAGGATAGAATTCACCTGCCTGAACAAAACGGAGACCCTGGAAGTCAGGTTTCCTGGCTCCTCCAAGTCCATATTTTGCCAGGATTTCCGCTCCCCTGGCGTTATTCCAGTTCTCGAGCAGCAATAGGGTGTTCTTCAGAAAATGCTGGGCTGTTTTGCTGGTGGGTAACGAGATCACCCCTTCAGGGTTTTCAATGGTCCACTCCAGAAAACTGAGCGCCGATAACAATCCCAGTTTGGGAAAATTGTCTACAACCACATAGGTCGCGGGCGTAGTGATCTTTTGACTGCCCGATTCCTGATAAAAAGCTTGTTCAACCTTGGTGAGATTCTTCATGATATTGAAATTAATGAAATTTTTCTGCCATTTTCCCGATTGCAAAAGCTGCCGCACCCATCGTTCCGGCTTTCACCCCCAGCGTGGAGAAGCGGATTTCGGTATCGTTGCTGATGTCGGTATTGCTATAGGTGTAAATTGCTTGTTGGATGGGGGCGTTCATGAACGGACCGGCCTCAGCCATTTTCCCACCGATAATAACCAGTTCGGGATTAAAAAGCTGGATCAGGTTGGCGATTCCTCTTCCCAGCCAGAATCCGGCATTGCTGAAGATTGAAATGGAAAATTGGTCACCGCAAAGAGCCGCCTGTAACACGATGTCCGAATTGACTTTTTCCAGGTCGTTTCCGGTTAGTCCGGTGATCAACGAGGAGATTCCTCCTTCGATTCCCTCACGGGCCTGACGGGTAATGGCCTGTGCAGAAGCCACTGTTTCAAGGCATCCGATTTTTCCGCAAATACAGAGATTTCCATTCTCTACAAAGGGAATGTGTCCGAGTTCACCCGAATAACCTGATTTTCCTGCATATAAACGACCGTCGGCAATGATCCCTAAACCTATGCCCCAGTCCACATGGACCATCAGCACGTTTTTCTTGCCCCTGGCAAGTCCGAAATGGAATTCGGCAAAAGTCCTCATCCGGGAATCGTTGTCAATAAAAACCGGAAGGCCGAAAATTTCTCCGATTTTTAGATTAAGGTTTTCGATTTCCGGAAAATAACTTGAATTGATCGATTTTTCCTGATTGACAAGACCTGGCATTTCGATTCCCACTGCAATCACCTTCCCCGGCCAGGGCTGGCTTACTTGCATAATCCGGGCCAGGTGAGCGTGAATCCTCCGGAACAGGGAAAAATCCCTCTCCATCTTCTCGGGAATGTAATGGGGCCCGCTGATTTCGATATTTCGCGCATTGAAAACCGAAATAATGCTGTAATTTATGTTAATCGTGATCCCAACCACATAAAAGGCATCCTCTTGCAGTCCGTATATCAACGGGCGGCGACCTCCACTGGAACCACCCTGCCCAAGTTTCGTAACCAAACCTTCGGTAATCAGCTCCTGAACGAGGCTGTTTATTGTGGGCGTACTCAGATTCAGATCTTCCGACAAGGCTGCATTCGATACAGTACCGCTGAAATAGATCGAACGGATAATCTGTTTCTTCTGACTGTTTTTTTTCAGCTCTACACCTTGTGTTTGACTGTTATTGGCAAATAGATATTCCATGGTGGTACAATGACTTCAAAATTCTGCATATTTTTGGAAATATGCAAACTACTTATTAAAAAAATCAATAAGTAGCGTGATTATTTTCAAATAAATAATTTAAGCGTTAGTTGCCCATCCGTTTAATTCCGGGGATTCCTTAATTTTGCAGCCACGGAATGATCATACCGGAAGGAATGTACAACACAAGGCTCAGATCTCTTTGACGATCAGGGGAAATGGAATAGTTTTATAAAAAACGGAGAGGGATATGGGAAAAAATAAACCGGAGAATCAGGGAATGCGGGGGGTGACAATCACCCGGAACAACGAAATTTCACCGCGTGTCCATTTGATTTCCTGGAAAAGGGAGCATGATTTCATGGCAGGTCAGGTGGTTCGGGTTGCCCTTGCACCTAACGATCCACCGCGTATTTATTCGATTTGCAGTGGAAATCAGGAAAAGGAGATCACCCTGCTATTCAACGTGAAGGATGACGGGTTGATTACCCCGAAACTGGCAGCACTTTCTCCCGGAGATATCCTGTACGTGTCGGATCCTTATGGATCGTTTACGGGGGATGAAGCAGCTGCGTGGTGGATTGCCTCCGGTACAGGCATTGCTCCCTTTTATAGTATGTTCAGGTCTGGTTTAGGTGGAAACAAAAAGATGATCCACGGGGCGCGGTATGTGAACCAGTTTTATTTCGGTGATGAACTCCACACAGCCATGGGTGAAAATTATGTTCCCTGCTGTACGGGTGAAACACGCCCCGGTTTTTTTCACGGCAGGGTGACGGATTATCTGAAAAGCTGCAGGGAGATGCCTGACGGCTATAAGTATTATCTTTGCGGAAATGCATTGATGGTGGTAGAAGCAAGGGATTTACTCATAGAGAAAGGTGTGCCTTACGGAAATATCGTTGCTGAAATTTATTTCTGATTTATGAAACAGATGCTTTTGGGGAAAACGCTGACAGAGTTGCGTGAGGTTGTAGTGGAAGCCGGATTGCCCGGATTTGCTGCAAACCAGATAGCCAACTGGCTGTATGTCCAACGGCTGGGGGCAATCGATGAAATGACCAATCTTTCCAAAAAGGCCAGGGAGTATTTAAACAGCCATTATGAGACCGGGATTTTCCCTCCTGTTAAAGTTCAGGAAAGCCTTGACGGGACCAAAAAATATCTTTTCGCAACGCTCTCCGGGAAATACGTTGAGACAGCAATGATCCCGGAGAATGAAAGGACCACAGTCTGTGTAAGCTCACAGGTGGGTTGCAAGATGGGTTGTTTGTTTTGCATGACCGGTAAGCAGGGATTCCAGGGGCAGCTTTCAGCAGGGGAGATTGTGAACCAGGTGAGGAGCATCGATGAGGCCGGGAAGGTCACCAACATCGTTTATATGGGAATGGGGGAACCCTTCGATAACCTGGAGGAGGTACTCAAGAGCATTGATATTTTAACGGCTCCCTGGGGTTTTGCAATGAGTCCGCGGAGAATTACGGTCAGCACCATTGGAATTATTCCCGGGATAAGGAGTTTTCTGGAAAGAAGCCAGGCTCACCTGGCTGTGAGTCTTCACACCCCGTTTGAGGAGGAACGGAGGCAGCTTATGCCGGTTCAGGTCGTATATCCCATTGCCGAAGTGGTAGAGGAAATCCGAAAATGGGATTTTTCGGGTCAGCGCAGGGTGTCGTTCGAATATATTTTGTTCCGGGGGTTGAACGATACGCCCCGGCATGTCAGAGAGCTGGTTCGTCTCCTGAAAGGGATAAGCTGCCGGATCAACCTGATCAGGTTCCATCCGATTCCGGGGACACCCCTGCAGGGAACTGACGATGGATCCCTTCAGACATTCAGGGATGAGCTGAACAGGAAAGGAGTCCTGGCCACTATCAGGGCTTCAAGGGGGCAGGATATTTATGCTGCCTGCGGCCTTTTGTCAACCCTTGAACTCGTGAAATTGAACCCGGATCTCCAAAATCCATTGTAAAGTGCTATTTTTACTGTGAAAATTGATCAAATCGCCCCATGGATAAACTGATTTGGAATAAAGATATTTTCGGATCGAGGATCGACATTCACCAGGGTACGGAGAGTGTGGGATTTATCCAGTGGCAGCACATGCTTGGGGGGAAAGCCAGAGCTGAATTCAACGGTCGGATTTTTTTCCTGAGAAGGGAAATCTTCAATTCCAAAATTGAGATTTATGATTCCGAGGACAAGTTCCCGCTGGCCGGGGTGATGGTGAGTATTTTCAATCCCTGCACTGACGTGATTGTCAACGGCAAACGATTTGAGCTGGAAGTCAAAAACTTCTGGCAATCGCGCTGGTCCTGGAAATTCAATGGGTCCGAGATCGTCACTTTTGTCCCAAATGATTTTATCGTCAGGGGAAAGGGTGACATTGAACTCTTTGGGGCGTGCAAAGAGGAGATGGAGATTCTGATCCTCCTGGGATTGTTTGTCCGCAACCAGTTTATTATCCTGGTACTTTTCTTTTTGTTGTTTCTTCTTCTGATTTTATTTTGAAGATCGGTTTTCTTCTCAGAGAAAATCTTCGAATTCAAGGATGTCTCCATGCGGAACGGGATTTTCCCCTGTACATCCCAGATCCACATTAAATCCGGCCGGCCTTTCAAAGGTGACATTTTCCGTATAGCCCAACGTAGGGTCAGCCAGTACCTTTTTCATAAAGTATCCCCAGATTGGCAGGGCCATGTTGGCACCCTGGCCGGCACTGATGTCGGCGAAGTGGATACTTCGGAGATCGGCTCCGGTCCACACTCCTGCGCTTAGGTTGGGTGTCACCCCAATGAACCAGCCGTCGGAGTGATTTTGAGTGGTTCCGGTTTTGCCGGCTATCGGTATGGTAAAGCGGCCGTAACCTTCCCGGTTTCGGAGACGGTTGCCGGTACCTTCATCCACAACTCCCTGCAGCAGATTGATCATCAGGAATGCGGTATTTTCGTCGATGGCTTCACTCCTTTTCGGGATAAACTGTGCCACCCGTGTGCCGTGCTTGTCTTCAATATGGGTAATAAAATAGGGACGGACAAAAACTCCCTTGTTGGCGTATGTGCTAAAAGCGCCCACCATTTCATAAAGTGTGATATCAGAAGTTCCCAGAAACATCGAGAAAACAGGATCAATGGGGCTGTAGATTCCCAGTTTTCGCATCACTTCAGCCATGGCGTTCGGATTAAATTGTTTCATTACCCAGGCTGATATCATATTGCGGGAGTTGGCAAGTCCCCATTTGAGCGTGACCATTTTGCCGTAATTTTCCGCATCATGTGAAGCGTCTTTGGGTTCCCATATTCTGCCGTCGGGAAGCACAAACTGCTGCCTTACATAGGGAACCTTGGTGCAGGGGGTAAGGCCATTCTGCATGGCCAGCGTATAAAGGAATGGCTTTACAGTTGATCCCACCTGACGTTTACCTCCCTTGACCATGTCGTACATGAAATATTCATAATTAGGTCCGCCCACATAGGCTTTCACCTTCCCGGTAGTGTTTTCCATAGCCATGATGGACGATCTGAAGTAACGGAGGTACCATTTGATTGAGTCAATGGGTGACATGATGGTATCAATGTCGCCCTTCCACGAAAATATGGTCATTTCCACTGGTTTGTCAAAATTCTCCCTGATTTCACGGTAGTCTTTCCCTTCGGCGGAGAGTACCCTGTACCGCTCAGTCTGTTTGATGAAGCGGGTCAGCAATTCTTCGGTTTCATCCACCGTCATGTCGTTGCTGAAAGGAGGATTTTTCAATGATTTCAGGCGTTTGTCAAAGAGGGGCTGCAGATTGATGCTCAAATGGTAAGCCAGTGCTTCTTCCGCGTATTGCTGTAAGCGGGAATCAACGGTCGTATAAATTTTCAGACCATCGCGGTAAAGGTCCCAGTCGTTCCCATCGCGCTTTTTGTTTTTGTGGCACCAGCCATAGGCAGGGTTATCTTCCCATTCCAGGGAATCTTCCACAAATTTCTGGTGCTGGAAAGAGGCGTAGTTTTTACGCACGGGTTTGGGTGCATTCAGGGTTTGTCTGAGATATTCCCTGAAGTAGGGTGCCATGCCTCTCTTAAAGTCTACCCTGTGGAAGTCGAGTCCCAGTGGAAGGGCCTTCACGGAATCGAACACCTCCCGGGAGATATACCTGTACTTCCGCATCTGTGCCAGCACCACATTGCGCCTTTGCAGGGTAGTTTCCGGCCGGCGCACCGGATTGTAAAGAGCACTGTTTTTGGCCATTCCCACCAGCATGGCTGCTTCGTGAAGCTCCAGGGAGTCGGGTTCACAGTTGAAATATACGTTGGCTGCGGTTTTTATTCCCACGGCCAGGTTCAGAAAATCATATTTGTTCAGATACATGGTCAGGATCTCCTCCTTGGTGAAGCTTCTTTCGAGCTTCACCGCGATGATCCATTCCTTGAACTTCCGCAAAGCCAATTGCATGGGTCCTGAGAATTTCTCCCTCGGGAAAAGCATCTTGGCCAGTTGCTGCGATATGGTACTTCCTCCCCCTGAACTGGTGTCTCCGGTCACAATCCCCTTAAAAACCCGCAGGAGTCCCCTGAAATCAATTCCGGAGTGGCGGTAAAACCGGATATCCTCCGTAGCGATCAGCGCTTTTACCAGATGGTCGGGCAAATCTCCGTAGCTGATAAAAGTGCGGTTTTCACTGAAATAGGTACCCAACAGCTTGCCGTCGCCTGAAATAACCTGTGATGCCTGCACTGACTCGGCATTTTCCAGGTCATCAAAGGTGGGCATGAATCCCAGGACACCCCAGACAATCAGGAAGAAGAGAAAAATAAAGAGGATGGCAACTCCGGCAAATAGTCCCCAAAAATACCGGATATATTTCCTGAATGGATTG
>CAJDVL010000049.1_pt1 | contig 11011 bp, 7 predicted proteins | sample 7391331 | NCBI WGS metagenome assembly CAJDVL01 (sample SAMEA7055707, study PRJEB34461) | soil metagenome | biome: terrestrial ecosystem; feature: Peninsula; material: soil | place: Antarctica | collected 2016 | reverse complement strand
CCTCAACACCCGGAACCTCGTGTTGCTGTGAGAAATGGGAAAAAAATTCATTGACAGTAACAGGTGAATCAAGGCCAAATATTAAAATCCGGCCAATCCAGGTTGACTGTGGAGGTTCTGTAAACCTGTCACCGGGAAAGTACACGATATCAGCTCCGGCATTTATTTGCAGCCCTGCAACCTGCAATGTTTCGTACGCGTGGACTGTAACCAAAAAACCACTGACAACTGATACTTCAAATAGTCCTGGAAGTAGCGGTTCAGGAAATTCTCTTAATTATAACTTTAATTCTCCCGGGCAATATGTGGTGGCTTTTACTCCCCAATGCGGTTCTTGCAAATGTGAACCGTGCAAGATTATCGTTAATATTGAAAGTGGGGGTAATGACTGCAAATGTAAGGGCCTGATTACGCATGACGTTTCTGTCAATTGGAAAGATCCTGGGTTGCGAAATGGAACCGCTAATTGTCCAGACAAGGTGAATTTTACAATAGGTACAATTTGTAAAAACACACCGGTGACCGGGAACTTCTATCAATATATTTGTGATCCGGAAGATTGTCAGGTAAAATACACATGGAAAGTAATGCTCAACGGCTCAACACAGGTTGCCGGGGAAGTCAATTCTCTCACAACTGATTATTCTTTCACACCAACCATACCTGGAAAATATGAATTACTGATTACTCCAATATGTGGCAATAACCGGTGCGAAAAAGCGTGTGCTATCCTATTCAAAATCGAAAATATAAAGATTTGCAAAGTAAACCCAGGCTCCGTTGTGACTCCAAAGCTCAATTGATTTATCTCAATGATATCAATTGCTTATTTCAATAATTACCCAATGATTATATAAAATCATGTAGGATGAAAATAGCTTTTTCAATTGCCGCTTTTCTCTTATTTTATATCAGCCTTTCCGCCCAGACCGACTCTCTGAAACTCAAAATTTCAGGGACCATGGGCGTGAGCTACGAGGGTTACAGGCTTTCTACCAATCCGGAAACGCCCCCCTTTTATACTGGCAGGAAGCCTTCCGATCTGGTAAGGTTCACATTTCAGCCGGTCTTCAGCTATGGGGATTTCAAACTGCCTTTTAACTTCAGTTTCAGCCCGACGCGCAACAACTGGGGTTCACCACCCTTTGGAATGGGCAACCTTCCCGGCTTTCCAAAGCAATCGTTCAAGCAGTGGCTTACGAATCCCATGAATAACCTGGGTTTGAATCCCTCCCTCAAGTGGGCCGAAATACCCCTTGGAACGCAGTATATGAATTACAGCGAACTGAGCACTGGAGATATCGGCACCTTCGGTTACGGAATCAACCTGGCCCCCGGGAAATTCAGGTTCCGGTTCTTCAGCGGCGTAAGCCAGCAAGCCTACCAGCCATTTGTAAGTACCACCCCGCCATCCATCTTTGTTGGCGCCTACAAACGCACCATCACCATGGGACAGATCGGCCTCGAAAAAGAGGGTAAATACTTTACCGGTTTCAATATCGTGAAAGGCATTGACAATATGGCAAGTATCGCCAATCCTCTTACCGGTACTCCTGCTACCCCAACCCCCGAAGAAAACTTCATCGTCAGTTTTGTCACCCGGTTCACTTCAGAAAAGGGGTGGTATGGCCAGACAGAAGTGGGAACCACAATTTCGACCCGCGATGCTAATGCAATGGTTCCTAATCCGTTGCTGAAAGATTTCGAACCTTACATTTCCACCAATATGAGCAGTTTCCGCGATCATGCCATGCGGGCCGGATTCGGGAAAAAGGGAAAAAACTGGGATGTGGGCATCGGCGGAAAATGGCTCGGCGCCGGCTATTATTCCATGGGATACCCCTTTGTGCAAAACGACCGGTTCGACTATACCTTTAACACCCGGGTCAATGCCTTTAAAAACAAAATGAACATGACAGCGAGTGTCGGACAGCGGATCGGAAGCCTCAGTATAAAAGCCAACCGGACCAAACAACTGATCGCCAATGCCACGTTGTTTTCGCAGTTCAGTGAACATTTCAACCTGAGTGTCACTTTCAACAACTTTGGATTTCAGACACCGGGCTTGCTGGGAATTAAAAACGTGGGGAACGATCTGGCAGTCAATCCGACCTGGTCCTGGATGAATACCAACTCCAGCCATATGGTGAGTTTAAGTTACAATTGGAGCAAATACGATGAGAAAGCTTACAGCAGTTCAATTGTTTCCAACAACAACAGCCATACCGGAATGCTGATGTACATACCTTCTTTTTTTAATAAGCCCAATCTGAGCACAGACTTCAGCGTGATGTTTTTCCAAAATACCACCATGCCGGGAGATATCCGCCTCAACATCTGGACCGGATATAATTTTTCCAAACCTGCCATCAACCTCCGGAGCCAGTTGCAGTTCAACAACACAACCTTACAATCTTTTTCTGCAAGCAATAATCTGACTTTTACCGTTGGCGCCGACTGGAATCTTTCCAAACGGCTGAACTGGAATACCAGTCTTACTACGAACCTGTTCAAGTATGGCGATGAACTGACTCCCCCTCCTACCCTGCTTGGTGCGCGTTATACGGAGAATATGCTGAAAACAGCCTTGCTTTATAAATTTGGAAACTGATGGTTGAACCGGTAATTAGAAGTATCATGAAAAAAATCATATCTATTTTCCTACTGGCTTTTTTGGTTTCCGGCTTTGTCCATGCGCAGGTCTCCTTAACTTTTAATATCAGCTATCCAGCTCCCACTTATCTGAGCGACTGGTCATCCACCAGATCGGGTGTGGCCATCGTCACATTCAATCCGGTAGCTGCCACTCCGCAGTTGATTAAATTTGCCACCCAAATTCAGAGCATTGATGGAACCACCATCGCCGCAAGCAACAACAGTTCTGCCGTCGTTTATACTTTACAGAGGGGCCCCAACACATTCACCCTTGATAAACTGCTACAACTGGAGAACCTCCGTTTTACCGGCGGAAGTGTGATCAGAAGTATTCAGACCACAGGAAAACTTCCTCCGGGTAGTTACCAGCTATGTATACAGATTGTGAACGAGACGGGAGAGCCTGTTTTTTTGAAAGCCCCGGTTTGCAGACAATTTACGCAGGAAACATATCAACTTCCCTATCTGCTTTCACCTCAGGATAAAGTGTGGCTCGACGCCAATATTGCCCAAACAGTGATCACTTTCAGGTGGAGTAACATTGTTCCCCAACCAAAAGAAAGGGTGATATACAGGCTGCAGGTCTTTGAAGTGATGGAAAACCAGCTTCCCATGCAGGCGTTGCGGAGTAATCAGCCTTTACTGAGCATAGAAGTTCTCAATACCCAGTATTTCTGGCGGCCCCAGTTAAGCCTGAAAGATCCGGATGGTCGTGTTTTTATCTGGACAGTACAAACGCTTGACGGTAAAGGATATCCACTCAATGCCACCGATGCTAACAATCCCGGAAGGAGCGAACCAAGCGTATTCGGAGTATGCCACACCATCCATCCCGGAAAGGAAAATCCCGGAGAGGATTGCTCTAAAAGCCGTCAACTTTAACCAGATCATAAAATAATCGATATGAAACGCATTCTCTTGATTATAGTATTACTGTCTTTTACGCCCACGGTCTGGTCTCAGAGTAGTTCCCTTGTGAAAAAACCGGCTATCGGACTTCATTTTTTCTACAACGACTTTGTCACCCCGGTGCAAATAAAAGCAGCCAGTCTGGGTGATGTCCTAAAAAATAAGGACTGGAATCATTTCAACAATATGGAAGGCGGATTCGGCCTGGACTATATACAAGGTCTTACCAAAAACATCGATTTGGTCGGAACCCTCAATGGAAGCAAGGTTGATTACATGCTTCCTTCCGGCCTTTTGTACGGCAGCCCTCATTTTCTCCTGGATATCAGCACAGGCGCCCATCTAAAACTTCTCCCCGACAACTATTTCTTTTCGCCGTTCCTCATTGCAAAAACAGGCTTTACTGCCTTTAAGAACATAAGCGGGTTTAGCCTTAATCCGGGTGCAGGAGTGCAGATTTGCCTCTTTAAGGAGGCTTTTGTGCTCACTACTGTGGAGTACCGGACTGCATTGGGAAATAAAACCAGCAACGCGTTATATTACAGTGTCGGGTTTGCCACCAACATAGGTCATAAGAAAGTCCCGCCTCCCAAAGTTAAGGAGGTAGCACCTCCCCCGCCACCTGTTGTGACGGAAGTAGTTGTTCCTGCCAGGGATATCTCAGTGACTGTCAATGACGAAGCCACCGGCATTCCGTTACCTTACATTGAGGTAACAATTTCAGGTCCTGATGGGAAAAGAATGTCAGGGACTACCAATGAACGCGGAAATGTATTTTTCCCACAGCTATCTCCTGCTGACTACATCGTGCAGGGAATACTCAACAACATCAGTACTACCGGGCAAAATATTAAGAAACAGGATTTCGCAGATACGGAAAACAGGATCAATGTGGCGTTAACCCATAATGATCCCCGGTTTACACTCTCTGGCATTGTGATCAATAAAACCAGAAACATTCCTGAAGGCGACGCTGAAATAACAGTTACCAACGATACCCGAAAAAGTATCCTTACCAAACAAAGCCATGTTGGAGACGGCATTTTCTTTGCCCAGCTGGATGCAGGCAGTGATTTTACCATCGTGGGAAAGAAGGCCAGTTACATTTCCAATATTGAGAGAATAACCACAAAAGGGCTAAACAGGAGCGCCACCCTTTATGTGCAGCTTGAACTGGCAATTGAAGAGGCCAAAGTCGGCCAGACAATTGTTCTGAACAATATCTATTTTGAAACAGGAAAAGCAGTGATTAATACAGCCTTTTCCCCGGATCTGGAAAAACTGGTGAGATTTCTGAAAGACAACCCGGAAACCAGGCTGGAAATTCAAGGGCATACGGACATTACAGGCAGCCTGGCAATAAACAACAAGTTAAGCCAGGCCAGGGCTGAAAGTGTGGTACAGTTTCTCGCAGCGAATGGCATCGACAAGTCACGCCTCCTGGCTAAAGGGTATGGCCCGCAAGTTCCCGTGGCCAGTAATGATACCACGGAAGGGAAAGCAAAAAACAGAAGGGTGGAAATGAAAGTGTTACAATAAAACCCTTCTACTTTTCTGCAAAGAGTACTGATGGCAACCGGATTCCAGGCTGACAGTCTGTTCTACTTGATCTCCTTTTCAATCCAGCCCGAACGGTCAGGCGATTTCGGGGTGGAAGGTTTCTTGACCGGGTTTTTCGCCAGTTCATTGAGTAGCTCTTCCACTGCCTTTTCTATGCAGGAATCCTGGCCTTTGGCAAGTTGTTCGGGACGTTCGACCACTTCGATATCGGGATAGACGCCGATACCTTCAATAATCCACTCGCTGTTTTCATCGTATACTCCGAAACGGGGCACCGAAATATAGCCGCCATCGACCATACGGGCATTTCCAGAGATACCGACCAGTCCGCCCCAGGTGCGGGTACCGATCAGTTTTCCCAGGTTCATCTTTTTGAAGAAGTACGGCAGGGCATCCCCACCCGATGAGGAATACCCATTGATGAGCATGACTTTGGGGCCGTCATGGGCCACACCCGGTGCTTTGGTGGGTTCCAGACCGTTGCGGTGCCACCAGACCAGGGTTTTGCGGTCGAGGAGGTCGGTCATCCGGTCGGGAATATACCCGCCGCCATTGTACCGGTCGTCGATGATCAGCGCCTCTTTGTCGTGATAGGCATACATTCCCCGGTAAAGTTCACGGTTACCTTCCGTAGCGGTATTTGGAACATAAATATACCCGATGCGTCCCCCCGACAATTTGTCAACCATAGCGCGCCGCTGGTTTACCCAGTCAAGGGAAAAGAGCTCCAGCTCACTGGAGATGGGCTTTATAACGAATGTACTGGCATCCTTTATTTCCGGTTTGCTGTTGACCGTCAGCTCCACTTTTTTTCCGGACTTATTTTCCAGAAAAAGGTAAGGGTTATCGCTAAGGGTTACTTCTTTGCCGTCAATGCGCAGAAGATAATCTCCTTCCTTCACCTTTACGCCGGTCTCCGTCAGCGGAGAACGGCGGGCGGGATTCCAGTTTTCGCCCTGGTAGATCCTGGCAATCCGGTAGCGGCCAGCAGATTTGTCGGCTACCAGGTCTGCTCCCAGCAATCCTCCATCGACCCGCTTTACCTTTTTAAAATCGCCCCAGTCGACATAGGAATGGCCGGCATTGCTCTCTGAAACAATCTCATTGAGAATATAATCCAGGTCGGCACGGTGACTCACATAAGGGAGAAGGGCACTGTAACGCTCCCTGACTCCTTTCCAGTCCACGCCATGCAGGTTGCCTACATAAAAATAGTCGCGGAAAATGCGCCATCCGTCAGCATAGATCTGGTTCCACTCCTTGCGGGGGTCGATTTTCATTTCCATCTGATCGAGGTTGACCTTTCCGGCGCCGCTTTTCTGATTGGGCGCCACCTTAATGATCCCGAAATCGGATCCAGAGCGGTACATCACCATTTTCCCATCGCCAGTGATCACCGCCGTCATGGCCCTGTCGAGGATATCCTCATTCTTTTCTTCGGCAATATTGTACTTGACCAGCTTCCCGCCGCTCATATAAAGAAGTCCACCTTCCACGGCTCCGGCAATCCGGTAATCCCCGGCTTCCCCCGGCAGGGCAGCAATGCGGTTATTGAACCCTTCAAAAGTGATCTCCACTTTTACGGCTTTCTTGCCAGCATCGGCTGATGCCGGAGATGTTGCGCCTTTTGGGGAACCCTCCTTCTTGTCCCCTTTTTCGGCTGAACCTTCTCCTGTCTCTGCTGCTCCCTTCTCCTCCTTAATGGGTTCCACATCGTTCTTCTCCTTGAAGAGTTTGGGGCCGTCAGACTTCAGGGTAAGGGCATACAACCTGGTGGCCCTGTTATAGAGATAATCAAACTCAAAACTGGAAAAGACCAGATTGAAATCACGGTTGGAAGAGAAAAACAGGTAGTTTCCGCATAAAGAGAAAACAGGCCCGTTATCGCTGAAAATCCCGTCGGTAAGCAGTTGCTTCTTACCTGTGGTGATGTCATACATCCAGATTACTGATTGGCTGTTGGTTCCTTCTTTGGTATAAGCCACCCATCGGGAATCAGGGGAAATATCATACGTCCTGATTTCATTCAGGGAAGCTTTGTCGATTTCGATGATCTTACCGGTAGCCACCTCCATAAGCTGCAGTTTCAGGGTGCGGTCCGAAAAGAGGAGATAGTGGCTGTCGGGCGACCACAAGGGCTGGTATTTCCAGGCTGAAGAGTTGAAAGTCAGCTGACGGGGCTCCGCACCTTTTTTGTTTTCAAGCAGATAGATTTCATATTCGCCGGTAGCGTCGGAGATATAGGAGATAAATTTTCCATCGGGTGACCACGCCGGGAAGATCTCGCGGATCCCCTGGCTTTGGGTCAGATTTTCAATGATACCATTCTCGGCGGGAACGGAGAAGATATCGCCCCGGGCATCGAACAAAGCCCTCTTTCCGGTCGGAGAAACCGCAAAACTGTGGATGTCATCCTTTACATTTTTCCAGTAAGGCAGCAGGTTGGGATTGTCAAAATGGATATTGACAGTCAGCTTATTGGTGGATCCCGTTGCCAGGTTAAGTTTATAGAGGTATCCTCCGTTTTCGTAGACCAGCCATCCGTCGCCGCCTGATGGCCACATCACATCAAACTCCTTGTGGGTGGTGACCTGGGTGGTTTCTTTGGTATTGACATCGTACTTCCAGATATTTAGTTTCAGATCGCGGTCAGAGGCAAAAAAGATTTCATCATCCGACCATACAGGATGCTGGTCAGTTCCCTTGAAATCGGTGATCTGCTCGGAGGTGTTTTTTTTGAGGTCATAAATCCAGAGGTCGGAGGCCCTGCCCCCCTTGTACCGTTTCCAGGTACGGAATTCACGGTCGACCGGGGCAAAAACGATTTTGGAACCATCGGGGGAGAATGCGGCAAAACCTCCGTTAACGGGTGAGAGTGGTGTCTCCAGTCCCCCATCCATACTTACCAGGAAGTATTTTCCATTTCTTTCCCCGAAGGTGGTCCGGCTGGCGCGGATCAGAATTTGCTTACTGTCGGGTGTCCAGTCCATGACCACATCGTCAAACCCGCCACGGGGAGGCATCATGCCCACGGAGTTGTACCAGGTCAGCTGGCGGGGGGTACCCCCTTCCACCGGAGTAACGAAAACCTGCCTGCTGCCGGAGTACTCCCCGGAAAAGGCAATCCACTTCCCGTCGGGAGAAATTTTGGGGAAAAGTTCCAGCCCCTCGTGAGAGGTAATCCTGCGGGCGTCACCACCATTGGCGCCGACCGTCCATATATCGCCGGCATAGACAAAAGCTACCATGTCATTCCGGATATCGGGAAACCGAAGGAGCCGGGCATCACTGATGGCGGCCGCGCCCACGGAAAAAAGCGAGAAAATAACTATCGCTGATAAAATTCGAAATTTACAGTACATAATAGTATTCAAATTAAATGAAGGCCCAATTTACGCCATTTGAGGAAAAACAAAAAATTAATGCTCCCTGAATCAATGAAAATATTATTTTTGTGGCGCTGTTAACAAAGTGGCCGTATGGCAGAAGATGCCGGGTCACAGAAAAGCATTCGGGGTGTGGCGCAGTTGGTAGCGCGCGTCGTTCGGGACGACGAGGCCGCTGGTTCAAGTCCAGTCACCCCGACAAATGAAAGGATTATGTTGCTTTTTATCAACGTAATCCTTTTTTTAATGCCCGGGATGCGCTCATAATTCTTCAATTTTTGAAAAATTTATCTATTTTCCAATTTTCCGGAATTATTAATATGCCATGAAACTTATAATTTCTTTATACTCTTCTACGAAATCCTGATACCTTTTTTATTATTTCTGCACTTCATTTGCAGAGCAGTTGCCTACCCACATCAACCAGGGTGACTGAAGTTGTCTATCATAATCCGAGGAGCTTTAATCCTTTAGTTTCATGCGTGGTATCATTAACACGGGCATCATTATCAGGGTAATCAGCAGATGCCTTTTTATCATAGCAATTGCGCTGATCTTGTGCGCAGGCATTGCCTTTTATTATCAAGAAGAAACCGGGCCATTTCTGTTGCCTGCCCTGGTAGCCCTGATCGTTGTTTTTATTGTGCATCTGGCCACTTTAAGAAAGAAAATAGAGAAAACCATTCACAGAAAAGAGGCCTATCTGGCTGTTACTATTTCCTGGCTATTGGTAAGCCTGGTAGGATGTTTACCCTTTATACTCTCCGGATATATTCCTTCTTTTGTGAATGCCTTCTTTGAATCGGTATCGGGATTCACAACCACGGGAGCCTCCATCCTGACTGATGTGGAAATACTCGCCAAATCGATATTGTTCTGGAGAAGCCTGACACACTGGATCGGAGGAATCGGAATTATCGTGCTGGTCATCATGGTCATGCCGTCGTTGCACATTAGCAGCTATCAGCTTTTTACCCTCGAATCCTCTCTGCAGGAAAAAATCCAGCCCAAAACTATTACTGTGGGTTACCGGATTCTGATAATATATTGTACGTTAACCTTCATGGAAATTATTCTTCTGTCGCTCGGGGGGATGAATTTGTTTGAAAGCACCTGCCACGCCTTTGGAACAGTCGCAACCGGGGGATTCTCGCCGAAAAACAGTAGCATCATCAACTATTCGCCTTATATTCAATATGTCATCATGTTTTTTATGCTTTTATCGGGCATCAACTACATGATTCATTATTCCCTGATCAGGCGAAATTTTAATAAAATAAGGAAGAATGAAGAAGTCAGGTTTTACCTGATGGTTGTTTTCGCAATTGGTTCATTCATAACCATTTCACTTGTCTACTATTTGCATAAGCCTTTTGAACAGGCATTCCGGGAAGGGTTTTTTCAGATAATTTCAATCATTACATGCACAGGTTTCGCTTCGGCTGATTACATGCAGTGGCCGGCATTTACTTGGTTCGTCATTTTCCTGTGTATGTTTTTGGGAGGGAGTACCGGCTCCACAGCAGGCGGAATAAAGATGGCACGGCACCTGGTGCTGATCAAAAATTTCCAGCGACTATTCAGGCAAAAAATTTACCCCAATGCGGTCAGCGCTGTTCAACTGAATCAAAACAGGGTGGAAGAAGCTACCAATAAATCTATCCTTACTTTTATCCTGTTTTATTTCATATTGTTCCTCTGCGGAAGCGTTGCCCTGATGTTAACCGGTCTGGATGGCATGGTGGCCAGTAGTTCAGTTGCCACTTGTATGGCCGGTATCGGACCAGGCCTTGGAAGTGTGGGACCTGTCGGCAATTTCGCTCACCTTCCCGACCTGGCCAAACTCATCCTTTCAGGTTTGATGCTGATTGGCCGGCTGGAAATATATACGGTTTTACTGTTGTTTACCCCCGAATTCTGGAAAAATTAAACCTCAGAAGGATCAGTTTATTCATTAATTTTGATAGTTCCCATAATCCTATGAAATTGATCAAACAATCGTCACTGTTTATAGCCCTGAAACCAAATTCAGGGATCCTTCATTACCTGATCGCTATCCTTGTGATTGGTGGAACGGCCTTGCTCTGTAAGTCGTTTTCAAACGACATGAATTATCACATAGTTTCTTTTATCCTGTTGTTTGTCGTTTCCCTCCTCTCCACATTTCTGAGTATTGGCCCGGTTATACTTGCTTCAACACTGAGTGCCCTGGCATGGGATTATTTTTTCATTCCCCCGAATAACACCTTTAAAATTGAGAAGTCTGAAGACATCCTGATATTGGGATTGTTTTTCATCATCGTCGTGGTAAATGGCATTATGACCATTAGGCTACGCCGGCAGGAAATGGTGGCCCGGGAAAGGGAGAAACGGACCCAGGCACTATTTCTTCTTTCCCGCGGGCTGTCAGGAGCCAGCGGAATGGAGGAGGTGATTAAAGCTGCCAGTGAAGGTATCCAACGAAATTTCTCCCTTGATCCCTGTTTCATTTTACAAGACGG
>CAJDVL010000023.1_pt1 | contig 11195 bp, 11 predicted proteins | sample 7391331 | NCBI WGS metagenome assembly CAJDVL01 (sample SAMEA7055707, study PRJEB34461) | soil metagenome | biome: terrestrial ecosystem; feature: Peninsula; material: soil | place: Antarctica | collected 2016 | reverse complement strand
GTGTTTGTAGACGGAATCAGCAATATTGTGGAAGCCCAGCAAAAGGTCGCCCTGAGTTTTTTTGCAGATGGAAGTATCGAAGGAGCATGCCCCCCTCTGAAAGCCATTCTCCATATTATGGCGTATAGCCATTACATGGGCAAAGCCATCAGTGATCCGGAAATCAGAAACCTCTTTACCCGTGATGCCCTGATGGCTAGTGACTGGTATCACGAGCGGCTCCTCAACAAGCAACTCAGTGACATTGCACTGTACCAGAAACATGTGAAATACCTGAAAAACTACCTGGTCACCTCCCTGAATATAGAAACTGAAGAGGAAAACCATATCCACGAAAAGTTGAAATCCGCAGAAGAGAGATTAAAATATCTGAAATCGACCGATTACCTAAAAAGCCTGGAAGGATACATCGGGCTTGACCCCTTTGTTAAATAGGTAATACAAAAGAAATATTTCCGGAGCTTGATGACAGATCCGGATGGCAATCAGGCAGTGACCTCCGGAATATCAGAAGGGTAAATGAGCGTATGCTATCTTTTACCGAAGAAAAATTCCTCTGACAAGGGTAACCGTGTAACTTTTTTAACAAAAGGACGTATATTGAAATCGAAAACGAACCCTATTAACTAGCACAAAACCGAGAAAGAAAACCACCATGTTACCTCAAAGGAAATGCTTTGAATGTGGTGATCCACTGCATGGAAGGGCGGATCAGAAATTCTGCAGTGACCAGTGCCGCAATGCATACAACAACAACAAACTGGGACAGACCAACAACGCTAACCGCCGTGTAAACCGTATCCTGAAGAAAAATCAGACATTGCTTTCGGGATTGAACAAATCGGGAAAAATTACCATTCCCCGAAGCGAACTCATCGGAAAGGAGTTCAATTTCAACTATTTTACCAGCATGTCCACTACCCAGCAGGGCAGAGTTTACTTTTTCTGCTATGACCAGGGTTATTCTATTGTTAGCGGGGATAAGGTGCTGCTGGTCAGGAAACCGGAGTATGCGTGCGGGTCAGCATGAGGGATTCCCTGTAATCCCGTGACGGAGTCTACAGGCAGGCCCTGTTTCGCTGTCCGTTTTTAATCGCGATCGCTGGTTTTATTGAACCTTTTTGGCTTCTTCCCAGATCACATCCATTTCGGCCAGATTCATATCCCTCAGATTTTTCCCTTTTAAGAGGGTCTGACTTTCCAGAAAATTGAACCTTCGGATAAATTCGATATTTGTTCTTTCCAGGGCTGCTTCAGGGTCAACACCATAAAGCCGGGCAGCGTTTACCATGGCAAAGAAGAGGTCTCCGAATTCTGCTTCCATCCGGTTGGCATCCACCTTTTCAATTTCACAGGCCAGTTCAGCAATCTCTTCCTTAACCTTTTCCCATACCTGTTCCTTGTGATCCCAGTCAAATCCTACGCCGCTTGCCTTTTCCTGAATCCTGTTGGCTTTGACCATGGATGGCATCGAAGCCGGTACCCCCTCTAAAACCCGATGATTTCTCCCCTTTTCAGAAAGCTTCAGTGTCTCCCAGTTTTCTTCCACTTCACGGGCATTGGACACCTCTACATCACCAAATACATGCGGATGGCGATAGATCAGTTTCTGGTTGATGCTTTCCAGCAGATCACCCATGTCAAATGCTTTTTTTTCAGCTCCTATCTTTGCATAGAAGACAATATGGAGCATCAGATCACCCAACTCCTTTTTGATCTCCCCGAGATCGGCCCTGATAATGGCGTCGGCAAGCTCATAGGTCTCTTCGATGGTTAGCTTTCGGAGTGACTCCAGAGTCTGGGCTTTGTCCCATGGACATTTCTCCCTCAACTCATCCATAATATCCAAAAGCCGTCTGAATTCAGTCAATGCTCTCTCCATCTCACAACATTTTGGTGCCCCATGTGTAGTGTCTGTTTTCCCATCGCTGGTTTTCCAATTGTGCCATTCACCTTATGAAACTCAACGACAAACGATTCGGCTGGCGAAGGTATGATTTTATACGCTTTCAGTAAGAAATTCCTCCTTTTTTAATAAGTTTGAACCAGAAAAAAAAACTGTTTGGAAAAGCAAATCATTCTCGAAGGGATTGATCCATTGGAGTTTTACGGGATCAATAATGTGAAGATCAATCTGATCACAACCTATTTCCCAAAAATCAGGATTACTGCCCGCGGCAATTCATTGTATTTGCTGGGTGAAGAAAAAGAGCTAAAGCTCTTCGAAAAGAAACTCACTTTTATTCTGGATCATTATTACCAGTTCAATATTCTTACAGAGGAGAGTATCGGGCAAATTATGACAAGTGATTATGCAGGCGGAAACGGAAACCGGGAAGATGATTCAGACATTCTGGCCTACAGCATCAGCGGCAAGCCTATCAGGGCCAGGACCCCGAATCAGCGGGTGCTGGTAGAAAAGAGCAGGGGAAGTGATCTCCTCTTTGCAATCGGGCCGGCCGGGACAGGGAAAACCTATACGGCAATTGCCCTGGCAGTCAGGGCACTCAAAAACAGAGAAATTAAAAGAATCATCCTCAGCAGGCCGGCTGTGGAAGCAGGAGAAAGACTGGGATTCCTTCCCGGCGACCTCAGGGAAAAAATAGATCCCTATTTGCAGCCGCTTTACGATGCCTTGCTGGATATGATCCCTGCCAAAAAACTGGAAGAGTTTCTGAAAGAGGGGACCATACAGATTGCTCCCCTTGCTTTCATGCGTGGGAGAACCCTCGGCAACGCCTTTGTGATCCTCGATGAAGCCCAGAACTCGACCATCAACCAGCTGAAGATGTTTCTTACACGGATGGGGTTGAATGCAAAATTTATCGTCACAGGTGATATCACCCAGATCGACCTCCCCGACCGGAACCAGTCTGGCTTACTCCAGGCTATGAAAATCCTGAAAAATATTGATGGCATTTCCATTGTGCTTTTTGACAAGAAAGATATTGTTCGTCATAAACTGGTGAGGGATATAGTGGATGCATATGACGCCTGGGAAGAAGAAAGGGACAAAAGCAGGGCTGCCCGGTCAGCAGGTGAGAGGGATCCCTCAAATCTGAAGTAATCTGATGTTTACAACCGGAATAAATATTACTTTTGAAAAAAAGCTGAATGAATAGTGCCTTAACAAAGACAGCGTTTCATTTTCCCGGACAAATAAGTCTGTACCACGGAAAAGTGCGCGATGTGTACAACATCGATGATAAATTGCTTATCATGGTTGCATCCGACCGGATTTCTGCCTTTGATGTAGTCCTTCCTAAAGGAATTCCCTTTAAAGGACAGGTGCTTAACCAGATAGCCTCCCGCTTTCTGGATGCCACAGCCGACATAGTCCCCAACTGGAAAATTGCCTCCCCTGACCCCAATGTAACCATTGGACACCTTTGTGAACCTTACAAGGTAGAAATGGTGATCCGGGGATACCTGACCGGCCATGCATGGAGAATGTATAAAGCCGGGAAAAGGGAATTGTGCGGTGTTCCCCTGCCGGAAGGGATGGTGGAAAACCAAAATTTTCCCGACCCCATCCTCACTCCAACCACCAAAGCAGCAGAAGGTCATGATGAAGACATTTCCAGGGAAGAGATCATTTCCAGCGGACTGGTCAGTCGCGGGGAGTATGAAAAACTTGAATCCTACACCCGCAGGTTGTTTCAGCGGGGAACCGAAATGACCGCAGGGAAAGGGTTGATCCTGGTTGATACCAAATATGAATTTGGGAAGAAAGGAGATTCTATCTACCTGATTGACGAGATTCACACACCTGATTCTTCCCGCTATTTTTATGCCGAAGGCTACAAAGAACGGCTCGAAAAGGGTGAGCCGCAGAAACAACTGTCTAAGGAGTTTGTGCGGCAGTGGCTTATTGAAAATGGATTTCAGGGGAAAGAAGGTCAATCCGTGCCTCCTATGAGCGAAGAGTTTGTCAATTCAGTATCGGAACGGTATATTGAGCTGTTCGAAATTATCACCGGTGACCTGTTTGTCAGGTCCGATGTAAACAAAATGGCCGAACGCATCTGGAATAACACCCTTGACTTCCTGCGCAACCGGATGAACCCATAGAATTCTGACTAAAACAAATATCATGAAAACACGAACCATTGGATTTATCGGAGCGGGAAGAATAACCAGGATACTGCTTCAGGCCTTCGCCAACAAAAAAATCAACCTGATACAAGCCTCTGTGTACGACTCCGATCCGGAAATCGCGAAGAAACTCAAAAGGCAATTCCCCGACATCCACATCAGGTCGCTTAAAAAGGTTGCCCGGCAGGAAATTGTCATTCTTGCGCTACACCCCTCCATGATCATGGAGACGCTTGAAAAAATTGCCCCGGAGTGTACCTCCAAAACTATATTTGCTTCATTGGCACCCAAAATTACGGGTGCCCAGATTGCCTCCAAATTACCCCAGGTTTCCAAATTGGTCAGGCTTATTCCGCTGGCCTCTTCGGTGATCAATGAAGGATATAATCCGATTTGGTTTGCCCCGGCATTTCCTTCCGATGAAAAAGAGATCGTCTTTCAAATGCTTGACTTTCTGGGGACCACGCTCGAAGTGGATGAAAAAAAGCTGGAGGCCTATGCAGTAATATCAGCCCTGGCACCCACCTATTTCTGGTTCCAGTGGCAGAAACTGGTAGAACTGGGTAAAGAGTTCGGACTCGAACACAACGAAGCGAAGGAAGCTGTGCTGCAGTCGCTTTACGGAGCTTTGGAAACCCTCTTTACATCGGGGATGCCTGAGGAAGAAGTCCTTGACCTCATACCAATCAAACCCATTGGAGACTATGAAAAGGAGATCGAAGCCATCTATGACAAGCAACTTAAATCGTTGTACGAAAAACTGACCTCCTGAAAATCAGCCTGCAACAGCCACTGTGGCCCCTTTGCTGTGGCTTTCCAGGCAGGCTTCGAGAATCTGAATCACCCGGGCCGATTCTTCAGGCTTCACAGCCAATGGTTTACCATTTCGGATCGATTCATAGAGCGCTGAATAAAAAGCAGGGTAATTTCCAGGAATAGAAGATACCCGTCCCCGGATTTCCACACCATTTACCCGTACATTCAACACTCCCCTGGAAGAACGGGGCTCCATTCCCCATTGGCTTCCTTCAGGCAGGACTCCTTTTTTCAGCAATTCCTCCTGGAGATCAATTCCTTTTTTCAGGTAAGAACCGTTCAATCCATGAAGGATGAAATGTGGTCCTTCTTCTTTTACGAGATAGGAGCATTTTAACAAAGCACTGAAACCCTCGTAATGGAGCCGGAGGTCATAGTAATCAAAAACCAGGCTTCCGGGCCTGACCTTTTGTAATTGAGCCGTAACTGCCTGAGGCATTCCAAAGAGAAGCAATGCCTGGTCAACCATATGAGAACCCAGATTATAGAGCACTCCCGCATATTCATCCCCTTCCTCCTTCCAGGTTGCCGGCACCACAGCCTGCCGGTAGCGGTCAAAATGAGATTCAAATTCAGCCAACTGGCCTAAAAGCCCTGATTCAAGCACCTTCATGACAGTCAGAAAGCCGCTGTCCCACCTTCTGTTTTGAAAAACCGTTAAAAGCTTTCCCTGCCTTTTTGCGATAACAATCAGTTCATCAGCTTCCACCTTTCTCAATGTAAAAGGTTTTTCCACCACCACATGTTTACCTGCCAGCAATGCCTGCTTAGCCATGCTGAAATGAAATGGATCGGGAGTGTTGACAATCACCAGTTCGATTTCCCTATCCGCCAGCATCTGGCCATAAGTCCTGACAATCAAGGCATCAGGGAAAAGATTTCTGGAGAGTTCCTTGCTTCGTTCCACGATCGTCTTAACCCTGAAACGGGGATCCACTTTCAGGCAGGGACCATGAAAAACCTGTCCCGACATACCGAAAGAGGAGATACTTGTAATGACCGGATTTACCATTCCTTATCAAAAAAAATTATATTTAAAATTAACAAAAAGCCCGGATGTTAAAAAAGATTGTTGTAAAACATTTCAAAAAGTGTTATTTTATAAAATTAAGGTGCAGAAAAGTAAACTTTTGGTATTAATTTCGTTAATACCATTTTCAATGATCAAAACGCATCAAGCCATGAAAGAATTTATCAGAAAGTACCTGAAGTATGTGACGGCCACCAACCTCGAAACGGGGGACTTTGCCGGTCCGGTTGTGACCATATCAAGGCAAACCGGCTGCTCCGCCAGGCGAATAGCCATTAAACTATCCAAGATACTGACCGGATACAGTTATATGTCAGACACTAAAACTGATGCAGAATGGCATTGGGCTGACAAAGAAACCTTCCGACAGACGATCAGAGAGGTTCAGGATGAGTTGTCAAGCAGAAATATCGACAATCCTGAAATACTGGATCGTGTGCTGATGATTTCAGAAGCATTTTCCAAGGAGAGGTTTGAGGGTGAACCCAATGAAGACGAGCTGACCATCCTCAAGGATGTGCTTCTGAAAGTGGCTATACAAGGCCGGTACATCATACTGGGCAGGGGTGCCACCACCCTGCTGGCCGATCTTCCCAACAGATTAAGCGTGAGACTGGAAGCCCCCCTGGAATGGAGAATCAACCGCGTTGCCCAGATAAAAAATCTGAGCCGGCAGGATGCAGAGGAATATGTACTGAGATCAGATGAAAAAAGATGCAAGTTCACCGAATCAGTCATCGGCCGGAAATATGAAAATTCCGATTTTGATCTGGTTTTCAACTACGCGAGCCTTTCTGATGACCAGATTGTTGAAGTGATGGTCAACATCCTGAGAAGCAAAAAGATTATCTCATTCGGGGAAGAATATTATTAAAAAAAAAGGCTCACGCCTCTTTTTTTAATATTTAAACACCTTTTTTCCTGCTTTTACCTGCCTGGTTTTCGGATCGAATGACACGGGCAAGCCTGTCCTAAAGGCTGCATTGGCCATGATACAAGCCACTGCATGGTTATATCCAGCTTCCACCGGGGCATTGGTCTGCTTGCGGGATAAAACACAATCCATCCAGTTCCGCATATGGGCAGAAGTCATGCTGTCGCCACTGGTATTGGCTGCTGTCTCCGCATGGACTTTAGGCAGCTCATACTCTTCCAGCAGATTGGGCTTTAGGTTCATTGCTGCAGCATCCTTTTCCCGCAAGCCACCCTCAGAAGTAACCTTATTTGTATCCAGATTAAGCATTCCTCCGTTGGAATAGTAGAACTCCTTGGTACCACCGGCCCCATTGCTGAACCTTGAAGAATAGACAACCTGAAAACCTTTTGTTTTGTCGTTCGCCGGTCCGTAGTCAAATACGACAGTCAGCGTGTCGGCATTGGTCCGTCCATCTTTCCACTGGTAAATGCCACCGCCGGCTACCACACTCCTTGGATAATCCAAACCGGTAAACCAATGAACCGTATCGATCTGGTGACACATCCACTGTCCGGGTATACCGGACGAATAGGGCCAGAATAACCTGTACTCAAGATATTTCCGCGGATCCCAGGCAGCCTTGGGACGATTCATCTGGTACCTGACCCAGTCGGTATCGCTCTCCTTTATCGATGCACAAAGATCAGGACGACGCCAGCGCCCTGGCTGGTTGACATTCCAGGTCATTTCCACCATGACAATGTCACCGAACTTACCTGACTTGATGTAATCATTGGCAGCATGGTAATTGGGTGCACTCCTGCGTTGGGATCCGATCTGGACAACAGCCTTTGACGCCAGCACGGCTTTCAGTGCCACGTTGGCATCATTCATGGTTTCAGCAAAAGGTTTTTCACAATAGACATCCTTGCCTGCCTTCACGGCTTCCGCAAGGTGCAGGGCATGCTGAAAGTCCGCCGTACTGATGATGACAGCGTCAATATCTTTGCGCTCATAAAGCTCATCATTGTTCCTGCATACGGCAACATCCCATCCGGCACCCTTCCGGATAAAAGCACTACCCTCCTCACGCCGCCGATTCCAGATATCGGACAATGCAACCATTTCAAAATTAAGCTGTTTGGCATGGTCCATGAAACACGAAAAAAGCGACCCCCTGAACCTGTCGGAGAAGCCAATCACCCCGACACGCACCTTACCATTGGCCCCCATAATGTTTCCATAACTTTTTGCACTCATTCCGGGAGCTACTCCTCCCCAAACATTGTCTCCCACAGTAATGGCTGCTGAACCCAGCGCTGCCTTTTTAATAAATGATCTGCGTGATTCTTCCATTTTTCAATTGGTGTTAATTGTTGGTGTTAATTTTTCAGGTTCACTTCAGTTCCCTGATCTTAATACTCCTGAACATCACCTCATCGCCATGATCCTGTAACAGAACCGGTGCTTCGGAAGCCATCCCGAATTTTTCAAACTCAGCAAATTTACTGCGGGCTACTAAAACCCTGAAAATATTGTTACCCCTCACATATTCCAGTACCTTTCTCCCGTTGAGCCAGTGTTCTACCCTGTTGTCGGAATACAGAATGATAGCCGCCCGGTTCCATTCTCCCACCTTATTGACAAAGCGGGGCTCCTTCTCCGGCGGAATCAGGTCATACAGCGAGGCAAGCGTCCTGTTTCCTGCAGCACCCATCGCCCCGTCGGGATGTACAGCATCATCAAGTATCTGGTATTCCAAACCGATCGAGGGTCCGTTATTCCCTGTGCAATATTTAACCCCACTGTTGGCACCTTTACTCATATTGAAATCAAATCTCAATTCAAATACCCCGAACTTATCCGTCGTCACGATATCTCCCCCGCGCTTCGCTTCATCTTTTGATGAAACGACAATCAGATTTCCGTCTTTCACTTTCCAGCCTGATTCCGGAAAACCTTCAGAATTTGCACTCTTCCAGCCTTTAAAAGTCTCTCCGTCAAAGAGGAGTTTAAAACCCTGTTTCTTCTCAGCATCACTCAGAAAGTTGGGAATCAGGTTGACCACAACCATGTCATCGAACGGCGATGGCTCCAAACCAGTTGTCTTAATCCGGATATTTTTCCACCTGATTTTCATTCCTTCCTTTTCTTTGGCATTGATGGAGTGAACCTGCAAGGCAATTAAGCCCTCTCTGGTCATGTCATCAATCAGCCATGCTGTGGGCACACGGTTGAGCCAGATCCTGATCGAATTTCCAATGCACTCCAGCCGGTAGTGGTTCCATTCTTCCTGCCTGAATGCTTTTTTAGCGGAAGGATTTAGCTCAAGGGGATACAACCAGCCTCGTCTGGCTTCATCATAGATACCTCCTGACCAAGCCCGCGGCGATGGATCTACTTCACACTGGTACCCGTGCACCCTGCCATTCATCACTTCAGGTTTACTCTCACTCCTGAACTGAATGCCGGAATTCATATCCGATTCCACCACCAAATCGAGCTCGAGAATGAAATCCCCGAATATTTTTTCAGTAACCAGAAAAGAATTGGGAGTATTCAAAACCGTGGTACCCACAATTTCACCGTTTACCACCTCAAACTTTGCATTTCCATTAAGCTGTTTCCAGCCCGATAAATCCTTCCCGTTGAAAAGATTCTCCCACCCATCGCCGCTGAAAGCTGACGATGAAAACGAAATAGCGACAAAAAACAGAAAAGATAAAAAATGCTTCATAGCTGATCAGGTTCAATGATTGTTTCCGTGTACGATCACGATATCAGCAAAATTAAAGAAAATATATTCAGGATGTAAATAAAGCAGATTTAAAAAACCTCCAATCGGGTACTGCCCGACCCCACTGATTCGATCACTGCATATTTACCCTGAACCTTAAACGAAATGGCCTGCCCATTCACCAGAACCCGCTGCCTTTTTGAGATCAGCGGCAGGTAAACCTGCGCCGTCGAGTTAGCCGGAAGAGTAAGCTCCATAACAAATGAAACGCCGGGAAGATTCCTGAATGACATCTTCACTTCGCCTGTGGGGAGAGGATGTTTAATCTCTGCCCATTCCAATGAGGAAGGTTGAGGTTTGATCCTGATCCGGCTGAATCCGGGTTCCAGAGGTTCAATCCCCATAAGCTTCCTGGGAATCAGGTTGGCCGGGGCGGCTCCCCAGGCGTGGTTCCAATCCTGGTTGGGTTTATATTTGTTATCCCAGGCTTCCAGTGTAATGGTCGACCCTACCCTGATCATATTGTACCAGCTCCTTTCCGCAGTCGAAGTAAGCAGCTGAAGGCCATAGTCCGCATCATTCGCGTCATACACGGCATCCAGAAGGAATTGTGACCCGTAAACACTGCAGGCCATCTCCCTGGAACGGATGAACGCGGTGACCGTTTTGACATATCGGTCTGGCACCAGCCCGAAAGCTAAAGGAAACATATTCGCATGCAGCGATGCATGTTCTGCACCCCAACCATCCACATAAACTCCCCGCTTTTTATCAAACAGCCTCTCGTTGAAAACCTTTTTCAATTGGGCAGCCCTGTCAGAAAACATCGCTATATCCTCCCTGCACCCAGTGACTTCAGCAATCCTGGCCATCAGGACCAGCGCCCGGTAGTGGTATGCATTCACCACCGTATTAATATCCTGAAAGACAAAACCATCTGACTCACCTTCCTCATTCTTTCCCAGGCCGAGAATACCTTTCTGGGGCCAGTCCACAATATCCCTCAGCGTTCCGTTAAAGTGTATGGATTTGAGAACGTCGGGGGTAACTTTCCCTGTGCGCGTACTGATAAACCCCTGATCATCGGCAAGTGGCAGCAAAGTTTTTGCTTTCAGATCGTTGTAATACCTTTTGAGGAGGTCACTGTTCCCTGTGTACATATAATCTTCCCATGCTATCAGAACAGTTTGCAGTATCCATTCCGTGGGCCAGGTAGGTTTGAAAATCAGGTATTCTAGAGAGTGGCGGGCCATGCTGTATTCACGGGCTACCCCGTAATGACCCAGCTGATTAATCAGTGCATCTCCCTCATAGGGTATTCTTTCACGGTCACCATCCACATAAATCCCTGCAAAGGAGGTAGCTTTAATCGAATATTTACAGAGATCCCAGATCTGGTTGAGCACCTGGTCAGAACTGGCAAAAGCGGACTCCTCCTCGCCAAAAGGATAGAAGACCGTTTCACGAATGACCTGCTCCCGGGTCAACTCACCTTTGTAGTTTTCAACCTCACAATAACGAAATGGTGTTACCTCTCCGGTATAAACCGGCATCAGCACTGCCTGAGGCCCGGTGTTTCTTTTATCAGGAGTAACCAAAAC
>CAJDVL010000022.1_pt1 | contig 11308 bp, 9 predicted proteins | sample 7391331 | NCBI WGS metagenome assembly CAJDVL01 (sample SAMEA7055707, study PRJEB34461) | soil metagenome | biome: terrestrial ecosystem; feature: Peninsula; material: soil | place: Antarctica | collected 2016 | reverse complement strand
TCCAGCAGAAAGCCAACATTCTGATCATTTATACGGGAGGAACCATTGGCATGGCACAGCATCCGGTGACCGGGACGCTTGCTCCTGTCAGGTTTGACCAGATCATGGACGAAGTCCCGGAACTGAATAAATTCGGATACCGGATTAAATCGGTCACTTTTAATCCCCCGATCGACTCTTCCAATGTCACCCCTGAAATATGGGAGAAGATTGCACTTACCATTCAACGCAATTACAGCCAGTATGATGGTTTTGTGATTTTGCATGGTACTGATACCATGGCATATACTGCTTCAGCCCTGAGTTATATGTTTGTGAACCTCGACAAACCCATTATTCTTACCGGATCGCAGCTGCCGGTGGGTATGCTTCGGACCGACGGCAAGGAGAACCTGATTACGGCAGTGGAAATTGCAGCAGCTCAGAAAAACGGGCACGCCCTTGTACCTGAAGTATGCATCTATTTCGACTTCAAGTTATTCAGAGGCAATCGGGCAGTAAAACGCGATTCTGAGAATTTCAGCGCTTTTGTATCGGAGAATTATCCGCCGCTGGCTACAGCAGGTGTCGATATCAGGTTTAATGCCGATGTGATCCATTATCCCGAGTACACGGGAATACTGAAGGTTCAGACCGGTTTTGACGAGCATGTGGCTATTTTGAAAATGTTTCCCGGAATGGGACGTACAGTTTTTGAATCGATTCTGGAGATACCCGGTTTAAAAGGGGTAGTCCTTGAATCATACGGGTCGGGCAATGTGCCGACTTCCCGCTGGTTAATTAATGCCATCCGCAAGGCCATCCGACAGAATATAATTATCCTCAATGTGTCGCAGTGCCAGGGTGGCAGCGTGCAGATGGGGCAGTATGAAACCAGTGTGGAACTACTGAATGCAGGAGTAGTGAGCGGGAATGACATGACTACAGAGGCAGCAGTCACCAAGCTCATGTTTCTACTTGGACAGGGTTTGAAGAAAGATGAGATTAAAATGTATCTGAATAAAAGTTTATGCGGTGAAATTAGCGAATAGGTTAAGTTTGTTTTTGTTTTTTTTGTAATTTGCGCCACATTTCACAGGGATGCCGTTATACTGGAGAGGTTCAGGAGTGGCTTAACTGGCACGCCTGGAAAGCGTGTGTTCCCCAAAAGGGAACCGGGGGTTCGAATCCCTTCCTCTCCGCTAACTTGTTCTTTATAATTATTATTACAGACTGGCGGATTGTCAATTTTTAAAATTATATGAGTATTTTTAAAGAAAAAAAGGCTTCCGTTTTTGTATAATGTGTACGATATTATAAATTTGAAACAAAAATTTGAAAAGTAAAATCAAGGAGATTATTAATTAAATTCAAAACGATTATGAAAAAACTATTTGCGTTGATTGCAGTATTCGGGATGCTTCTTTTTGTTGCATCAAAACCCGTAGTTGCTCAGGACAAGCCGGCAGCCACCACCCAGGCAGTGGATTCATCTGCTGTAGCTAAGGACATAGTAGCAGCAGATCCGATTGAAACGGTTGCAGCAAAGACTGAAGCAGGACAGTCATTCCACAGTGCTCTGAAACAGAAATTTATCGAAGGTGGACCAGGCTTCATGACTACTATTCTTCTCTGTCTTATTTTAGGTTTGGCCTTTGCCATCGAGAGGGTAATTTACCTCAATATGGCGACCTCCAATACCAAGAAACTGCTCGTTAAATTGGAAGATGCCCTCAACAATGGCGGAATCGAATCAGCCAAGGAAGTATGCCGCAATACCCGTGGCCCGGTTGCCAGCATTTTCTACCAGGGACTTGACAGGGCCCATGAAGGTGTAGATGTTGTTGAGAAATCAGTGGTAGCCTACGGCGGTGTTCAGGCAGGTCTATTGGAAAGAGGTCTTACATGGATTGCTTTGTTTATTGCTTTGGCTCCTATGCTCGGGTTCCTGGGAACGGTTATTGGGATGATCCAGGCTTTCGACGCCATCGAGCAGGCCGGTGATATCAGCCCCACGCTCGTAGCTGCCGGTATCAAGGTAGCCCTTATTACCACCGTGGGCGGTTTGATCGTGGCTATTATCCTTCAGATTTTCTACAACTACCTGGCCAATAAAATCGAATCAATCGTCGGTGACATGGAAGATTCATCGATTGCACTGATCGACATGGTAGTCAAGCACAACCTCAAAAAATAGTCATTATGAAGAAATTCGGTCGCTTATCTTTAATCGTTATGGTGGTTATCATGGCCATTACTGTTATTCTTCTCATCTCGCTGATGACAAATCTGAGCAGTGTGACGACAGATCCCCAAATGAATGCCTGGATCGACTATAACCTCACGTGGGCCTATGTACTCTTTTTTGTGGCTGCTGGCGCTGCTGTCCTGTTTGCGCTCTATCAGATGGTGACAGATTTAAAGTCGGCCAAGGCAGTAATGGGTGCGGTAGGCTTTATGCTTGTGGTAGTGGTTATTGCCTATCTTCTCTCTTCCAGCCAAATGCCGAAATTTCCGGGTGTGCAGAAGTTTATCGACAACGGTACGCTGACCTCCACTGTTTCAAAATGGGTCGATACAGGGTTGATAACAACTTACTTCCTTCTTGGAATCGCTGTGCTTTCACTTCTGCTGGGATCTGCTGTAAAGCTGGTGAGAAAGTAGGTAGTGATTAGTTTTTTATAAAGTAAATTTGAAATTATGCCAAAGAAAACACCAGAAATACCATCCGCATCGTTGGCAGATATCGCCTTCCTTCTGTTGATCTTCTTCATGGTTACTACGACCATGGATGTGGACAGCGGATTGGAAAGAAAGTTACCACCTTTGGCTCCTGATCAGGAAAATAAAGACACCCCTCCTATCAAGGAAAGGAATGTGTTCATTGTGCTTGTGAACAGGGACAATAACATTCTGGTCGAAGGTGAGTGGATGCAATTGGGCGAAATCCGTGAAAAGGCCAAAGAGTTTATGGCCAATCCCAACAATTCGGAAGAACTGCCTGAAAAGGAGACCAGGGAAGTAGAATTCTTCGGTCCTGTTGAAATATCAAAAGGGGTGATTTCCCTGCAGAACGACCTGGGAACCCAGTATGGGACATATCTGGCCGTCCAGAATGAGCTCGTCGGGGCTATCAATGAACTCAGGGATGAAGCTGCGGTGTTGAAATTTAACAAGCGTTTTGATCAGTTAGCCAAAGAGGAACAGGATGCCGTTCGCGAAATTTACCCGCAACGTATTTCAGAAGCTGAACCCAAAAGAGTAGGAGGTAACTAATATGAGGAAATTTGGAAAAAAAGGCAAAAAGGAGACACCGCCGATTTCAACGGCGTCCCTTCCTGACATTGTATTTATGCTCCTTTTCTTTTTCATGGTGACCACCACCATGAGGGAAGTTACCATTATGGTTAATCAGGCTTTGCCTCATGCAACTGAACTTACCAAACTGGAGAAAAAGTCACTCGTGAGTTACATCTATGTGGGCGTACCTCAACTGCAGTATCAAAGGTTATACGGAAACGAACCGCGCGTCCAGCTGAATGACCAATTTTCAGAGGTCAGCGACATTGTCGACTATATCATAGTGGAAAGGCAGGCACGGGATGAATCCGAAGTTCCCTTGATGGTCACTTCATTGAAAATTGATGAATACACCATGATGAAAATCGTGCAGGATATCAAGCAGGAATTGCGCAGGGCTTCAGCACTGCACATCAACTATTCCGCAAGGAAAAGGATGGAGAAAATGTAATGTTCTGCTGCAACAAAATAAAAAAAGGAAGCCCCAGGCTTCCTTTTTTTATTTTGCAGGTATGTTTAGCATAAGTTTGAGTTCTTTCAGCTGTTCGTCGGAAATAGGAGCCGGGGAGTCATTCATCACATCCCTTCCGGAGTTGTTTTTGGGGAAGGCAATGACATCCCTGATTGAATCGAGTCCTGAAAACATGGAAACCAGCCTGTCAAAGCCGAATGCAATTCCGGCATGGGGCGGAGCTCCGTATTTAAAGGCATTCATCAGAAAGCCGAACTGTGCTTCTGCCTGTTCAGGAGTAAATCCCAGCACCCTGAACATTTTTGCCTGGAGTACGGAGTCAAAGATTCTGACAGACCCACCACCGATTTCTACCCCATTGATCACCAGGTCATAGGCGTTGGCCCTCACTTTCCCCGGGTCTGTATCCAGCAGAGAGATGTCTTCCGGTTTGGGAGAGGTAAAGGGGTGGTGCATGGCTGACCATCGGGCGGCTTCCTCATTCCATTCGAGGAGGGGGAAGTCGACAACCCACAAGGGCTGGAAAGTATCCCTTGGGCGAAGCTCCAGACGGTTTCCTATTTCGAGGCGCAGGGTCCCCAGGGCGGTCACTGTTTTATCTTTATCTCCCGGAATAATCAGGATCAGATCACCGGCTTTTGCCCCGAAATGAAAGGCCAGATCTTTTAGCTCATCCTGGTTAAAATATTTGTCAATTGAAGAGCGGATGGTCCCGTCGGCATTCATCTTTACATAAATCAATCCTTTGGCGCCGATCTGTGGCCGTTTAACCCAGTTGGTGAGTTCGTCGAGCTGCTTGCGGGAATACTCTCCGCAACCTTCTGCGCAGATCCCCCCGACATATTCCGCTCCGTCAAACACGGTGAATCCCTTTCCCCTGACACCGCTGGTAACATCGACAAGTTTCATTCCGAAACGGATATCCGGTTTGTCGGAACCATAACTGCTCATGCCCTCTGCATACGTCATCCGGGGAAATGAGTCCACATTCACACCCCTGATTTCTTTCAGTAAATGGCGTGTAAGCCCCTCGAACATGCCGAGGACATCATCCTGTTCCACGAATGACATTTCGCAGTCGATCTGTGTAAATTCCGGCTGGCGGTCAGCCCGGAGGTCTTCATCGCGAAAGCATTTTACGATCTGGAAATATTTGTCAAAGCCGGCAACCATCAGCAACTGTTTGAAAATCTGGGGTGACTGCGGCAAGGCATAAAATTCACCAGGGTTCATCCTGGAGGGAACCACAAAGTCGCGGGCTCCTTCCGGGGTGGATTTGATCATAACTGGTGTCTCAACTTCAATAAAATCCTTGTCTATTAAATAATTTCTGGTAACCTGAGCCATCCTGGACCGGAGGAAGAGGTTATGCTGAAGGGCTGGGCGCCTAAGGTCGAGATAACGGTACTTCATCCGCAGGTCATCTCCTCCATCGGTGTCGTTCTGGATCGTGAAAGGCGGAATGGCAGATGCACTCAATACCTTCAGGGCCTGGATTTCAACTTCCACATCGCCGGTGGCAATATGTAAGTTTTTACTGCTACGTTCCCTGACAACACCCTTCACCTGGATCACAAATTCCCTGCCCAGCCTGGATAGCTGCTCTCTGACAGCGGGATCGCTCTTCTCGTCAGCAACCAGCTGAGTAATACCGTAGCGGTCGCGAAGGTCCACAAAAGTCATTGCCCCAAGGTCGCGCACCCGCTGAACCCAACCTGCCAGCATTACGGAAGTCCCGCAATGCCCGGCTCTCAATTCTCCACAACTATTTGTCCGGTACATAAATTTTCATTGTTTAACTGTTTGCGAAAATAGCCATTTTTTACCATTTTTATCCCGTTGTTCAGAGAAGGTAAAAAATGAAATCCCAGAGCCTGTGGAAGTCCTGTTAAGTGATGAATATTTTATGAAGAAGGCCCTTGCGGAAGCAAGGATAGCTTTTGACAAAGGAGAAGTACCTGTTGGTGCGGTAGTGGAGTGTGCCGGGAGAATCGTTGCACGGGCGCATAACCTGACCGAAATGCTCAATGACGTAACGGCCCATGCTGAAATGCAGGCGATCACGGCTGCCGCCAACACATTGGGGGGCAAATATCTCAGTCAGTGTACGGTGTATGTCACCGTGGAACCTTGCGTGATGTGTGCCGGAGCTTTGTCATGGGCGCAGGTCGGAAGAATCGTGTATGGTGCCTCCGATGAAAAACGGGGTTACAGGAATCACGCACCAGAAGCACTTCATCCTAAAACGAAGGTCGCAGGAGGTGTACTCATGGAGGAGTGTGCAGCGCTTATGAAAAGGTTTTTTGCACAGAGAAGAGAGAGCTGAAGGTACCCAAACCGCAAGAGAAAAGCGATGGCACATGCCACAGTACAGAATCAGAACCAGGGAGAGCAGCTGCCGTCCACATGCGGAGACCTGCTATTTCACCATAACCATCCGGCTGCTTTTTCCCGCAGCATCGAAAGTTTTCAACCGTACCTCTCCGTTTACCTTTACTGGTTCGGTATAAAGCGTTGACTGTACAACAGGCTCGCTCCCATCGGTGGTAAAGCGTATCTTCAAGCCCGGGTATTCGGTATTGGCTTGTAGCATTCCCTCCTTGATAAGAGCACCCGGAGGCGGAATCCTGTAATTAAAACCTCCGAATAGAGTGCTGAGTCGTGGAAGTTCCCTTTTCCCCAACTCATTGGCGAAAACATTCCAACCTTCCTCCATCATTTGCATTCTTTTGTTCTTGTCGGGTTCACTTTCCCAATTGCGGGCTTTTCCCCATGCTGTTTCTGCAAACCCGATTAGCTTGGGCAACGTATAATACTCCAGCATTTCCGGTCCATGGATTGTTTCTGCCCACAACTGGGCCTGAAGCCCTTTTATATTTTTCTTTGCTTCCGGTTTGAGTTTTTCCAGCCCCGGGAATTCCTTGTCGGGATCGATTTTTCTCCCCATACTGGTTCTCAGATTGGTCACGAAAGAGTTGTATGGTGCAAACTGCCATGGACTCCGCACATTACAGAAACCGCCCCAGTAAAGCCCCGGTTCGCGCGGATCCTTGCTGTAAGCCAGGTCAAAATAGAAATTTGAAACATCACACATCACAACCGGATAACCAGCATTGGCCAGGCGGTATGACAGATTTGCCCATTGGCCCATATTGTTCCAGGCATAAGGAACTATTTCTTTTCCTACAAATTCAGGATTGGGTACATATTTACCCTCATCGTTTTTCAGCAAGGCAACTTCCTCCCAACCCCCAATCTTCAGGTTCCGGGTACTCAGGATTTCAACCACCCGGCGAAGAAAATAGCTTTGAAGGTTTTTGGGATCCTTCATTTCCGGCATGGTCTCCATCAGCTTACGGCATAACGGCGATTCTGACCAGACGCCTTCCGGTACCTCGTCCCCTCCGGTGTGGAAAAGCTCAAGCGGCACTTCTGCCTCTGCATACATCGCGATGATGTCATCGATTACTGTTGAGTAGAACTTATAAACCGACTCCCTTGCCACACAAACAACATTGTCGTCGTAGCTTTGTGCGGAATTGTATTTCGACTGGTCATCGGGATCGATCAGCCTGTATTCATTGGCTTTTTCTTCATTTCCCTCTTTCATGAACTTCTGGTAACGGGCTTCCATGGATTTTATGGCTGCCCGGCTATGCCCCGGCAGATTGATGGTCGGGATGACCGCAATATGGTGTTGCTGTGCATGCTTAATAATTTCCTTGAAGTCATCCCGGGTGTAAAACCCGTTTCCTGTTGAGTTCTCTGCATCGGCAAACGGACCCGATCCATAAGAGGGATGCAGATGATCGACCGCTTCTTTGGTCGTATGGCCCCGCCGTGATCCCACTTCCGTCAGTTCAGGGAGTTTCCCGATCGCGATCCTCCATCCTTCATCTTCCGAAAGATAAAGCATCAGCGTGTTCAGCTTGTAAAAGGCCATCACACTAATCATCTTTTTCAGGGTTTCCTTATCCTGGAAGTTCCGGGCTACATCAATATGCAGACCGCGATAGCCAAACCGGGGAGCATCTTCGATAACCATGACCGGAAAACCGGGAGCTGACTGACCGCCGGTATGCATTTCCGGGGGAACAAGTGCCAATATGCTCTGAATTCCGTGGAAAACACCGGAAGGATCACTTCCTGTAATGACAATCGACTGATTCTCTCTGATCTCCAGCTTGTAGGCTTCGCGGGTCACTCCATCTACCGTCATGGGACGAATCCCGAGGTAGATACTGTGCCCTGCAGGTTCGGTTGCTTCCCTGGGTGTAATCTCCGTTCCTGCAATCTTTCCTGTGATGGCAGCCACGTAACCTGCTTCCTGTTCCAGCCCTTTTTCGTACAATATCTCCGGGGCACTGTCAAACGTGGTTGTTTTACCGGTAAACTTAACTGAAACCGGGGCGGGAACTATAACAGGAAGCTGTTCTGCAGGGATTTCCGTCATTTTCAGGTTTTGTTCGAATTGCCATTCAGGAGTGGGAATCGGATCCCCGTCGTTCCGGTACCTGTTGATCTGCTGCGGCTCCGTGAACGGTTCAATAACAAGGGATGTGACTGCAACCACCGATTTTTCTGCTCCATCTTCTCCATAGAATACAAAATAGGGTCCCATCGGAGCATCGGACTCCTTGATTAGCCAATGGCTTGCCTCGTATACGATTTCTACTTTTTGGCCAGGTTTCAGGATAAAACCCTCCTCCGGAACCATTTTGAACCAGTCACCGCTGATTCGGGCGATCTGCACATCCCCTTCTGTCTTAACTATTTCCCGTGGCGTCTGGTTGAAAAAAAGCGCCCAGTTGGTGTCAGTAAGCGTGAAGTTGCTCTTGTTTTCCAGGGTAAACTGTGCCTTTACCCCGGGCTGGTCTGCATATTCATTGCTGATCACTTTCCAGCTTACCTCAAGTTCGTTACCAGCAGGATATTTTTCCTGTCCGCACCCTGACCACAAAATCAGGCACAGACTCCAAAAAAGAAGAGACGATATTTTTTTCATAGCTGAAAATTAATTAGTTTGGCTACTTGTTTTGTCCATAAAGATAATTCAATGTTTCAAATCACCTTTCATTATTTTGAAACTATATGAAAACTAATCAGCGACTTATTTCATTGGATGCTTTCCGGGGGTTTACCATTGCAGCCATGATTCTTGTAAACAATCCGGGTAGCTGGAGTCATGTATATGCTCCGTTGTTGCACAAACCCTGGAATGGGATTACCCCTACTGACCTGATATTTCCGTTTTTTATTTTTATAGTGGGGGTTTCTATTGCACTGGCTTATTCAAAAAGGATGGATGCCGGCTCGCCCAAAGGAGAGATGGTCAGAAAAATCATCTGGCGTGCTGTCAAAATTTTCGGAGTGGGGATTTTTCTGAATCTTTATCCGGAATTTGATTTTGCCGGGTTAAGGGTTGCAGGCGTTCTACAACGGATTGCTATTGTTTTCATGTGTTGCGGAATAATATTTCTCTATACCCGCTGGAACACGCAGCTGTATATTGCTGCCTTTTTGTTGCTGTCTTACTGGATTGCTATGATGTTTTTTTCCACACCCGGGTATGGCAAACCCATGCTGGAACCCGGGGTCAACCTGGCAGCCTGGATCGATTCAAAGATTTTGCCGGGAACCATGTGGCAGAAAACCTGGGATCCGGAAGGCATTTTCAGCACATTGCCGGCCATTGCTTCCGGGATTACCGGCATGCTCGCCGGGAAACTGATACTGAGTCCCAAAACGATGGAACGAAAAATTATCCTTCTTTTTACTTTTGGATTTGTAGCGGCTACGCTTGGAGTGGTCTGGAGCTGGAATTTCCCCCTTAACAAGGCATTATGGACCAGTTCATTTGTGTTGGCAACTTCCGGCCTTGCTTCAATGACACTGGCTGCCACTATGTTTCTCGTCGACCATCTCCAATATGGGAAATATGTTAAACCATGGGTAATTTTCGGCTCCAATGCCATATCGGTTTATGTACTGGCAGGATTAATCGGGTATTTCTTCTATGGAATCAAGATGGGCGGAGCTTCCTTAAAGGGGCACTTTATGAATTTCTTTACAGGCATCGGATCAACTCCTGAGTTCGCCAGTCTGCTCTATGCGTTGATGTATATAGGGATCCTTTTTATTCCTGCCATCATTCTTTACCGGAAAAAGATCTTTATCAAACTGTGAGAGAGTTTAAAGCACTCCTATTCTTTTTCCAGTAAAAAGCCTGCAGCGTGTAAATCCTCCCAGAAACCGGGGTAGGATTTGGTTATTACGCCCGGATTGCGGATAACAACCGGTTTCCCGGTTAAAGCCAGCGGAGCGAAAGCCATGGCCATCCGATGATCGTCGTATGTTTCAATAACCGGTTCGGGAAGGATTTCCATTTGGTTTATTTTTCCATCCCATTTCAATTCTCCGGGTGCAGGTGTTGAAATCTTAGCTCCGAATTTGGCCAGTTCATTCTGAAGTGCGGCAATCCTGTCGGTTTCTTTGATCCGGAGTGTCTCCAGCCCTGTGAAATGGAAGGGGATGCCCTTGGCTACGCAAAGCGCTGCCATGGTCTGCCCGACATCCGGGTTTTCATGAAACTTCAAGATCATTCGGGCTGGTTTACATTCCTTTTTTTTCTCAACGACTATGCCGGATTCCGTTGCTTTTGTTTCAATTCCAAAGCCGGTAAACCAGTTGGAAATGGCTTCATCGCCCTGAAGTCCTGAGAGTCGCAGATTTTCCAGTTCGATTTTCCCGGTTTCACACAACGCCAGTATCTCATACCAGTAAGAGGCTGCCGACCAGTCAGCTTCCACAGTGAATTCCCGGGGAAGATACGCTTGTGGGGGCACCCTGATTTCGTTATTTTTCATGAAGCTGCGCACCCCTGCTTTTTCCATTAACTGAAGGGTCATCTCAATATAGCTCCTGGAGGTAACCCTGTTTTTGAGGCGAAGGGTCATTCCCCCATCCAGTGTGGGGGCTATCATGAGCAAGGCGGAGATATACTGACTGGAAACACTGCCGTCTATTTCCAAAATACCTCCCTTCAAGTGTGACCCCAGAATTCTAAGGGGCGGAAATCCCTCATGCCCTATGTATTCAATGTTTGCTCCCAATTGCAGCAAGGCATCAACCAAAATTTTCACCGGTCTTTGCTTCATCCTTTCTGAACCTGTGAGTATCCATTCTCCTGCAAGTTTGGAAAGATATGCTGTCAGAAACCGCATGGCCGTTCCGGCATGACCGACGTCGAACACCGAATCGTTCGACTGCAGAATGGTCCCGAGCACTAGCGTATCGTCACTGTCGCTGAGGTTTTTAACTTTGTAAGGACTGAATGCCAGTGCATTAACAATTAAAAGGCGGTTGCTGATACTTTTTGAAGCAGGAAGCACAATCCTGCCGGAAAATCTCCGGATAGGGGCTTTCAGGCGAAGGGCATTACCGGCATAAGTCATTTGGACCTGGTTAGAGTAGATGAAGAAATTCCAGCGATTCGAAAATTTCCTGACTGTTACAGTATTGGTTGATCATATAATGGCCGGTACCGGAGAGGAGAGT
>CAJDVL010000021.1_pt1 | contig 11317 bp, 6 predicted proteins | sample 7391331 | NCBI WGS metagenome assembly CAJDVL01 (sample SAMEA7055707, study PRJEB34461) | soil metagenome | biome: terrestrial ecosystem; feature: Peninsula; material: soil | place: Antarctica | collected 2016 | reverse complement strand
ATGGTGCTACTTACCAGTTGAATAACAATTCATCATCGGTATTTGCCCCATCGACAAACAACACCTTGGTTATAAAGGATGCCACATGTATTTCTTATATAAAGTTATTTGATGTAGACGCTGTCAAGGCTTTGACTTTTACGGCTGCAACTCCTGTGTATACCAATTGCCCCGGTGGTTTGGGTGATCTGGAAATTATTCCTGCTGGTGGCACGAAGCCTTATACCTATTATGTGGTTCCCGTGGAGCAATGGAATGCGGGAGATAATATGTATAATCAGCTTTTTAATAATAATGTTCTGAACCTGAACAAATATGATTATGTGAACAACGTAATCCAGCTTGAGGCAGGTACTGTTGCTAACCCGCGGGTATATTACGTGGCGGTTCAGGATGCCAATGGTTGCGCTGTGATTTCCGGTACTAACCTCATGAATGGTTGGAAAAGGGTGGAAGTCATCGATAACAATGATCCATGGGACATCACCACACTGGAGACTACAGTGTTGATGACTACCTGTTATGGACAGAAAGACGGACGGATTGTATTTGAAATTGAGGGTGGAACACCTTGGACATCTGGTTACAACATAGTCCTTAACGGTGTGTACGTGGGCAAAATGTCAGTCTATGACAGCAATGTTGAAACGCTTTGCAATGGTGTGCCATGTCTTGAGCCAGTGCTTGGGCCAGGTACTTACACATTTGTGATCACCGATGCCAATGGTTGCTCCACAACCGTTACCTATATTATTACACAACCCAAACAGATTAAATTTGCGATAGACCATACTGATGCAGGTTGCGATCTGCCGGTGGGTCAACTGTGGATTGCCTCTGTGGATGAAACTACGGGAACCGGTCCTACCAGTGCATGGCATTGGAGGTATACCACCGACCCCAGTTGGATTAATGCGGCTGAAACCAGCGCATGGTTCGCTATTGATTATAAGGCGATAAATCTTCCCGCAGGAGTTTACTATGTGGAAGTGCAAGATGCCAAAGGATGTACAGAGGTTTGGAGAAATGAAATTGGTGATGATGCAATAAAGATTCTGACCACAGTGTTCGAATTGGTTTATGATCCGATCAAATGCTATGGCGGCTCCACCACTGCGAAAATTATTCTGTTACCTGGTTCAGGCGATGCCAACCATACTTTCAAATATAAAGCAGAATTACTAGTGGGTGGTGTTTATCAAATCAGGTATGACTGGCAGGCATCCAATTCCTTTACGGGTTTGATTGCCGGAGAATACAGATTTTCAGTAATGGATGAAACTGCCTTTAATTGTGTGGTTGAATGGAAACAGATCATTACCCAGCCGGATCCTGTGGTAGCCACTCCCCTTACGGGTCTTTTGGTTCCTCCCTCCTGTCCCGGTAATATCGATGGCAACATCGCAATTTCCGTTGAAGGCGGTACTCCCTGGCCTGGAAACAGATACAGATTTTATATCGATGATCGTCCTTCCACAATGGCAGAATACTCTAATGACTTTGCCGTTGGTGCCGGAGTTTACACCATTACAGTGGAAGATGCCAATGGCTGCAAATCAGAACCTGTAGCTTTCTTTGTACCCGGTGGCGAAGACAGGATTGAATTCGTGAATGAGATCAGGCTGGTCTGTGCCGGTGATAAAGTTAACCTTTTCAACTCCGATCCTTATAATGATTTGGAAGGACACATCGGATTGGATCAGGGTTACATGACAGATTTATCATGGTATCCGCGGCTTAATCATACTTCCGATGGCGATGATGCAATAATGTTTAGTTACTGGACTTCAGGTACCGGTTGGGTAACTGTTCCTGTTCAGGGCAATATCTACGACCGTAATCCTGTATTATGGATCTCGACTGTAGCCAGCACTAAACCGTCTGAGATTGTTGCTAATGGCACAGTCGTCACCCACATTACCAGTTATGGTGCAGGTACTTATTATCTTGTGGCCAAAGACGAATGGGGTTGCTACTCTAATATTGAAAAGATCGTAATTATCGATGCCATTCCGCTTTCCATTAACGTTACTACAATCGATGCCGATTGTTTCAATACCTGGACTGGTGAAATCAAGATCGAAGCTTTCAGCGGCGGCAAATATTGCCTTCCTACGGAATTTGTGGAAGGTGTAGCAGGCAACGGCGAAGAGTGTGTAAGATACCAGTATGTGCTTGTACAGCAGCCTGATATTTTCACTTATCCCAACTGGTATGGCGAACAGGTGACCTGGAAAAATTTCAGGAACAACAACAGCCCGACCAATGACAGTGTTTCTGTTATTGCCGTGCAAAAAGGCACCTATTGGATAGCCGTTCGGAGTTACTGTTCCATACACGATCCCGGACAGATCCAGTTCTTTGGACCGATCGTTGTCGGCGGTCTGGATGCGATCACTGCGACTATCAATTCTACCAATGTTTCCTGCTTTGACGGTACCGATGGTTCCATCACTGTAGTAGGTGCTGGTGGAGCAGGTGGTTATACCTATGAGCTGGCTCTTGCCAATGTTCCCAAACCCAACCCGAAAACCGGCTGGCCGCTCAAGAACACCACCGGTATCTTTGGTAATCTTGCTGCAGGATCTTATACTTTGACTGTGAAGGACAAGATGGGTTGTACACCATTTGTTAAAACTGTGACGATTACTCAGCCCAATCTGCTTGTACTTACCCTTGAAAAGGTTTATCCTTCGTGCAATGGTTCTCAGGATGGTATCATCCGTTATATCATCACGGGCGGTACACAGCCTTACAAGGAATCGACCAACAACGGCCAGAACTGGTATCCGATACCCGTGAACAATCTGACTACTACTGTGTTTGATCGCCGTGCTGGTGCAGGTACCTATGTAGTGATGATTGAAGATGCCCATGGCTGCAAGACTGAAAAAACTGTGGAACTGTTACAACCTGCCGCGTTGAGTCTTACCCTGACACTGAAAACGAAGGTTGCCTGTGCACAGGCTGAAAGCTGTAACGCAACCAATCAGACTGCTGACGGTGTCATCACCGCAACTGTTGGAGGTGGCTGGAATCTTGCTACTGATGGATTCCTCTATTATGTGGTGGCAACCAAAGGTGGCCAGACGATCACCAAGACCATGGACAAGACTGGAGCAGTGGATTTCACCGGGCTTAACATCGGCGAATGGAGCTTCAAACTCTATGAGTGGAATTCTGCATTCGCATGGGGTCAGCCTTACATCCAGAATCCTGCCTATGCACCCGTTTATGATGGTGGCTTCCCGAGTATCTATCAGAATCCGGATATCACGAGCTGCGTGAAGACTGCCAAGATGACCATGGTGTCCAATCCTCCGATCGCTTACAACGTGAAATATGTGGATATAAAATGCCATAACGGTAATGACGGTGAAATCCAGATTACCAATTTAACTGGCGGTGTTGCACCTTACCAGTTCATGATCCAGGGACCTGCCGGCAATGCTTCAAATGGTATATGGTATCCTTCACCCGCAACGAACAATACATTCTATACTTTTAAAGCTCTGACATGGGGTCATTACAATGTCTTTGTAAAGGACTCCAAGGGTTGCCAGGTTTGCCTGGAAGCCGGAACTATCCACAATCCTGATACACTTGAATTAAAGGTGGTACTGATTGAAAATGCTTCCTGCTGGAATACTGCTACAGGTAAGATTACCCTTGAAGCCAAGGGTGGAGTGGGTGCTTTTAAATATGCCGTGGCTCTTGCCGCCGCAGTTGAAGATTTACTCTTCCCGCTTGATGATCCTATCTTTATTGGTAAACTGAAATGGCAGAGTTCACCTGACTTCATGGTGAAAGCTGGCGTGTGGATTGGTTATGTGAAAGATGCCAACGGATGTGTACAGGGTCATGCAACCAACGCTGCGGGTGTCAGAATTATGAACCACCGTGTGGTTGTACTTGAGCCTCTCGAAGTGAAGGGTACTGCTACCAGTGGTCTAACGATGGCTACCGGTATGGTGGATTGCTTCGGCAACGCTACTGGCTGGATCAGGGTTTTAACTTTGACTGGTGGTAGTGGTTCCGGATGGTCTGCAAATGTTACTGGTCTCGATTATACAGGCGCTGCAGTGAGTAAATGGTACTCAAATGTATCTACGAGTGGTACGGGTAGCCAACTGACCGGTCTGAAGGCCAGCACCAATATTAAGGATCCTGCCAAGGTTCCGGATGCTGAAAAATACTCTGTCGTATTCTATGATAGTCATGGATGTGCCTCTGCACCTGTGAAGGTTGCTGTTTTTCAACCCTTTGAGTTCGAAATTGAACTTTATGTCACCCAGGATGCTTTCATCTGTCCTGATGACCTGGCTGGCGTCTTCGAAATTCGTATCCTGAGTGGCGGCGTTTCGCCGATCACCTACAGATATGAAGCTTGGGATGGTACCGTGAAGAAAGTGGACTCCCAATGGGGTGCTGTCAATACCTTCCAGGGACCTGCTGGTCTACTGTACAAGGTGTGGGCGAAAGATGCCAATGGCTGCGTGGCTTATGTGGAGAAATTCATTAAGAAACCTGCCGCTATTATGTTCCTTTCCATCCAGGATGTGACTTGCTTTGGCGAGACTTCGGCTTCTGCAAAAATCACGGTCACCGGAGAACCCGGCCGTACCTTCACGCTGAGCTTTAGGAAATTCCCGACCCCGGCCAATGGCCCCTGGACTGCCGTTGCAGGCACGTTTACCAGTGAAAAAGTGGTGACTGGTCTGACCTATGGCGATGTCAATGATCAATCTGGTCACTATTGGTTCAAGGTTACCGACAATCTGGGTTGTACCAAGGAAAGCACCGAGCAGACTTTTGTACCTGTACAGCAGCCGCTGAAGATCAGCATCTGTTGCCCGATTTTGGCTGAGTGCACAGGTTCTGTTCAGGTGAATGTTACCGGTGGAACTGGTCCTTATGTAGTAACAGTCAACGATCAGCCTGTGGCTGGTTTCGTACCTGCCGGTTCAACACTTACATTCCCAGCCGGGAACTATGTGATGAAGGTGGTTGATGCGCACGGATGTGTCAAAATTGAGAACTTCGTTATTGAAACTACACCTGTGGTTCGTCAGGCAACTGCCCACGCTTACAAGACAGAAAAGGTTCAGTTTACGGATGCTGAGGCTAAACTTGACACGCTTATTGCTGCTGGTGTACATACCTTCAAATATGACTTCAATGGTTGTGAACGTACCCTTGTGGTGACCGTTATCGACGACCTGGCCCGCACTGCCACTATTGCCGAAGTGCAGGGTACCGCTGACGTCAGTCCGATGGTGGACAACTACCGCCAGATTACCGGTACAGTTACCGGTGTTGTTCCGGGTGTGGGTTACTTCTTGCAGGATGCCGTGGCTCCATGGAGTGGTATCTGGGTCGCTGATGCTAGCACGGTGGTCCTCGAAGGCAATGGTGTGAAGGTAGAAGGATTCATTTCAGAGGTGAACGGTGTAACCACCCTCACCGCTGCCAAGGTCTCCGTCGTCAATCCTCCGCTGGCCATTACGCCTATCGTGGTTGCTAATCCCAACGCTGGAAAAGCCGAGAAATACGAAAGTGTCCTCGTTAAGGTCGAAGGTGCCCGATTCATGGGTGCTCCGAATCCTGATGGCAGTTGGGTGATCTTCACCGAAGAGACCAACAAGATCACGGTCAACGACTGGATGTATTCTTACGTTCCGAAGGATGGCCATTTCTACACTGTTACAGGTGTGATAAATGGTGCACACGATCTTTATAAACTTGAGCCAAGGAAACTGGCTGATGTGGTAGATCTCTCTACTTCAACTCCTGTGATTGACGTGAACAACGTGCAGTTCAAAGTTTATCCTAACCCGTTCAGTGATGTGCTGAATATCGACAACAGCGAAAAGCTGACCCGCGTCACGGTTACCAACATTGCCGGACAGCGTGTAATCGATGTGCAGTCTCCTGAGCGTGTGATACGTACTTCTAATCTGGTTAGCGGCGTCTATGTCGTCACCCTCTTCACCGAGGCTGGCATTGCCAAAACAGAAAGGTTGGTAAAAAGGTAATACCGAATTGATTGATTAAAAAGGGGGAACCGAAAGGTTCCCCTTTTTTTGTACCTTAAATTTCTGACATAAAAAAAGCCGGAACTTTGTTGAAGCTCCGGCTTTTTTTTGTCAGATTCTGTCGCGCCTGTGGACAAATTTGTACAAGTAATATTTCAGGGGGTGAGAGTACTTGAGTTGTTTCCATGGTCTGCTGCTGTGGGGAAGGTGCAATACCCCGTTTTCAAGGAGCAGGTAATTACGGAAATGGAGCCTTAGGGAGGTGCGGCTGATGTGGATATCGAACCAATCCTTTCTGGAGGATAACTCGCTGAAATCGTATCTCCGAAGAAATTCGCCGGTGATCAGCGTGCAGCAAAAGCTCAGACTACGGGATGTTTCCGTTACCGGACTGTTTTCCTTTTTGACATGGGAATACGGAAAATTGAAATTTCCTTCCTTGTCGAGGGTGATAACTCCTATTAATCCCGGATTTTTTAGTTTACCGGCCAGATGTATCAATTGTTGGAGGGTACTCTCATGGATTACCACATCCGATTCGACCACTACGAGAGGGACATTGGCCTGCAGCGCCATGGTCTGGGCCATCCGGAGTACCAGCTTATAATTGGGTGACGGCGATAGGATATGGTCACGGAGGTGAACAAGCTGATAGTGGTATTTTTCAAGGTTATCTGCCAGGTATTTTTCTGTTTCAGGTCCGCTGAAGTCATTGAATACCACATATTGAAAATTTCCTTCTGCCTTTGATACAGCTTCAATGGTCAACCTGGTGGTATCCAGGGAATCTTTGACGGGGGTGATTACCAGTGCTTCCATGGGTCACTTCCTGTTAAAGTCGCGGGAAAATGCCTGGGCTGCAGGCATCACCAGGATGTCGTCGATATTTACATGCGGCGGGCGGGTGATGACAAAAAGGATGGTTTCGGCGATGTCGTGTGCAAAGAGCGGGGTGAACCCTTCATAAACTTTGCTGGCTTTCTCCTGGTTTCCCTTGAAACGGACCAGTGAGAATTCAGTCTGGACAGCGCCGGGAGATACTGAAGTGACTTTAATTCCCTGTTTCAGCAAGTCAAGGCGCATGGCCTTTGTAAGTGACTGTACTGCATGTTTGGTGGCGCAGTATACATTCCCCATCGGATAAGTTTCCTTTCCAGCAATGGACGCGATATTGATTATATGACCTGATTTTCGCTCTGCCATTCCGGGAGCGATTTTACGGGTGACGTACAGCAAACCTTTTATATTGGTATCGATCATCTGCTCCCAATCGTCCGTGTCGCCCTCGTGGATCGCATTCATGCCTGCTGCGAGCCCTGCGTTGTTAATCAGGATATCAACCGTCCTGAAGGCTTCAGGGAGCCTGTCAATGGCATTGTTGACGGCTTCGCGGTCTCTGACATCAAAATGAAGCAATTCGATGTCACTCTGAAATGAGGATTGAAGCCGGTTACGCAGGGCAATGAGTCTCTCTTCCCGTCTTCCGGTGAGGATGAGACGATATCCGTGCTGAGCCAGCAATTCTGCTGTTGCTTCTCCGATTCCGGAGGTAGCTCCAGTGATCATCACAATTTTATCCATGGAATGAACTTTTACTTTTAGTTCCGAAATTTAAAAAATTCCTGCCAATCGTTATTATTTCCACCCACTTAATTACCTTTGTTTGCAGGAATTTATAAATATGTGCGGCATGACTGAACAGGAAAGTGTACTGACATCATTCAATATTGATGACATAACGGAACCTGAAAGCATCGGGGATGTGGTGTTTTCTCTGATGGTCAATCCCAACCTTTCGACCATTAACTATTTCAATGATTTCAGTGAACTAGCCATTACTCCTGACTCTGTCGGCGGGGATGACAATGAGGAAAACAATATTTTTGAGTTAACCGGTGCAGGACAGAGCATGTTTATGACGACCCATGCCTTCCACCACCACCTGGAAAATGATCCACAGAAGGCCATTGAAATTCTGATCTCGCGGGCAGCCCGGAAAATGTTGTGTTTTGGGGCTATACCACAGGTTGTCTCTGCGTTTCTTTACCATATCAATTTTGCGGATCCGCGTGGCCACCTGATTGCTTCAGCTGCCAGGCGCGGGCTTGAACGGGCTGCATGCACCTTTCATTTGAAGGTTACCGACCGCAAGATCCGTTTTGACCATTTCAGCGGACATGGACCTGTGCCTCCCACGCTTATCGTAAGCATGATGGGATTGGTTGACAAAGAACACACCACAACCCATGAATTCAAAAGCAAGGGAAATAATATTTTCATGATCGGTAAGCCTTCGGAAGATATCGGGGCATCGGAATACCTGGAGTTTTACCATGGGATTTCCGATTCACCCCTTCCGGAGTTTGATCTGGAGAGGGAGGCGGCCATCCAGAAGGCACTGGCAGGGCTCCATGAGCTGAAGCTGGTGAGCAGCGCTAGTCCGGTGGGTAAAGGTGGTCTTTTCTTCACCCTCCTGCGTGCATCTTTTCCCCAAAGCCTGGGGTTTGATATTACTACCGTGGCAGAGGTACGCAGGGATGCTTTTCTTTTCGGGGAAGCCATGGGCAGGATACTGGTCGACGTGGAACCTGATAAGGAAGATGACTTTGTGGATTTCCTTTCAGGAATGGGTATTCCCTTTTTCATGCTGGGGCATGTGACCCGCGGGGAAATCCGCATCGACGATGTCTCACTCGGTTTTATCGATAAAATGAGCGCCAGCCTCTGATGGTACTTCCCTACAATGACTCTCTTATGGGAAAGAAGCAGCAGGTAAGGGCGATGTTCAACAACATTGCTTCAAGTTATGACCTGTTGAATCATATTTTGTCGTTCAATATTGACAGGATGTGGCGTAGGAAAGCCATTGATATGTTGAGGGAACTTTCACCGCAGAACATCCTGGATGTGGCTACCGGTACCGGTGATTTTGCCATTGAGTCACTTCGCCTTCATCCGGCCAGGGTTACCGGAACTGATATTTCGGAAGCCATGCTTGAAGAAGGGAAGCGGAAGGTGCAGAACAAGAAGCTCACCGATAGGATCGGATTTGTTTGGGGCGATGCGGAAAACCTGCCGTTTGAAGGGGAAAGTTTCGATGCGGTAATTTCAGGTTTTGGAGTTCGCAATTTCGAAGATACGGAAAAGGGGATCAGTGAGATGTTCAGGGTGTTGCGAAGGGGAGGGCAGGTGGTGTTACTGGAATTTTCGAAGCCCCAAAACCCATTCTTCAGGCGGCTTTACCACATATATTTCACGAAGGTACTCCCCGCTGTAGGCAGGATGGTGTCGAAAGACCAGTCGGCTTACCGCTATTTACCCGATTCGGTGCGGGAGTTTCCCGAGAGAGAAGCATTTCTGGAATTGCTGGAGGCTGCAGGTTTTGAAAAGTGCCGGTTTGCATCGCTTACATGGGGCATCGCTGCCAATTATACCGGTTTAAAACCACACAGGTAGGTTCCGGGCAATAAAAACCTGAAAAATTTGTTTATGGAATGATGGTGACACGATCTTCGATTAGGATTTGGAGCATGGTGGTGCTGCTTATGGCTACCTTTGCCGGACAGAGTCAACAGGTAAAGCTGCGGCACCTGACTACTTTTGATGATAAATTGCTCCATTTTGGTTTTACACTCGGGGTGAACACACTGGATTTCAGGATCCGGAATTATATGCCTATCGGGGAGAATGGAAATTTTGTTCCTGACAACAGATGGGTCCCTGAACCTCATCCCATAGGGGTTACCGATACGGTCAGGGCCGATGTGGCCGGGCTGATTCCCGGTTTTACCGTGGGTATCGTGACAAACCTGCGGATTACGCGCTACCTCGATCTCCGGTTTTTACCCGGTATGTCGTTCGGAGAGCGTAAGCTGAAATACAACATCGAGGTGATCGACAATAACTACACCTTCAACGAACCGCAATACGACTATTCGATCAAGTCGACCTTCATCGATTTTCCTGTTCTGGTGAAGTACAAAGCAGAGCGGATCAACAACGGTTGTCCCTATGTGATTTTTGGGGGTGCCCTGCGGGTCGACATCTCCAAGTCGGCTTCCGAAGACCTGGTGGGCCTCACCCGGTCGGGGTACTATGCTGAACTGGGGGCAGGATGGGACAGCTACCTTCAGTTTTTCAGGTTTTCGGTGGAAGCAAAGGTGAGTCTGGGCTTGAACAACCAACTGGGTGACGGTCCCGATAACACCCAACGTCAATACTATACCAATGCGCTGCGTTCCCTGAAATCTAATGTTTTCACCCTATCGTTCCATTTCGAGTAAGGGATGTTTCACTTCCTTGTTCTGCCACATGGTTTCATCTCCTTCTCCTGATTTCTGAAAGTACAATGGCTGTGGCTGTGGAGACATTCAGGGAGTCAACTACGGCCAGCCCGCCAGAAAAATCAGGAATGGTGATTCTGAGGCTGACAAAGGGGACCAGCTCCTTGCTGATGCCTTTCCCTTCGTTCCCAAGGAGGATGATCCCGTTGCGGGGGAGTTCCGTGGTATAGATATGCTCACCGTCCATGAAGGTTCCCGACACCGAAATATGATGGTCTCTCTGAGATCTGAGGAACCCGGGAAGGTAAACATAATGGACCCTGACCCTGGTGATGGCTCCCATGGTGGCCTGCACTGTTTTGGGATTGTATATATCAGCGCTGCCCGGAGAACATATGATGTCGTTGATGCCGAACCAGTTGGCCAGTCTTACAATGGTGCCCAGATTTCCCGGATCCTGGATGTCGTCGAGGCAGATCACTGGATTTGTGGCAGCCACATCATCCTGAAGGGTATAAACAGGGATGCGGCAGAGGGCAAGGCATTGCTGTGGATTTTTCAGCAGGCTGGCCCTGGCGATTTCCGTTTCGTCACTTTCAGTCCACTCTTCTGCACGGGGAAGCAGCAACTTCACCTCCTCGAGGAACCCGGGGGTACCTGCCAGAAAGGCTACCCCGGTATCCGACTCCAGCAGGGTTTTGACCAGTTTGTTCCCTTCGGCTACGAAAAGAAGCTCCTGATTTCTGAATTTTTTGTGTTCCAGTGATTTGATCAGCTTGATCCTGTTTCTGCCCAGCATAAAAAATGATTTTTTTAAAGATAAAACCAAAAACAGAGACTCATCACGGATCGGTTGATTATTTTTGCAGAAATCGAATGAAGCTTCATAATGCACATGGTCTTATCATCCCGCTCCGGACTTTTTGCCGCACTACTTTTGTTTGTGCTTTTCATGGCTTCATGTTCGGGAACCCGGTATATTCCTGAAGGGGAGCATCT
>CAJDVL010000020.1_pt1 | contig 11391 bp, 6 predicted proteins | sample 7391331 | NCBI WGS metagenome assembly CAJDVL01 (sample SAMEA7055707, study PRJEB34461) | soil metagenome | biome: terrestrial ecosystem; feature: Peninsula; material: soil | place: Antarctica | collected 2016 | reverse complement strand
TGACCCCGGCAACAACGGAGAAAGCCACGGCATCTGAAACCTGGATGATCCAAATAGCATTGTGGGAAGTGTTTCCCTTTATGCAGACGGAAACCGATTCTTCCCTGGAACTGGAACGCTGGATGGTTAATCCGGAGACCTGGAACAGTGAAGAAGTAAGATAAACCGAATGATATAAAAATGTGCCGATTGCAAAATAGCCTGTGAGAATGACTTTCTGCCTGAGGCGTGAGCACTGAGTCTATAAATAAGCAACACGGGGCTGTTTCACGTGACTAATAAAAACTATCAATTTAACAAAATGAAAAGGCGTACATTTTTCAGAACTTCGGCATTGGGGGGAACAGCACTGGCGATGGCAGGCGTTTCATCGTGCAGCCATCCTGCCCGTGAAAAGAAGGAGACATTCGCAGATTTATCCGATTTTGACCTGAATGAGGTTTCCGTGTGGCAGTTACAGAAGAAGATGGAGTCGGGAGAGCTCACGGCTGAAGCTTTGTGCAGGAAATACCTTGATCGGATTGCATTGACTGATGCGGTTTTGCGATCGGTGATTGAACTGAATCCCGATGCCCTTGCTATCGCGATAAAACTCGATCAGGAGCGGAAGGCGGGGAAACTCCTCGGGCCTTTGCACGGAATTCCGGTTATGATCAAAGACAACATTGATACGGGCGACAGGATGCAGACCACAGCCGGATCGATGGCGCTGGAAGGGCACCATGCTGCAGAGGATGCATCACTGGTGGCCAGATTGCGTGAGGCTGGAGCCGTATTGCTGGGAAAGACCAACCTGAGTGAATGGGCAAATTTCAGGTCAGATATGTCGAGCAGTGGTTGGAGCGGAAGGGGCGGTCAGGTACGAAATCCGTGGTGCCTCGACCGGAGTCCTTGTGGAAGCAGTTCCGGAACAGCGGTGGCTGTTTCGGCCAACCTGTGTACCATCGGGATCGGAACGGAAACCAATGGTTCTATAGTATGCCCCTCGGGGGTTTGCGGAATTGTGGGCATTAAACCGACGCTGGGTTTGTGGAGCCGGCGGGGAATCATCCCCATTGCCCACAGTCAGGATACGGCCGGTCCCATGTGCCGCAGCGTTGCTGATGCAGCGATACTCCTGGGTGCGCTGGCCGGCTTTGATGATCAGGATGGGGAGACCCACATACCCCGCGGAGAGATCTTCGCGGATTACACCCCTTTCCTTGATGTGAATGGACTGAAGGGGGCCCGTATTGGCATTGTTCGTGAAATGCTTGGATTCCATCCCGCCGTGGACGAACTCTTCGGACAGGCCGTGGAACTCCTCAAAAGCAGTGGAGCTGAAATTATCGACAACATCTCTTTCCCAAAAGGGAGGGAGGCAGGAGCTGCTTCCTATCAGGTTCTTCTGTATGAGTTCAAAGCCGACCTCAACGCATATTTGGCTTCCCATCCCACAGCTCCCGTCAAAACCCTCGCGGAAATCATTGCCTTCAACGACTCCAACAGGGAAAAGGAGATGCCCTGGTTCGGCCAGGATATCTTCCTGGCAGCCGAAGCCAAAGGGGACCTGACCACCCCGGAATATTTGGAATCCCTTGCCAAGTCAAAGAAAGGATGGGGTACGCATGGGATTGATTCGGTGATGGCTGAACACCACCTCGATGCGATCATCGCTGCCACCAACGGCCCTGCCTGGACCATCGACTCTGTCAACGGTGACCATTTCAGCGGCAGCAGTTCCTCGCCGGCAGCTATTTCAGGATATCCCAATATCACGGTTCCCATGGGATTTGTACATGGCCTCCCGGTAGGGATTTCCTTCTTTGGAAAAGGCTGGAGCGAACCCAGGCTGATTAGTATGGCCTATGCTTTTGAACAGGCCACCCTCCACCGAAAAGCTCCGGAATTCAGGAAAAGCCTATAACCTGAAGTTTGCAGTACCAGGAGGTGGAACAGCTGATTTATACGAAATCCTGACCTTTCCTGATCAGTACGTCATTGACGAACTGCCTGATATGCTGTTCGTCTTCACGCTTGCAAACCAGCAGGATGTCGTTCGATTCAACTACAATATAGTCTTTAAGTCCCTGAACTACTGCTACTTTGTTGTCGGGAATATTGATGATGCAGTTGGTGGAATCATACACGAACGCATCAGGTCCGGTGATGACATTTCCGTGATCATCCTTCTCTTTGTTTTCGTACAGCGAACCCCAGGTCCCCAGGTCGGTCCACCCGAAATCGGCGGTCAGCACATATACGTTGTCTGATTTTTCCATGATCCCATAGTCGATGGAAATACCCATGCATTCGGAATAAATCTTCTTGATAAAGGCGCTTTCATCGGGCGTATTGTAGAGATGTTCTCCCTGGGCAAAGAGGGAAGCCACTTCGGGCAGGTGGGCTTCAAGTGCTGTCAGTATGGTGGGGAGCGACCAGAGGAAAATTCCGGAATTCCAGAAGAACTCACCGCTTTCCATGAAGATCTCCGCCATTTTCAGGTCCGGTTTCTCTGTAAAAGTCTTGACATTATAGAGATTATCGGGATAATCCTTTCCGACTTTTTCACCGGTTTGGATATAGCCGTAGCCTGTTTCAGGCCGTGAGGGGTATATCCCAAAGGTTAGCAAAGCTTTTGTGGAAGCTACAAATTCGAGTCCTTTGCTGATTTGCCGGATAAACTCATCTTCCTTCAGGATCAGGTGGTCGGAGGGGGCTATGATGAGGTTGGCTTTCGGATTGACAGTCTTGATTTTGTTGGCTGCATAGGCCACGCACGGCGCGGTGTTCCGGCGCAAAGGCTCGGAAAGAACCTGTGCGGCTGTGATGCCGGGAAGCTGCTCCAGGACCAGAGAGGTGTAATCCACACTGGTGACCACGTAGAAATTTTCAGGAGGTATGATTCTGGAAAAACGATCATAGGCTTGCTGAATCAGGGTACGTCCTGTACCGAGGATATCAAGGAATTGCTTGGGCATCGACTTGCGGCTTAAAGGCCAGAACCTTGATCCGATACCCCCGGCCATAATTACACAATAATTGTTGTTCATTTCCATTGGGTTTCTGTTGCTTCAAAAATATCTAAAATTTCTGATTTTGACTGCAAAAGCCAACTGAGTTCAAATTGATTTGTCAAACCATCCTGAAATGTTTTTCCAAAGGCGATTTAGTTTGTATTTTTAGAAAAATTTTTAAAGGTTGAAATCGCCATGATTGACATATCGCCAAAGGGGCTGAATAACTTTCCTCATGACGATTCCATGTTTTTCAATAAGTTAACGATAATATCCTAATTTTTTAAACACATGAATATTCTTTTTCATGTTGGAAGGTACTTCTGGATGCTGGGGAGGGCTTTCTCCAGGCCTGAAAAGCACAAGATGTATGTGCGGCAGCTTTTTCATGAAATAGATGGATTGGGCATCAATTCTGTCTGGATTGTTGTGATCATCTCCCTCTTCATCGGGGCCATCCTTACTATCCTGATTGCCTATAACCTGATGAATCCGCTTTTTCCCGCTTATCTCATTGGGTTGGGAACCCGCGACACCCTGATACTGGAGTTTTCGTCCACTATCATGGCGCTGATCCTGGCAGGAAAAATAGGATCCAATATTACTTCTGAAATCGGGAGCATGAAGGTGACTGAGCAGATCGATTCCCTTGAGATCATGGGAGTCAATTCGGTGGGGTATCTTATCCTTCCCAAAATCATCGCCGTGGTTTTCATCTTTCCGTTTCTGGCAATCCTGAGCATTTTTTTTGGCCTGATCGGGGGTTTGATTATAGGGCCGCTTGTTGGAGTGGTATCCCTGACCGATTATATTGACGGGATCCGCTACCTTTTTGTTCCCTATTATGTCACTTTTACCCTTATTAAATCGTTGTTTTTTGGTTTTCTGGTTGCCACGGTTCCCTCCTATTATGGCTATTTTGTGCAGGGAGGAGCGCTGGAGGTAGGAAAAGCCAGTACGAAGGCTGTGGTAAACACCAACATTCTCATTCTGCTGTTTGATTTAATCTTAACCAGACTTTTACTCACATGATTGAAGTCATGAATGTTACCAAGCTGTTTGATGGAAAGGCAGCTATCCGGAATATCTCTATCAATTTTATGGAAGGGAAAACCAACCTGATTATCGGTCGGAGTGGTTCCGGAAAAACCGTTTTGCTGAAATGTATCCTGGGGTTGCTGGAGGTGGACGGAGGTCAGGTTTTGTATGATGGCCGCAACATGACAGAGATGAAGCTGAAGGAACGCAAGCTGATGCGTCGGGAGGTGGGAATGGTCTTCCAGGGGGGAGCGCTTTTTGACAGTCTTACTGTGGAGCAGAATATCAGGTTTCCGCTTGACATGTTCACCAACAATACCGCCAAAGAGAAGAACGACCGTGTCAGTTTTTGTCTCGAGCACGTAAACATTTCAGGGTCTAACAAGCTGTTTCCTTCCGAGATCAGCGGAGGTATGCAGAAGAGGGTAGCCATAGCCCGTGCGATCGCGTTAAATCCGAAATATCTGTTTTGTGACGAACCCAATTCAGGTCTTGACCCGGAAACGGCAACGCTGATCGATGAGCTGATCCAGATGCTTACCCAGGAGTTTAAAATGACCACCATTATCAATACCCACGACATGAATTCAGTGATCCAGATCGGCGAAACTGTGCTGTTCATCCATAAAGGTGAGAAATGCTGGGAGGGTTCAAAAAATACGATCCTGGATTCTGATAACCCAATACTGGAAGACTTCATTTTTGCCAACAAGCTCTATGCCCTTATGAAAAAGGAGAAAGATGCCAATCCGTAACAATCCCGGACTGCAGGGTGGGGGCCGGAAAATGGCCAGCAGAAAATGGCCTTATTTTTTTGGGGAAAGGGTAACCACCGGGATAATCATTTCTTCGAGTGAAATTCCTCCGTGCTGAAAGGTGTTTCTATAATAATTTGCGAAATAATTGTAGTTGTTGGGATAGACGAAAAAGTCGGTGTTTTGGGCGAATATGTAGCTGGTACTCACATTTCGTGACGGAAGGAATGCCTCGCGGGGATTGGTAATCTCAAATATCTGCTTCGATTTGAAATTGAGATTCCGGCCCAGTTTGTACCTCAGGTTGGAATTTGTTTCACGGTCTGCGATCACTTTCACCGGATTATCCACCCTGATGGTCCCGTGATCGGTAATAATTACTACCTTAATAGCCAGTTCGGAAATGGTTTTCAGCAGGTCGAGCAGGGGGGAGTGCATGAACCAGCTCAGTGTAAGGGAGCGGTATGCTTTTTCATCGGAAGCCAGTTCCCTGATCATGTCCATCTCGGTACGGGCATGTGAGATCATATCCACAAAATTGAAAACCAATACTGACAGGTCGTTATCCAGGATACTGCGCGCAGTGTCGGTAAGCTTTTTACCGCTTTTCAGGATTGAAACCTTGTCGAACCAGAGTTTTTCTTTTCTTCCCAGCCTGGTCATTTGTTTCCGGAGCAACTCCTCCTCATGTTGATTTTTGAAACCTTCATTGTCATCATCTTCCCACATCTGAGGATAGAGTTTTTCAATTTCCGACGGCATAAGCCCTGCGAATATAGAATTGCGGGCATACATGGTGGCTGTAGGCAGAATACTGAAATAGAGGGCCTCTTCATCGGTAATAAAATATTCATTGAAGACCGGGCTTAAAATTTTCCACTGGTCAAACCTCAGGTTATCGATCAGCAGCACAAATACTTTTTCCCCGTTCTGAAGCAATGGGAAAACCTTTTGCCGGAAAATGTCGGTCGACATCAGCGGCCTTTCCCCGAGCGGTTTTCCAAACCAACCGGTGTATTTTTCCTTCACAAATCTAAAAAATGCCTGGTTGGCTTCGTTTTTCTGCATCACCAGCACTTCGTCCATTGCCTTGTCGTCGGAGGTGCTCAATTCAAGTTCCCAGTAAACCAGAGTCCGGTATATCTCTATCCATTCATCGCAGGTCAGCCGGTTGCCCAGCTGGGCTCCTATTTGCATAAATTCGTTTTGGTAATCCGATGTGGTTTGTTCGGTGATCAGTCGTTTTTTTTCAATGTTCTTTTTCAGGCAGAGGAGGATCTGATGAGGATTTACCGGCTTTATCAGGTAGTCTGTAATTTTGGAGCCAATGGCTTCATCCATGATGCTCTCCTCTTCGTTCTTGGTGATCATCACAACCGGTACGTTGGGGACTATAGTTTTAATCCGCGCAAGGGTCTCAAGGCCACTAAGACCCGGCATATTTTCATCGAGAAATATGATATCATAATAATTTTTTTTGACCAGGTCCAAAGCATCAGATCCGTTGGTGGCCGTATCCACATCGTATCCTTTTTCCTTCAGGAAAATAATATGAGGCCTTAGAAAATCGATCTCGTCGTCGGTCCAGAGAATGGAAATTTTTCTCATTTAAATGATTTTTCTAAAAGGTTAAGATAATAAAATTCAGACTACAAGTGGGTGTCTTAACAAACTTTAACCAGTAATCCGGGGGGAGGGCCCATTATTCGTTGGGATAGGCAATCCGGTAAAAATCGAGGTATTCAGCTATGTTTTTCCTTTCCAGGAAGATTGTAAAATTCTCGGGAGTGATGATCAGGTTGCGGTAGCTGCTGTTCCCCAGGGGAGCAAAGAGAGAGCGGTTGTTGACGATTTCGCGCATGTAGGTAACAGCCGAGTTGTCGTCGCTTAACGGGGAGACCCTGATGATGGTCCGGAAGTTATCCAGCGGTTGTTCTTCAGTCAGCAGTGCTGTTTCCGGGAAACTTAGCTTGTTAAACTCTCTGATTCCGGCAAGAAGATCAGTTTTATTGACGCCTTCCGAAGAAATTATGAGCAGGAAGTGGTGTGGTTTTTTTACAGAGAGAGAATAAGGTCCGTTATAATCTACAGAACTGCCTGGTGCTGCTGTTGATGCGGGAGTTTCAGTTTTCACACCGGAGTCAGGGGCTGTCTGAACCGGAGTTACCGGGCGAGACTCTCCTGTTCGCTGCAAATAGGAGGTTCGGAAGAAATCCATGTAGGTATCCACATCTCCCTTTTCGAGCAATCGTTGCAGGTTATATCCGGTTATCAGGAAATTGCGGTAAGAGGTTTGACCCAGGCTTCTGAAGAGGTTTCTTTCCAGAATGACCTTGCGGAAGTAAGAGAGGCCTTCGGCATACCCGGGGAGTCCCTGGATTATCATAAACTGGTAGTCGCCAACTTGCTTGATCTGAAGGGCGAGGCTCATTACCTTAAAATTATTGCGGTTGAAATCTGCGAACTGGGTTAGCATGGTCCGAAGGGAGAAGTTTTTGTCTTTGACAGCAACCACAAAGCTTTGGCTGGTATCAATGGCATCTGAAAAGAATCCCTGTGATACAGGAACACCAACCGTAACGAATTTTCCCTTTTCCTTCAGCAAATCATCTTCCTGCTGTGCCCTTGCCATCAGCTCTTCCGGATTGGCGTCAGGAGCACCTTCTTCATTGAAATCGGGCCCGATAAAACGGCTGTAACTCCGGAGGTGGAATTTCAGGTAATCGGTTACCGATTTTTCATTGAGGATTTCCCGGTAATTGGTGGAAGAAGTGATAAAATTGAAGTAGTCGATATTGCGGAGTGTACGGAATACCTCAGGCTGCCTGATGATAGCCCTGAAATAGATCAGTCCCTGTTCCTTGTTGGTGAGTGAACGGACAAGCATCAGGTTTGTGGTTCCATCAAGGCTTTCTTCCTCAATGTCGAAGTCTATTTTGGCATAGTGATCCAGGTTGTAGTTGGCAATGTCAAACTTGAGCCTGTTGACATCAATTCCGGTACTTCGCGGATATGCAATCACGAAATAGTGAAGAAGATCTTCCTCGTAACTGAATTTCCCTCCGAATTCATCATTTTCGGGTTGGTTTCCCGGTTGAAGTTCATCATTTCGGATCTCATCGTGGAGATAACCCATTTCGACCAGTTTGCGGTAATCGGTCAGGGTGCTGTCTTCGATCAGGGTAAGGATTTCTTTGGCCAGGCCGACGGGTTCAGCATCGGGATACGTGAGAATATAATCCCGCAATCCGTTTCCGAATTGTTGCATGTCCGATTGTGTTCCTGCAGCCACAGTACCGATGAAATCGATTTTAGCAAGAAGCAGGCTGTCAGGTTCCATTCTTTTCATCGTTTGGGTGAGCGGGGCCACATCGCGGTACCGTCCTGCTTTATAGTCCCTGAATGCATCCTGGTACAGCCGGTTCAGGCTGTCGGTCCTTGCCTGAAGGTCGTTGAAGAAATTGGGGTTTTGCAGGTATCTGGCATATTTGCTTTCCGGAAAGCGGCTGATGATCAGGTTCCGGTATTCTGCAGCTTTGGCAGCGTCCCCCATCAGTTCGTAAAGGTCGTAAAGTTCAAACCATGCGGAGAGCAGATAGATATTGTTGGCATAGCGTTGGTTGAGATCCTCGTATGATCCGGCTGACTTGGGGTAATCGCTGAAATCGGATTTGAAAATTCGTCCGGCGTTGAACAGGGCATCCCTGATTTTGTCGTTCGACAGGGCTATCAGGGAATCTGTCAGAGGCAGGTCCTGGATGTAGTAATTTCTTTCAAGTGGGTCAATTGCGCGCACTGCAATCCTGGCAGAATCGGTCAGTAGTGCCAGTTCATCCATTTCGTCGAGCGGGACAGTCGACTTGTTAAGGCGGCGCCAGTCGTCTTCCAGTTTGCGCCGTCCCCATCTTTGCTGGAACTGTGCTTTTCCGTAAGAGACTGTCTGGGGATTGTAAAAATACCATCCGCCCCCCTCAGCCGACTGGCCCAGTCCAAACCGGTATTCGTTGGCCTGATAGTAGCCCCGTTCCGACTGCTGCTGGCTGGCTATAAGCTCTGCTTCGCGCTGTTTTTCCTTTTCCCGGGCTATCCATTTATCAATCAGTGCATCGCGCTCCTTTTCCGGCATGAGGGCCAGTTTCTGGAGACTGTCCTGAACTTCAACCGTGGTTAGGTTTTCCACCAGCCGGGTAAGGCTTTTAAACCTGTCATTTAGTTTTGTATAATCGGGATATTCTTCTCCGATCACTATCATGGCACTGTCGTAATAGGCCTGTGCTTCGCGGTAATTGGGTTCTTCGAAATAAATGTCAGCGAGTGTAATGGAAGAGAGCGCCAGCTGATAGGTATTGTCGATACTCGAGGAGACTGATTTCCTGAAATTTTCGATTGCTTGTTCCCTGTTTCCTTCCCGGTAGAGGATATTGGCCAATGCAAAATGGATCTGGTCGCGGAATTCCAGGTTTTTCTCATCCCGCAGCATCTTACGGAGTTCTTTTTTTAGCTTTTCGGGATCACCCTTTCCTGAGAAGATTCCTGCTGCATTGATCCAGGCGTTAAAGGCCATTTTGTAGGGAGGATTGAACCTTCGGACTTTCAGGAATGCCACCCTGGCTTTTTCTTCGTCTCCATTCTCCCGGTACAGCTGGGCCAGTATATACTGAAGCCGTGCTTTCTCTTTCTGGCTGAACCTCTTTTTTAGGCTGATATCCAGATATTTGATACTCTCCAGGAAATCCTCCTGCTTCATGTAAAAGTCGGCAGTGACTCTGGCCAGTTCTTTCTCAAGTTTACGGGGAAATGACTTGTCGGATTGCAGCAATTGAATAATCTCCATTGCTTCGGGAAAGCGTTCCAGTTCACTGTAGCTCCTTATAAGCCATACCATTGCATCGTAACGGATTTTTTCATCCGGGAATTTTCTGAGTATGTAGGAAAAATTCTCGGCAGCTGCACTGAAATTGTGCATGTAAAAGTAACCTTGCCCCATCAGCAGGTAACTGTCATCGATCCATTTATTGAATTCTTCCTTGCTGGCAAATTGCTGGTATGAACGGGTTCTGAGTCTTTGTCTTTTTGGTTTTTTGGTGATGGAGTGGATCTGGATGTTTTTGTTTCCTTTGATCACAGCATTGTCCATATCGGCGCGGGAAATGTTCCCTGCGGCAGGATTACTTTCCTTGTAAATGGGCAGAATGTGGGTATAATCGTCTTCCACACTTTTGTTGATGCGCTCAATACCTGCCTTGAGGCTCTCTTTTCCGTTGAAATGGATATTGTACTTCGCGGTGAGGTTGTGGTATGCCCTCGAGGCTCTTGTATTTTTTTCAGTGGAGCAACCAGAAAAGAAACCTGCTATGATAAGCAGCAGTGCTGTATGTAAGAAAGCCTTCTTCAATCAGATTTTTGATATTACAGTAGTTTAAACTCTGTTGTCCGGAAAATATTGCACGGTATACAGGAAAACCCTCCGGAAAAGGGAAGGTGCAATTTATGAAAAAAATCGCTGTTATTTCCGGGTTATAATCACTTTTTCGGTAGGTTTCATCAAGGCATTGCGCCGGCCGGTTTCCTCTGCTACCCTGCGGGCAAGTTCCACAAAAGCCATTCCTGTCACGGAATCGGGTTCAGTTGCAGAGGGGATTCCCTGGTCTCCTCCTTCGCGGATACTCTGAACAAGCGGGATTTGTCCCAGCAACACCAGACCGAGTTCTTCAGCAAGCCTTTTGCCTCCTTCTTTCCCGAAGATGTAGTATTTATTGTCCGGAAGTTCTGCAGGGGTAAACCACGACATGTTTTCAACCAGCCCGAGTACGGGGACATCAATCGATTTGCTCTGGAACATGTTGACCCCTTTAATGACATCGGCGAGTGCCACGTCCTGGGGTGTGGTTACGATAATGGCAGCCGTAACCGGGACTGTCTGAACCAGGGTAAGATGGATGTCGGAAGTTCCCGGAGGCAGGTCAATCAGCAGGTAATCGAGCTCACCCCAGTCCCCGTCAGCGATAAGCTGTTTGAGTGCATTGGAAGCCAGGGGGCCGCGCCATATCAGTGCATTTTCGGGAGCCACGAAGAAGCCGATGGAGAGAAATTTCACACCGAATTTGGCAACAGGAACGATCAGGTCCCGGTTTCCTTCTTTCCTGGTTTCGGGACGGACATCCTCGGTGCCGAACATCTTGGGAATTGATGGTCCGAATATATCGGCGTCGACCAATCCTACTTTTACTCCGGTATTGGCCAGGGCTACAGCCAGGTTGACAGCTATGGTTGATTTTCCCACCCCACCTTTTCCGGAAGCTATTGCGATGATATTTTTCACACCCGGTAAAAGCGGCCTCTCCATATCGTGAATGAATTTCACCGCTATATTTCCTTTTATGTTAACCGTTGGGCCCAGGTTCCGCAGGATGGCATCTTCGGCGGCTGCAACAACAACAGGAATGGCCGGATCGTCGGAACGCTGGAATACCAGCGAAAAGCTGGCTTGCTGGCCTGCAATTCTGATTTCCTGAACCATGTTCAGCGATACGATGTCTTTGTCGCTTCCCGGAAAGATGACGCTTCTCAACGCATCCGTCACATTCTTAGGGACTATCAGT
>CAJDVL010000014.1_pt1 | contig 12005 bp, 7 predicted proteins | sample 7391331 | NCBI WGS metagenome assembly CAJDVL01 (sample SAMEA7055707, study PRJEB34461) | soil metagenome | biome: terrestrial ecosystem; feature: Peninsula; material: soil | place: Antarctica | collected 2016 | reverse complement strand
AAACAGGTCCTATCATGATGTGATATCCTATATCTATTTTTAAATAAACCTTTGGTTAATCCTTCTGATTATATCCATAGTTTCCGGAAGAACCAGGCAAACAGGAAAGCAGAGCCAAAGATGGCGGCCATGGTGACGAAACCCGCCACCGAGAGAACGGCCATCCCAGAGAGGGCCGCACCACTGGTGCATCCCCGCGCCAGCTGGGCTCCATAGACAAAAAAGAGCCCTCCCAGAAAAGCAAAAAGAAGCCTTTTCCTCCCCGAAACATGCGGCGGCCGTTCATTCCTCCATCCTAGCCGGCCCGACAAAGCCCCGGAAATAAACCCACCGATCAGCAATCCCGCCAACTCAATAGTCAGCCAGTTGGCCAGCGGATTTTTCCCTTCTTCGAAATACTTCCTGTAGTAGTCACTGGCAATGACATGCTCCCGGTCTACAGCCCCCACAGCCGACACAATACAGTATTTCATTCCTCCGCTGGCTCCCAAACCTCTGCCTGACAAAAACATGGCCAAAAGCAATACCAACCCCAGCAGTGTTCCCGCCAGATAAGGATTCATATATTTCTTGCTCTTCATATCTATTTATCTTCCAGGGGGTAAATATATCTAATTTGTTTTGCTGAATGGATGGCTTTTTCGACCGAAATTGTTAATTTCGGGACAAATTTCAAAAGACACTTTAAAAATTTATATCATGAAAAGAATTGTACTTTATTTTGCCATGGCTGTTTTGCTATCCTCTTGCGCCACCAAAGAGCAGCCCATTAATACGTTAACAAAGGAAGAGATAGCAGATGGGTGGAAACTCCTATTCAATGGTGTCGACATGAGTGGCTGGAAACTCTATAACGGGGGCGAAGCTACCGGATGGAGAGTTGAAGATGGCATCATGAAGAACTCGGGCGTGGGCAGCGATTTTGGTGGCGACATCATTACCGTAGACCAGTATAAGAATTTCGATTTGGTATTGGAATGGAAGGTATCTCCTTCCAGCAATTCAGGCGTTTTTTACCGTGTTCAGGAAGGGGTTGCACAGGCGATTTATCAGACAGGGCCGGAGTATCAGCTGATTGATGACAAAGGCTGGCCTGAAAAACTAGAGCCGGACCAGTACAGCGGAGCCAATTATGGCATGCAGGCACCCGTTAACAGCGAAGTCAAACCCATTGACGATTGGAATCTAAGCCGCCTCGTTGTCGAAGGGAACCACGTAGAGCATTGGCTGAACAATGTGAAGGTCGTGGAATACGATTTTTACACCGATGACTGGTTTGCCAGGAAAAATGCCGGAAAATGGAAAGATGTTCCCACTTATGGAATAGCAGAGATTGGCCATATCGGACTGCAGGATCATGGAGGTCTCACCTTGTTCAGAAACATCCGGATCAAAGAATTGTAAAGGAATATGAGGGGTTTGGTAGATTACCACACCCATTCAATCCTTTCTGACGGCACCACAAGTTATGAAGAGATGGTGCTTGCTGCCATTGAAAAAGGGTTGGATGAAATCGGGTTCAGCGACCACGTTTGCCTGAAGCCGGTATCATGGGCTATGCAGGAGGTGGATTTGCCGGTAATGACCAGTCAGATCATGGAAATCAGGGAAAAATACAGTCATCTGATAGCAATCCGTTATGGAATTGAACTTGACTATTTTCCCGGGAAAGAGGAGCAATTGTTCCGGATCATTCACAGCCTGCCGCTTGACTATGTAATCGGGTCGGTTCATTTCATCGGAGATTGGAATTTTGACGGAGATCAGTCGTTGTACGGAAAGTGGAGCAACGACGAGCTGTATGCTATTTATTTCAGTCTTGTACAACAAGCTGCAGCTTCCGGGCTTTTTGACACACTGGGACATCTTGATCTGGTTAAAAAGTTTTCGGTTTATCCGGAAACCGACCAATCGCTCCTGTATGAAGAAACAGCCAGGATTATCAGTCGTTCCGGTGCAACCGTAGAGCTGAACACGGGAGGGCTGGACCGTCCCTGTACCGAATTTTATCCGGGTTCGCAGTGGCTCGAACTGCTCCGGGCGTATGATATTCCGGTTACCCTGAGTTCCGATGCGCATCATCCCGACCAGATTGCCCGGCATTATCAGCAAGCAGTCACCCTCTTGAAGAAAACGGGATATCACCAAATCACCACATTCCACAACAGGAAAAAATCGGCCACGAAAATTTAACGGAAGGGAAATGGCATATACGGCTTTCAGGGAAATGAAACCATTATCCCAACTGATGTTCAGCGCTTTCATCGTGCTGGTGGTATTTCTTGCCGTTCAGGTTGTTGCCGCGCTGATCGCTATACCCTTGTTTGGCATGGAACAACTTTCGGGTATGGTACACGGCCTTAATCTGACCAATCAGAAGACCATCGGCATGCTCAAATATTTCCAGGTGTGCCAGTCACTGGGGCTGTTCATCGCCCCCTCTTTCCTGATTGCCTGGCTGCTTCACGGGAATTCCGTGCAGTATCTCCGGCTGGACCAGCCGATTGGGGGAACCCTGGTGTGGATGGTGATTCTGCTGGTGATTGTGATCAACCCGGTGATCAATTTCACAGGAGCCCTCAATGCGAAAATGCACCTTCCTGAATGGCTGGGCTCACTGGAAGAATGGATGCGGGAAACTGAAGATGCCGCGACAAGGCTGACAGACGCCTTCCTCTCCACAAAAAGTGTGGGTGGATTACTATTTAACCTGTTGATGATTGCCGTGCTCCCGGCCTTTGGGGAAGAGTTGCTTTTCAGGGGTGTCATCCAGGAAATCCTGACCCGGTGGACCCGGAGTGCCCATTGGGGGATATGGCTTTCTGCAGCACTTTTCAGCGCACTGCACATGCAGTTTTACGGATTTGTTCCCCGAATGCTGCTGGCAGGGATGTTCGGATACCTGCTGGTATGGAGCGGGTCGCTCTGGCTCCCCATACTGGCTCACTTTGTGAACAATGCAGCAGCTGTCACGGCCATGTGGCTTTCGGGGAAGAGTCTCATTGACCCCTCAGTAGGCGAGATCGGGGCTGCCAGCGGAGAATGGCATTATGCCCTGGCAAGCCTCCTTTTTTCGGGAATTATCCTCTTCATTGTCAGGAATAGTCTCCTTTCAGGGGATGGATTCCCCGGCAATAAGCGGTTATAAACCATTTTTGCTATTTTTGCCAACAGCAATATCATTATAATGAATTTCGAAAAAACCAGGTATTTCCTGCAATCGGTTAAAACCGGACAAGCTTTTCAGGACAGTGGATGGCTGCTCGATGCACCCGGGGAAACAGACCCTTCCCTGATCAGAACGGTATACGAAAACAGGCAGCTAAGCGTGCGGGACGATCTTCCCGGGTTATACAAATTTGCCGACTGGCTTCCCATACTGAGGATTCTGGATGGCTCTTCCGCGCCGGTGACTTACAGGAGTGAAGCACTTGGCAGGGCATTGGGCCTTTCCAACCTGTGGATCACCTTCAGCGGATACTGGCCGGAAAAGGGTGCCCTGATGCCTACATGCACTTTCAAGGAAACCGAGGCCTTCTCGGTTTGTGCCCGCCTGGCCCCGCAGAATGACAAGATCCTGGTGGTGGCATCGGCAGGAAATACATCCCGCTCTTTTGCAAAAGTATGTTCCGAGAACAGGATTCCACTCCTCCTTTGCGTTCCCGAAGACAACCTGGATGCCCTGTGGTTTGACAAGCCCCTTGACGACTGTGTTAAACTGATATGCAGCCAGAAAGGCAGCGACTATTTCGACGCCATCCATCTCTCGGGAATTGTCGCATCCATCGATGGTTTCATCCCGGAGGGAGGGGCAAAAAATGTAGCCCGCCGCGACGGCATGGGGACCACCATGTTATCGGCAGTCACTACCATTGGCGAAATCCCCGAATATTATTTTCAGGCAGTAGGAAGCGGTACCGGTGCCATTGCCGCCTGGGAAGCAAACCTTCGTTTTCTGGCTGACGGCCGCTTCGGAAATAGAAAAATGAAACTGATCGTTTCCCAGAATGCCCCTTTCCATCCGATTTACGATGCCTGGAAAACAGGTTCCCGCACCATGCTCCCGTTCGATGAATCCCATGCACGTGGACAGGCAAGCATCATTGATGCCAAAGTACTGTCAAACAGGAAACCCCCTTATTCCATAGCAGGAGGTCTCTTTGATGCGCTTACCGATTCAGAAGGGGCGGTGATGGCTGCAACCAATGAGGAGGCGCGCAGCGCAGCAACCCTCTTCCGGGAAACGGAAGGAATCGACATCCATCCGGCTTCGGCCGTGGCAGTGGCCTCCCTCAGACGGGCTGCCGCAAATGGCACAGTCGAAGAGGATGCCCTGATCATGCTAAACATCACAGGAGGTGGTGAAGAAAGATACAAAGCTGAACATCCACTCTGGTATCTGCAGCCTTCCCTGATCTTCCCTGTTGATCCCGATCCGGAAGAAGTCAAACGAAAAACAGACTCCCTCTTTCATTCATAACTACCTTGTCTTCAGGTCACAAAACCGTCCTCCCTACCTTCCACCAGGATGTCGCAGTCAGACTGTTTCATGTTCCGACAGGTTATCTCCCGGATTAAAAACAACCCTCCCCGGATACTCCCCGGGAAAAGAGAGAGGCGATCAGCATGAAAAATACGCTGGCTGTTTCAATATGTCATACAAAAAACAAAAAACTCTGCGGTGGAGCTTCTATTTAATCCGGGAAATCTTTTACCTTTGTATACAGGATAAACCATTAAACCATAGCAATATGAGAATCAGAAAAATCATGTTTATATTACTGGCGGTTGTTTCTTTGGCAGGTTGCTCAAGGTACCGCGACTATTCGCAAATCCCCTATGAAGAACCCAACGGGAAAGCCTGGGAGGATCCACAGATCAACCAGATTAACCGGGAAGCACCCCGTGCTCATTTCATTCCCTGTATGACAGCCGAAGAAGCCCGTGTAGATCAACCGGGAAACTCACCACTGGTGATATCCCTCAACGGAATGTGGAAATTCAGGCTTGCGGAGCATCCTTCGTCGAGGCCTTTCTGGTTTTTCAAGGATGATTACGATACCAGTAAATGGGATGAAATCGCCGTACCCGCCAACTGGGAACAGCAGGGATACGATTACCCCATCTATGTCAACGTGGTTTATCCGCACAAACCTACCCCTCCGATCATTGAAGGGAACCACAATCCGGTAGGATCCTACAAACGGAGCTTTGAGGTTCCTGAGAGCTGGAAGGAGAAGGAAATTTTCCTCCATGCGGGGGCTGTAAGCTCCAATATGACCCTTTGGATCAATGGAGAATTCGTGGGATACAGTGAGGATAGCAAAACCCCGGCTGAATTTAACATTTCAAAATACCTCAGAAAAGGGAAAAACTCGGTATCACTCGAAGTTTTCAGGTGGTGCGACGGCTCTTATCTCGAAGACCAGGACTTCTGGCGCATGAGCGGGATTACCCGCGATATATACCTCCTGGCAAGAAATCCGCAGCATATACGTGATTTCACGGTATTTGCAAATCTTGATTCGACATACCTCAACGGGATTTTCAACCTCGAAATAGAGCTTTCGAATCCGGAAGAAAAGAATGTGCCGATGGTGGTGGAAGCCCTTCTCAGTGATGGCGAAACTCAGTTGGAAACCTTCACCCAAAATGTGGAAGCAGCTCCCGGCGCATCAAAAGTGACGTTTTCAGGAACTTACCCTGCTGTCAAAACATGGTCAGCTGAAACCCCTGACCTGTACGAACTGCTGATCACCCTTAAAAAGGGTGATGGCAACACCGTGGAAGTGCTCAGGCAGGATGTCGGTTTCCGCACCAGTGAGATCAAAAACGGCCGGCTGCTCATCAACGGAAAATATGTATACATCAAGGGGACGAACATCCATGAGCACCATGATAAAACATGGCATGTGGTGGATCGGGAGACCATGCTGGAGGATATCGCGCTGATGAAATCGCACAACATCAATACGGTGCGCACCTCCCATTATCCCCAGCCGGAATTGTGGTACAAACTCTGCAACAAATACGGACTTTACCTGGTCGACGAAGCCAACATTGAATCGCATGGCATGGGATACGGGCAACGTTCACTGGGGAAAGACAGCACCTGGAAAGCTGCCCACCTTTTCCGCACTGAAAATATGTTTCAGCGGGACAAAAACCAGCCTTCGGTGGTCATCTGGTCATTGGGGAATGAAGCCGGTAACGGCGTTAATTTCTATGCCACCTATAACTACCTGAAATCGGTGGACAAGAGCCGTCCTGTTCAGTACGAACAGGCGCACCAGGATTACAATACCGACATTGTTTGTCCAATGTACATGCGGATAGGCGACATGGAAAAGTATGCCCAATCGAATCCGCCACGGCCCCTGATCCAGTGCGAATATGCGCATGCCATGGGGAACAGTGTGGGTAACTTTCAGGATTACTGGGATGTGATTGAAAAATATGATGCCCTTCAGGGTGGAATTATCTGGGACTGGGTAGACCAGGGTTTGCTCACCCAGGATGAAAAGGGAAATCCATACTGGGCCTATGGCGGAGATTTTGGCCCCGATTCAGTCTATACCGACGGCAACTTTTGCTGTAACGGACTGGTAGATCCCGACAGGGGAGTGAAGCCGGCAATGGCAGAAGTAAAAAAGGTTTACCAGTATATCAGTTTTACACCCGTGAACCTGGCTACAGGAGAGATCGCTATTCACAACAAATATGCATTTACCAACCTTTCCGACTTTGAATTCTCATGGGAGGTCACCGGTGACGGTGCGGTAGTTTCTTCAGGAAACCTTCCCTCCCCTGTTGCTGCCCCGGGGGAAGTAGTCTACGTAAAATGCGACTTTAGTTTCGACCCACAGCCGGGTACGGAATACTTCCTGACTGTCAGGGCCCTGCAAAAGGAAGCAAAGGGTTTGCTTGAAGCGGGATGGGAAGCAGCTGCCGAACAATTTACTCTTCCATACTTCACTGAAGCAGAATCTGTTGCCGCAGGCACTTTCCCCAAAGTGGAAGCAAAAGAAAATGAGACGACCATCACCATAACCGGGAAAGGCTTTTCCGTTGCATTCGACAAAAGCACAGGAATTATGACCAGTTACAAAAAGGGAGATTCAGAATTTCTGAAAATCGGTCTTGTCCCTGACTTCTGGCGTGCACCCACTGACAACGATTTCGGAAATGGCCTCTACAAGCGAAGCAGGGTATGGCGCAAAGCCGGAGAAACAAGGCAGGTCAGGACAGCAAACCTGATACTACAGGGGTCGATGGCGAAAGTCACTTTCAACTTCGACCTGGTGGATGAGGCTAAAGAAACAATTGCAACTTATGAATCAGTCTATACGGTGTTCGGATCGGGAGATGTCAGGGTTGACAACGGGTTCAAAATGACCAGGGAGAAGCTTCCGGAAATAGTGCGGATGGGGATGAACCTGATCATGCCGCGGTCATTCGACCGGATCACCTGGTTGGGCAGAGGGCCACAGGAGAATTACCAGGACCGCAAAACCGGAGCTTTTGTGGGATTGTATCAAATGGCGGTCGCCGACATGTACTATCCTTATGTCAGGCCGCAGGAAAACGGGAACCGGAGTGATGTCCGCTGGGCTGCCGTCACCGATGTCGAAGGAAATGGATTACTCTTCAAAGGACTTCCCCTTCTTGAAGTGACTGCCCATCATCAGATCATGGAGGATTTTGAATCGCCGGTCAGGACAGTCGGCCGTTATGTGGACGGTGAAAAAGTGATTAACCGTCACATTAACGATGTGGTACCCCGTGAGCTTACTTCTGTCAATGTCGACTTCAAACAGATGGGTTTGGGCGGTGACAACAGCTGGGGTGCCTGGACGCACGACGAATACCGCCTTACTGCTAAATCATACAATTACAGCTTCCTGATGCATCCGGTAAAAGCAGGAGATGACCTGGTCAAAGAGAGCAAAATATCCATCAGACCGGGTGGAAAATGACCCTGTCACAATCCGCTTAGACTGTTTGTTAAAAAAAGGTTGGCCGGTTATCCGGCCAACCTTTTTTTAGTTTTTGAGTAAACGCAAGTTTTGAAAAGCTTCAACTATCTGATCTTTAGACAAATTACCACATTCTAAATAACGGCGCCCCCCTGCCGGGAGAACAAGTTTTCCTTCCCGGGTTTGTACTTTAAGCGGTTTCTTGAAAAAAGTATCATAGAGTCGAATATCATTTTGTTTTAAAGGTAGCGTAAACTTACCCTCACCGGTAGTATGCCAATAGACCACGTACATCTTATTCCCACGCTGAAAATAAAAAGCACGTATTTCGTTTGTTGGCAACTCTGTGATTTGAGAATAGGGTTTTAGTTCAAACTCCTTCATTTCATTAAGAAAAAGAATGTGTTCCTGATCAGGATTCCGTAATTCAGCTTTTTGTTCTTCGGAAAGCCAGTTTTTCTCTCTTACTGTTTCCCAAAGGTTGAATACTTCAAAAATATCTTTTGTCCGTGCGTGTGGATCCGACCAGGAAAGGTTCGTCCATAGTGAGGTCCCTGTATTCCAACCAGCAGCCCGACTGGTTGAGTATTCAATCTGGTCTGGCTGAATACCCATTGAATCATTCTTCCAATATCCCGGTGGATGGTTAGCGATCCAGCCAAAATCTACTGATGTAAAATCATTGGCTATTATTTTTGCTTCACGTATTGAATAATTCCTGGTTGTTTCTTTCATTTGCTCAGGTGAAAATCCCTGTATATCAAAAGCATTGGAACGGCTTGCAATATGCCAGCTAAAATGTGACCGCAATGCAGCTTCTGCGAATATAGGAGCAGGTTGCAGTTTATCATAGACGATTTTTTGAGCATGATGAACATTATACCATAACGGTGAATTCACATCTTCTGCTCCATCAAAATAGATAAAACGAAAGCCGCATTGGTTATATATTTCACCAATCCGTTCTGCGACCTCTTCCTGGATACTGGTTCTCTGATCATACACCACCCATCTAACCCAGGTATCCACATCCAGTAATCCAAATTTGAAACCTTCTTCCCGGGCATATGCAGATGTTTGTAACTGAGCACGCTGACAACCCGTAAATTGATAGGGTCGCTCAGAAGTGTAATCCTCGTAAGTAATCAACTCTTTGCCTACTTTAAGAATACGTCTGCCGTCTTCTTTAGTGCAGGCTCTGGGATTTTCTTCTACTGTTATAGTCGTAGATAATCCGGTTATAGGTTCGGCTAATGTGAAGATCTTTCTCAGACCTAATCTGTGATCGGGGACACCTCCTGATACATAAGAATCTCTTTTGTCAGCTTTGCTTGCATACAAGTGAAGCCCTGCTGTCATCCCGGCATTGTTGACTTTATCAACTACTTCCTTTAAATCATTTATGCCGTTTTTATAAGTTGATAAAAATGTAAAATGACCATTTATTGAAAATGAGTTGGCACAAATCATGAATAACTTGAATCCACCTGCTTTGGCATACTTAATATGTTGCTCAACATTGTCCGGAGTAATATCCATTGGCCAATAATAAGAATGTTTATACTCCTCACTTAAACGGGATTTTACGCCTGCAGGTAAATTAAAGTCCTTTTCTACCTGTTGTATCCTGTCTAACAAATTGTCAGGTTTTGTTGTAATCAATGCTGCACCAACCCCCAATGTTTTAATTTCATCCACTGCCCGGGCTTGTAAAATGCGATAGCCTGATCTTTTTTCAGAATCGATCATAGCATACTCATTGGTTGCCAATACATTCACGGCAACATCACTGTCGTGCATAACGTTCAGCCACTCCCCAAAATTATTCCGCTCACGAACCGGCAGACGTAAAAAAACTATTTCATCCAAGGGAGGAATCATTCTACTGGAAAGCTGTTCATTGTATTTATAATCTGACCCCTGCGTTGAAGCGAACATAACATTGTCCACCGTAAATCCTATATAACTGTCCGTAATATTTAAACCTAAAGTAACCTCATAGGAAAGATATTTGAAATTGATTTTCAATTTATCTCCCACCCGCTGCACCCTTGTGGCAGGTAAAAACTTTGGTTCCGCAGGATGAACCAGCATTTCCTGGCTGGGTAAGCGATTAAATTGCTGAACGGCAAAAATTGGAACACTATCTTTAAAAGCAAGACATTCTTGTCCGGATTCTTTGTGTATAAGGCTTTTTGCAAATCCACTTTCACTGATGACCAATCGCATCTCAATGTTCTCAATCGTTATATCATTTTGACCAAATACACTTGATGCAATCAATAGCAACAATAGTATATTCCTTAACTTACACTTTAAAATTTTCTCCATTATTTTTCGGTATTGCTTTTGAGTAAACGCAAGTTTTGAAAAGCTTCAACTATTTGATCTTTAGACAAATTTTCACACTCTAAATACCGGCGTCCTCCTGCCGGAAGAACAAGTTCTCCACCTTTTGTTTGTACGCCAAGTGGCTTTTTATAAAAGGAATCAAAGAGTCGGATCCTTCCTCCGTAAAGAGGAAGAATAAATTGGCTCTCACCTGAAATATGCCAATATACCACAACCGTCTTATTCCCACGCTGAAAATAAAAAGCACGTATTTTGTTTGTTGGCAACTCTGTGATTTGATAATAGGGTCTTAGTTCAAAATCCTTCATTTCATTAAGAAAAAGAATGTGTTCCACATTGGAATTGCGTAATTCAGCTTTCTGTTCTTCGGAAAGCCATTTTTTCTCTCTTGCTTTTTCCCAAATATTAAATACTTCGAAAACATCTTTGGTGCGTGATTGTGCATCTGACCATGAAAGATTTGTCCATATGGAGGTTCCTGTATTCCAACCCGCAGCCCTGCTTGTTGCGTATTCTATGTGGTCTGGCTGCATACTCATTGAATCATTTTTCCAATATCCTGAAGGATGATTACCGATCCATCCAAAATCTACTGTTGAAAAATCATTGGCTGCCATTCGTGCTTCACGTATGGGATAATTCCTGATTGCTTCTTTCAGTTGTTCAGGTGAGAATGACTGTAGATCAAAAGCATTGGAACGACTTGCAATATGCCAGCTAAAATGTGACCGCAATGCAGCTTCTGCAAATAAGGGAGCAGGATTCATTTTATCGTAAACAGTTTTTTGGGCACGATGAACATAATACCAAAATGGTTGATTCACATCTTCTGCTCCATCAAAATAGATAAAACGAAAGCCACATTGGTTATAGATTTCACCAATCCGTTCTGCGGCCTCTTCCTGTATACTGGTTCTCTGATCATACAACACCCATTTGACCCAGGTATCCACATCCAGTAATCCGAATTTAAAACCTTCTTCCTGCGAATATGCAGTTGTCTTAAATTGTCCGCGTTGACAACCCGTAAATTGATAGGGTCGCTCAGTAGTATAATCCTCATAGGTAATCAACTCTTTACCCAGCTTAAGAATACGTCTGCCGACATCCCTCGTGCTCTCTCTGGGATTTTCTTCTACTGTTATAGTCGTAGATAACCCGGTTATAGGTTCAGCCAGTGTGAAGATCTTTCTCAGGTTTAACCTGTGATCAGGAACACCACCTGATACATAGGGGTCTCTTTTGTCAACTTTACTGGCATACAAGTGGAGCCCTGCTGTCATCCCGGCATTGTTAATTTTATCAACAATTGCCTTTAAATCGGTTATACCATTTTTATAGGTTGATAAAAATGTAAAATGACCATTTATAGCAAATGCATTAACAGAAATCATGAATAATTTAAATCCACCCGCATTAGCATATTTGATATGTTGATCAATATCAGCAGGTGTAACATTTATTGCCCCATAATAAGAATACTTAGATTCGTCATTGCGACGAGACTTTACACCAGATGGCAGATTATAATCTTTCTCCAACTGTTGTATCCTGTCTAATAAATTGTCAGGTTTTGTTGTGATCAATGCTGCGCCAACTCCCAATGTTTTAATTTCATCCACCGCCCGGGCTTGTAAAATACGGTATTCTGTTCTTTTTTCAGAATCAATCATGGCA
>CAJDVL010000082.1_pt1 | contig 12105 bp, 12 predicted proteins | sample 7391331 | NCBI WGS metagenome assembly CAJDVL01 (sample SAMEA7055707, study PRJEB34461) | soil metagenome | biome: terrestrial ecosystem; feature: Peninsula; material: soil | place: Antarctica | collected 2016 | reverse complement strand
AGTTGGTGAACATCCATTTGTGGGGATTGAAGCAGAAGCTGTCGGCCAGTTCCAGTCCGTCGCCGAAATGGCGGAATTCAGGACAAAGGAGGGCAGTCCCCGCCATGGCGGCGTCAACATGAAGCCACAATCCCTCTTTCCGGCATATCTCCCCGATCTGCCGAATGGGATCCATCCCATTGGAAGAAGTCGTTCCGATGGTCGCACATACAAAAAAGGGAACCAATCCTGCTTCCCGGTCGCGGGTGATCTGCTGTTGCAACAACCCAGGGCGCATTGCAAAGGATTCGTCCACCTCAATTATCCGCAGATTATCCTGGCCGATGCCCGCAATCTTGACAGCCTTTTCTACGGAAGAGTGGGTCTGCGAGGAGACATAGGCCATATAGTGCGCATGAACCCCCGATTTGTTGGTTCCAAAGGTGGAAGCTCTCTCCCGTGCGGCCACCACGGCAGCGAGGGCTGCCGAAGAGGCGGAATCCTGGATAACCCCTCCTCCTCCGGATCCTATCCTAAAAGAATCCGGAAGGGCCAGCATCTCCGCCAGCCACTCCATCACCCGGGTCTCCAGCTCAGTAGCGGCCGGACTGGTCGCCCATAACATGCCCTGCACACCCAAACCCGACGATAGAAAATCACCCAGAATAGACGGGAAAGAGGTGTTGGCAGGAAAATAGCCATAGAAACCCGGCGACTGCCAGTGGGTAATCCCCGGCATGATGACCCGTTCCACATCTTCCAGCATCCGGTCAAACGACTCTCCGGAGACAGGGGGATCAGCGGGGAGATTGTGATAAATTTCCCAGGGTTTCACCTGTGATAATACAGGATACTTTTCTATCCCTTCATAATAATCAGCGATGAAGTCGACCAGTTTTTTCCCTTCCTCCCTGAACTGATCGGGGGTCATGTGATAATTTTCCATAAAAAATCAATATCTGATGATAAATCCGTTGAAGCTTCCCGTATAGGGGGAGCGGGAAATTCCGACATTCCTGATGCGCGCCATGGAAGGTCCTGCCCTGAGATAGTCAGCATAGGTTTCCAGGGCTATCAGCTCCCCTTCGGCCACCACCTGTAAACTGCCGTCGGGCAGGTTCCGCACATAACCTGTCAGCTCCTGTTCTTCAGCCCGGGCCCAGGCAAAATAGCGAAACCCAACATGCTGCACCCTGCCGCTGACTACCATGTCGAATTGCATCCTCATCTAAAGACTACTCCAGCTTTTTCCCGCCACTCTTGAAAATGGCCACTACTTCATCCTGCACCAGAGCCCAGATAGAATAGGCCCCAACGGCAGTTCCGAGGGGAAAATTGAGCAGACCGATCACCGAAAGGATAAGGGTGAGAATCCGGGCCCACTCCTTGTGGGAAAGCAGGCCGATACCGGCAATGATCCCTGGCGCACTCATCAGTAAGAAAAATGCCGCCGCGATATTCCCGATCAGATGAAGCACAAAACTGGCCTGGGCATCCTGGGTCAGACTCCCGATTGTGTTCAGCACTATCAGGATAATAATCCCGGCAATGATCCCGAAAATACTCAATCCAATTTGGAGAACCGCCACTACATTGATATGTTTTTCCATAGCAAATGATTGTTTTTTTTCGGATTAAAGGTACAAAATGGAAATCAAAGGAAACTTTTATCGTCAGATTTTTGTTTATTGTTAAAGTTAAGATCAGGAAATACCCGGGACATTTGCTGCAGGCAAAACCTGAAAGCTTCTAAAAAATAGACTATTTTTGAACCAAAATCAGTGTGAAGAAAAAATGGAATGGATGACAATTTTGCTGGCTGCTGTAATTCTGATAGCCATTGCATTTGCCGGCCTGGCTATTACGATTTTGATAAAAAAGGGAGGGAAGTTTCCCAACACCCATGTGAGCGGAAACAAACACCTCAGAGAAAGAGGCATATACTGTGTTCAGACGCAAGATAAAATTGATCAAAAGAAAGCCCTGGAGAAGAAGGATTTCAGGGACGTAAAAGTAGATGATGGCCGGTAAACGTGGCCAGGAGACTTGACTGAAAGTACCATCCGTTCTAGCCTTTGGCAAGTCCACCCTTTCGGGCTGAAAGGGGAATATTCTGAACTGTGAAACAGGTTTAGTCTTCTACCAGATAACACCTGAAGTTTTTCGACATGTAGATCCGGTTGATACCCGATTCATCAGAATAGATAAAATATACCTCTATCCCGGGAAGTGTTTGCACCAAATTCACTCCTTTTTCAAGTCCCATCACCATAAAGGCTGTAGCAAGTGCATCGGCAGTCATGCAGTCGTCGGCCAGGACAGTGGCACTCAATAGACTGTGCTGCACAGGATAGCCGGTTGCCGGATCAATGGTATGGGCATAACGCTTTCCTCCCTCCTCATAGAAATTACGGTAATTTCCCGATGTAGCCAGCGCGCTCTCCGGAAGCCTGACAACAGCCTGCAAATCCAGTTTTTCAAAAACGTCATCCCTTGTGGTTTGCTGATGCCGATACTCCACGGCCGCCCTTTTGAATTAATCCCCCGTGCCACCACCTCTCCACCAATCTCTACCATATAATTCCTGCATCCGATGTCATTCAGAAGCTTTCCGATGATATCACAGGTATACCCCTTGGCAATGGCGTTCATATCCAGCATAATTCCCGGATTGTCCTTGACCACCTTCCCCTCCTCCAGCCTGACCTTGCGGTACCCGGTCAGCTGTAATAAGCTGTCGATCAATGACTGGCTGATCTTTTCCCGGTGCTTGAATCCAAAACCCCAGGCATTGACCAACGGCGCTACCGTAATATCAAAGGCTCCCCCCGACCATTCTGATATCTCCCTGGACCGGTTAAAACATTTCACAAAAAGAGAATCCAGCGTCCCTGGCTTGTTAGCATTAACCAGGGAGATTTGGGAAGTGGAGTCAAAGGTGCTGAAGACCCCGTTGAGCCTTGCAAGTTCAGCATCAATTCTGCCATGCAGGTCTTTTCCCCGGGGATGCTCATATACAACATGATATATGGTGCCGTAGATCTTCCCCTCATTAAACACATAGGCCGGCTGGCTGCAGGAGGTTGTAAAGAGCACAACCACCGCCATCAGCAGTAACACTAAAAGAAATAACCTCTTCATCTGTTTAGATATTAAGTTCAATCCTTTTCCCTGCTGGCAACACTCTGTCCATCTTTTTTAAGCCGAAGTGGCTTTTGCAGATGAAGGTTGGTCAATACCGACACGGATTAGTATGCTACCAACAGCTACTCTTTCTTCTTCATAAAATTGTAAACCAGATAAATCACAAAGCCCACTCCCAGAACTATCATGATCCAGGTGAGTTCGGTATAGTAACGGTGAAGGATTTCCTTCTGCGTATAAAGAAAATAGCCCATGGCGGCCAGTATAATATTCCAGGCGCCTGACCCAATTACGGTAAAAAGGATAAAATCTTTCATCTTCATCCTGGCCATTCCGGCAGGGAGGGAAATCAGCTGCCTCACGGCAGGAACCAGCCTCCCTATGAGGGTGGAACTTTTCCCATGCCGCACAAAATAGGCTTCTGCCTTTTCTACGCCTTGCCGGCTGAGAAGCATCATCTTTCCCACTTTTGATTCCGCAAAGCGGTAGACAATAGCCCTCCCCAGGAACCGGGCAAAGTAGTAGTTGAACAAGGCTCCGATAAGTGCTCCCAGGGTGCCGAAGAAAACCACCAGAAAAATATTCAGGTCTCCTTGAGCCGCTTTCCAGGCTGCAGGGGGTATAATCACTTCCGAAGGAAAAGGAATAAACGAGCTCTCGATAGCCATAAGGAGAGTGATGGTCCAGTAATTGATATGGGCCATGTACCAGTCAATGACGGTCGTAAACAGTTCCTGAATCATAACGCGGTTTTAAGCTGCCAAAAATAAGAAAAAAAAGCGCGGAGACCAGGCTCCTGTGAGCTGCACCTCCGCGCCTTGTGGATTTATAAAAATTTCAGACCGGGTTTAACCGCCGAAATCATCAAACAAAATATTCTCGCTGGGAACTCCCAGGTCGTAGAGCATTTTCTGCACGGCGCTGTTCATCAGCGGGGGACCACAGAGGTAGTAATCGACCTCTTCGGGTTGCTCGTGCTTGCTCAGGTAGTTGTCATAAATGACCTGGTGGATAAATCCCTTCGGACCTGCCCAGTTGTCATCAGGTTTCGGTTCCGAGAGGGCCAGCGTAAATTTGAAGTTGGGGAAGTTCTTTTCGATTTCCTCGAACTGCTCCTTGTAGAAAACTTCCTTGGTTGACCGGGCCCCATACCAGAAGGTGACTTTCCGGCGCGACTCCTTCACAGTGTGGAAAAGGTGGAAGAGGTGCGACCGCATGGGGGCCATACCGGCACCACCGCCGATAAACATCATCTCATTGTCATTTTTCTTGAGGAAGAACTCTCCGAACGGACCGGAAATGCTCACCTTGTCGCCCGGTTTGCGGGAGAAAATAAAAGAGGAACACACCCCGGGGTTGACGTCCTTAAAGCGATTGTTGGCCCGGTCCCACGGCGGAGTGGCAATACGGATGTTCAGCATGACGATATTCCCTTCAGCCGGGTGGTTGGCCATCGAATAGGCACGGAAGGTGGGCTCCGGATTCTTCATTTTCAGGCTAAAAATGCCAAATTTCTGCCACTCCTCCAGGAACTCAGGCTGCACTTCCATGGTGGAAAAGTCCACCTCTATCTTTGGAACGTCAATCTGGATATACCCTCCTGACTTAAAATCGAGGGTTTCCCCTTCAGGAAGTTTCACCACAAACTCCTTGATAAAAGTGGCCACATTCCGGTTGGAAACTACCTCGCACTCCCACTTTTTCACTCCCAGGATCTCCTGGTGCATGTGGATTTTCATGTTTTCCTTGACTTTCACCTGGCATCCCAGACGCCAGTTATCGGCCCGTTCTTTTCGTGAGAAGTAACCGGTTTCGGTCGAAAGGATGGATCCACCCCCCTCGATCACCTGGCAGCGGCACATCCCGCAAGTTCCCATTCCCCCGCATGCCGAAGGTAAAATAACCTTATTTTCGCTCAGGGTACTTAACAGCGTACTCCCCGGATCCGTCTTGATAACTTTGTAGCCGTCGTTAATGTCGATTTCGACCACCCCTGAAGGTAAAAGCTTCTTCTTGGCAATTAGAAGCAAAGCCACCAGCAGGATGATGACCAACAGGAAGATCACCACACTGGTGATGACCGTAACCGTCTCTATCGATAATATCATCATGATTTGGTTCAATTTATCAGTTACAGTTTAATTCCCATGAAACCCATGAACGCAATGCCCATCAAACCGGTGATGATAAAGGCAATTCCCAGTCCCCGCAACGGTTTGGGCACATTGGAGTACTGGATTTTTTCACGGATGGCAGCGATGCCCACGATGGCCAGAAACCAGCCTACGCCTGAACCCAGGGAATAAACCGTGGCCTCGGCAATGTTGTGGAACTCCTTTTGCTGCATGAAAAGCGATCCTCCCAGAATGGCGCAGTTCACGGCAATCAGGGGAAGAAATATTCCCAGCTGGTTGTAAAGGGCCGGTGCGAATTTCTCCACCACCATTTCCACCAGCTGCGTGATAGAGGCAATCACGGCAATGAACATGATAAAGCTGAGGAAGCTCAGGTCAACGGAGGCAAAGGAAGGCCCCAGCCAGGCCATTGCCCCTTCCTTGAGAATGTAATTCTCGAGAAGGTAGTTGACCGGTAGGGTGACCACCAGCACGAATATCACGGCCACGCCCAGCCCGGTAGCGGTTTTTACTGATTTTGATACGGCCAGATAAGAACACATGCCCAGAAAGTAGGCAAAAATCATATTCTCGATAAAGATTGACCGGACGAATATATTGATCAGGTTTTCCATACAATTTTCAATTTACCGGTTAATTTTCAATGAGTTTACGGTTTCTGCTCCTCTGCACCCAAATGATGACCCCGATAGTGATCAGGGCCATGGGCGGGAGGATCATCATCCCATTGTTGGCATATACGCCGCCGCTGGTGATATACCAGCTTTCGGGGATGATTCTGAATCCAAGGATCGACCCAGATCCCAACAGTTCGCGGAAGAACCCCACAATAATGAGAATCAAACCGTACCCGGCGCCGTTACCGATGCCGTCAAGAAACGACTGCCACGGCTTATTAATCATGGCAAAGGCCTCGAGCCGCCCCATCAGGATACAGTTCGTAATGATCAGTCCCACGAATACCGACAACTGCTTGCTCACGTCGTACACGAATGCCTTCAGTATCTGGTCAACCAGGATCACCAGGGCGGCAATGACCACCAGCTGAACAATGATGCGAATGCGGTTGGGGATGGTATTGCGCAAAAGAGAGATGATCATATTTCCCAATGCCACGACAACGGTGACCGATATGGCCATCACGATGGCCGGCTTTAGCTGGGCCGTAACCGCCAGCGCCGAACAAATCCCCAATACCTGCACCGTAATTGGATTGCTGCTGTTCAGCGGATCTGAAAGTAATCTCAGATTTTTGGCTGAAAATAAGGAGTCTTTCTCACTCATAATGCTGATTTTTTCCTGGTAATGAATTGCTGGTAGGACGTCAAATCATCAAGGAGCATCTTCTGCAGCCCCTTGCTGGTAATGGTACCGCCCGATATGGCATCGACCCTGTGTTCTTCGGGGGCCGTCTCATTCGATTTAGCCACAATGACGGACACCAGTTTACCTGAGTCGTCAAAAATAGTTTTCCCTCTGAAGTGTTCCTGGAAAGGAAGCGTATTAATCTCAGCTCCCAGCCCCGGGGTTTCCCCCTGATGGTCAAAATTAACCCCATAGATTGTGTTGAGGTCTTCGTTCAGGGCCAAATAACCCCAGATGGGGCCCCAGAGGCCCGCCCCTCTCAGTGGAAAAATATATTTCAAACCTTCGGAGGTCTGACACTCAAAGACCGGAAGCAGACGCTGATCCATCGGTTTGGATCTTTCTTTCTTCAGATCAGTATTGAAAGCATCACCCTCGACCTGCTCCCCCGCCGCATTGACCACATACGCATTTTTTATGTTTTGGGTATATATCTCCCCGGCATCGGCAGCCGTGGTCACAATATGGACGGAGGCCAGGATATTCTGTTTTTTCTCTATTTCAGCGTTCTTGACCTGTTTCGGTTTAAGGACGATGGCAGTGGCCGATAAAAGGGCTGCCACCACCACGACCATCACCGACGCATAGATGAACGTATAGGAGTTTCCGTTTCTGTTCATATTCTCAGTTTTTTACGATTTGGCAGTAACTTTTAACCTTTTCAGACGGTGTTTGACATGGCCCTGAACCACATAATGGTCAATCAGGGGTGCAAAGGTGTTCAGGAGCAGTATGGCGAGCATCATTCCCTCAGGATAGGCAGGATTGAGCACCCTGATCAGGATAGCCATCACCCCGATCAAAAAACCATAGATCCATCTTCCCTTTTCAGTTTGTGCTGCCGACACCGGGTCGGTAGCCATGAAAACGGCACCGAAAGCAAAACCGCCAATGATGAAATGATGCCAGAAGGGCATTTCCATGAAGGAGTTAACGGCAAAAACATTGAGCAGGAGGCCCATCACGGCACCACCCAGCACCGTCGACACCATGATTTTCCAGCTGCCGATACCGGTTATGATCAGCACAAAGGCCCCGATCAGAATGGCCAGCGTGGACGTCTCACCGATCGATCCCGGAATAAAGCCCAGGAAAGCATCCATCAAGTTGAAGTGGGTATTTCCGGCAGCCGCCTCGCCCAGGATAGTCGCTCCCGAGAAGGAATCGACAACTTTGTCTCCCTCACCCAGGGCCACCCATACCTTGTCGCCCGACATCTGGGCAGGGTAGGCAAAGAAGAGAAAAGCGCGCGCCACCAGGGCCGGATTCCAGATGTTCATTCCCGTGCCGCCGAAAACCTCCTTGCCGAAGATCACCGCAAAAACTGTAGCCACAGCCACCATCCAGAGCGGTGTATTTACGGGCATCACCAGGGGTATCAGCATCCCCGATACCAGGAATCCCTCGTTGACCTCATGACCACGCGATTGGGCAAATATAAACTCAACGCCCAGTCCTGTTACATACGCAACAATCACTACGGGCATTACTTTCAGAAGACCATACAGGAAGACCTGGAGGAAACCGGTTTTCGCCAGCTCCCCGATGGCCATGAAATGCTGGTATCCCGTATTGTACATTCCGAAAAACAAAGAGGGAAGAAGCGCGATAATCACAATTGTCATCGTCCTTTTCAGATCGATGTAATCATGGATGTGTGTTCCTGAACCGGATGTCTTCCTGGGAACAAACGCCATCGTAAAAAATGCGTCATAAGTAGAATGAAGCCAGTGGTATTTGGCACCCTTCTGCACATGAGGCTGTAATTTTTCAAAGAAATTTTTTAACGCATTCATCTATTGAACCTGATTTAATTTTTCTTTTTTGAGGCTGAAAGCTGTTTACGACCGGAACCACATTATCCCAGCTCCTTTACCATCAGTTCAATTCCCTGACGCAGAATATCCTGCACTTTGATCTTCGAAACACAGGCATATTCACAAAGTGCCAGATCCTCACCGATTACCTCATAAATTCCCAGTTCTTCCATCTTATCGATGTCGTACACAAGAATAGCTTTCAGCAGGTGAACCGGCAGGATATCCATGGGAATAAACTTCTCATACTGCCCCGAGAGCACAAAAGCGCGGTCTCCCCCATGGAGGTTGGCGTTCATCTCGTACTCCTTTTTTGGGAGTAACGAGGAGAGAAAAGTTTTAGAAGCACTGAACTTGTCAGCCCCGGGTTTGGCCCAGCCCATAAATTCATACTCATCGCCTTCAGGGATCACTGTAACCTGAGAATCATAAAAACCCAAAAAGTTATCACAGACGACTTTACTTCCTGTCAGCGGATTTCCGCTGATCAACCTTTGTTTTACACCCTCTTTCAGGTTTCCGTTCAGCCATGGGGAGAGCCTGGTACCCAGCATCGTCCTGAAGTAGCGGGGCTTCACCACCTCTGAACCGGTAAGCGCCACAATCTTTGTGAAATCAACCTTCCCGGTCAGAAAAAACCGTCCGAGGAAGAGCAGATCCTGGGGGTTAATGGTCCAAACCACTTCTCCCTTATTAACCGGATCGGTATGGTGAATATGTACCCCGACATTTCCGGCAGGATGCGGACCGTTCGACAAGGCGTTTATGCCGGTCTGAAAAGCAGCCGCCTCACCTTTGAGGACGAAAGTGTAGTCGGGAGCAAGGGGTGCAGTGTCGAAACAAGAGACAAAAATGCTCTTGGGTATGTCACTTGTCCTTGCAATGGTTCCATACGGACGTCGCCTGATAAATGGCCACATCCCTGATTTCAGCAGAAGTTCCTTCACAGCTGCACCATCGAGTTGCAACGGATCAGCTTTGCCAAAATCTACGCTCCCTTTAGATTCATCAGCCGTTACCAGCACTTCGAGGATCTTGCGCCGCTCACCCCGGTTTACAGATGCCACAGTTCCGCCAACCGGCGAAACAAACACCACTTCGGGACTATATTTGTCATAAAACAACGGATCGCCAGCCCTCACTTCCTGACCTGGTTTTACGGATAACCGGGGCGTCAATCCCTGGAAATCAACAGGCTTTAATGCATAAACTTCAGAGACTGAGGCTTGCTCCAGCAACGGTTCTGCTCCACCTTTTAACCTGATGTTGAGACCTTTCCTGAGTTTGATCGTCTTTGACATATCGGAATTGCTATAAATTTCAAAATCAGCGCCAAAGTAAATAATTTAACTTTATTTACGCAACCATTCATGCATAAAGTTGCATAAGCCATACTAACTCCGGAGAGCATTCCGTTAATGTAAGCACAACAGATTCAGTAGTTTTCAAAATAGGTATTATTTTTGTAGGATCAACAGTATATTAAATTTTGAGTCACATGTTTCTTCGTCTATTTTTCATGCTGGCATCCGCCATTTTCTTTATGCAAGCTGAAGGCCAGGTTAACCGCTTCTATCATGAAAACGCTGTTTTCAGTGAGGATATCAAATCGGTGCGTTTTCACCGTGCAGGATTTGAATTGTCAAACCCGGTGCTCGCATTGAACGAAGATGCACGGTTGGTCTTCAAATTTGACGATTTGTCAGGAAAGGCGAAACGTTACTATTATACAGTTCTGCACTGTGATGCCGACTGGAATGAAAGTTTCATCCGCCAGGGTGATTATCTGGACGGATTTCCCGATAATCCGATCGATGATTATGCCCGATCGTTCAATACCACTTTCAGCTACGTCAATTACTACCTGGAATTGCCCAATGAAAGAATCAGGTTTAAGAGTTCGGGGAATTATATTCTTCTGGTACATGAAGACAACAACAAGGAGAAGCTTGTCCTTTCACGCAGGTTTTATATCACGGAGCCGCTGGTCACAATTGAAGCCACTGTTCGCAGGGCAACCATGGATGCCTTTAAAGGGGAAAACCAGGAGGTGGACTTCGTCGTGTACCACGAAAAACTCCGGATAGAAAATCCACGGGACGAAGTTAAGGTGGTGATAATGCAAAACAACAGGTGGGACAATGCTGTAAGAAACCTCAAACCCCTTTTTATCCAGCAGAACAGGCTGGTATACGATTACGACCGTGAGAATGTGTTCAAAGCCGGCAATGAGTTCCGCTATTTCGACATCCGCAATTACAGGATAAACGGGGAAGGAGTGGCCGAAACCTCCTTTCACCGTCCTTACTACCACGTCACCCTTGTTCCCGATAAAATCCGTAACGGTAAACCCTACTTCCCTTATGAAGAGATGAACGGGAAGTATGTGGTGGAAAGTCAGGAGCGTGTAAACGATTATGACCTGGAATGTGATTACCAGTTTGTCCATTTTGCACTCCCAATGGAAGCTCCCCTGATGGGGGGAACCGTCAATGTTTTCGGGGAATTGTCAAACTGGAATGCCAACAAAAGCAACGAAATGACCTGGAATTTTGAGACTGACCGGTACGAACTTACCCTGCTGATGAAACAGGGATACTATAATTATATGTATGTATATGTGCCCGAAGGTTCCAAGAGCGCCGACCACACCAATCTTGAAGGATCTTTTTGGGAAACAGAAAACGATTATCAGATTTTTGTCTATTACAGGGATCTTGCAGGCCGGTACGACCGATTGGTTGGTTACACCCAGATCAACAGCCGGCTCCGGTAGTTTAGCGGAGGACTACCCTGGCCACCTCTGAGAAGCCGCTGCCGAAGATATGCATGAAATAAACACCGGGAGAACATCCCTTCAAATCAAGGAGTTCCTTATTCCCCTGAAATTCTCTCATTATAATCCGGCTTCCGGTTTCCGTAAACAATTCCATGAAACAGGTGCCTTGATTCCCAACAGGTAGTTCAACCGTTACAAATCTGTCGGCCGGCAGCGGATAAACCTTGAGACTTCCCTTCTGTTGAGAAAGAAGTGCGGTGGAAACACCTTCCTGAACCACTTCTATCTGTTTGCTGTTAAAGCACCCTGAGACAGCAATCCAATCGCTCCGTTTTTCACCTTCATTGGGTTCTACCATAACAGTGACAATTTCCCCTTGCGTCCCGTTCACCGATGAAAGACGAATCCAGGGTGAAAAAACGGAAGCAGACCAATATGATTTGGTACCGAGGATCACCTGCTTGCTCTCCTGCCCTGCCCCGAATGCAAGTTTTTCTTCCGACAAAGTGAAGAAACATGCATCCTGCTTCACCGTAAGAATACTTGTAAAATTACCGTCGCTGAATGACAGATGTGCCTGGCGCTGGGATTCTCCCCTGTACAGGTCAACGGATATCTCAATGGTTCCAGACCAGTAACCATACTTTGGGGAGACCGTCAACCAGTCTGCATCACTGGAGGCAACCCAAAAATTGGTAGCCTTCACTGAGGCCGTTTTACTTCCCGGCATATAGGAAAAATCAAGCGTCGAAGATGAAAGATCAATGGTACTGATGGATTTCTGAACGACAGCAACCTTCCGGACCGTATTGCATCCCCCGATGATAATCTGGCCGCTCCGGTTTGAGGAAGAGTGGTTGGCCGGAACTGATATTTTCAAAATACC
>CAJDVL010000038.1_pt1 | contig 12116 bp, 10 predicted proteins | sample 7391331 | NCBI WGS metagenome assembly CAJDVL01 (sample SAMEA7055707, study PRJEB34461) | soil metagenome | biome: terrestrial ecosystem; feature: Peninsula; material: soil | place: Antarctica | collected 2016 | reverse complement strand
TTGTTCCTGATTAACGCTGACCCCAAAACCAAAAAATTTGTTTTTTTTATTTTTGTACGTAGCTTTGTCCCCGCGTTGGATTATCATCTCATTATTGCTTTACCTCCAATACATTAAGTAAATATACCTGATTAATACATGCCTTAAAAATGAACAAAAAACCTATTCTTAATTTTTGGCAAATCTGGAATATGAGTTTCGGTTTTCTGGGCATCCAGTTTGGGTTTGCCCTTCAGAACGCCAACGTTTCCAGGATCTTTGAGACCCTGGGGGCCAAGGTAGATGAAATTCCGATTCTCTGGATTGCAGCTCCGGTCACCGGACTGATCATCCAGCCCATTATCGGCCATATGAGCGACAACACCTGGAACAGACTGGGCCGGCGACGTCCCTATTTCCTGACAGGCGCCATCCTCGCATCACTTGCCCTTATCTTCATGCCCAACTCCCCCACCCTGTGGGTTGCAGCTGGCATGCTCTGGATTATGGACGCTTCCATCAACATCTCCATGGAACCTTTCCGCGCTTTTGTGGGGGACATGCTTCCCTCGGAACAACGCACCAAAGGTTTTGCCATGCAAAGCTTCTTTATCGGAACCGGTGCCGTGGTGGCCTCCGCCCTCCCTTACGTCCTTACCAACTGGTTTGGCATCGCCAACACTGCCCCGGAAGGCCAGATTCCACCGTCGGTAAAGTACTCCTTCTACCTGGGGGCTTTTGCCTTTTTCACAGCAGTCATGTGGACCATCATCCGCACCAGGGAATACTCCCCGGAAGAAATCCGCATGCATGCCGAAGCAGAAGGAGACAGAACAATGAAATCCCATGGTGAAGAAATCGCCGATCCGGAGGGAACAGGAAAACTCTTTCTGAAACGCAGCTTTATCTGGATTACCGTCGGCGCGCTCACTTCCCTGCTCATTTATTACTTTAAATGGCACGCCGAACTTTACGTCTTTTCTGCAGGTATCGCTTTTTTCGGGATCATGACCCTTATCTCGGGGCTTCTGATAAAAAAGGGGCAAACCCGGAACGGTGTGGCAGTGGTCATGCACGACATGTACAAAATGCCCACCACCATGAAGCAGCTGGCCGTGGTCCAGTTCTTCACCTGGTTCGCCCTCTTTGCCATGTGGATTTACACCACCACGGCAGTCACCAAACATATTTACGGCACCTCTGATCCCACCTCGGAACTTTTCAACAAGGGAGCCGACTGGGTGGGGATATGCTTTGCCCTCTACAACGGTTTCGCAGCCATTATGGCCTTCCTTCTTCCGGTCATTGCACGGAGAACATCCCGGAAGTTCACCCACATGATCTCCCTGGTAGCCGGAGGAATAGGCCTGATCTCCATCTATTTCATCAAAGATCCCAACTTACTGCTCCTCTCCATGGTGGGCGTCGGATTGGCCTGGGCCTCCATCCTCTCGATGCCCTATGCCATCCTCACCGGCTCTCTCCCCGCCCACAAAATGGGAACCTACATGGGGATATTTAACTTCTTCATCGTAATTCCGCAGATCCTGGCCGCCAGCATTCTCGGCTTTTTCACCCGTGACCTCTTTGGCGGAGAAGCCATTTATGCCATCATGCTCGGGGGAGTATCCTTGTTTGTGGCCGCCATCATGACCATGTTCGTGCAGGATAAAGATGATAAAAAAATGGCCTGAACACCGGGGCAATCCGGACCCGGGCCTAAATCCTGGTAAGATTGTTTCAAATTATTAAATGACTGATCCATGAAGAAAATTATTTCCATACTGCTTCTTGCCTTCATCACCCTTAGCCTTACGATAGCAGGCAAACCCAAAAAGGAGACCCCGCTGCTGCAGCCTCGTGTGGAACCCACCTTCTGGTGGGCCGGTATGAAAAATCCCCACCTTCAGCTGATGGTCCATGGGCAGGATATCGGCCAGACCCGTGTGGCCCTCTCTCACCCGGGCATCCGGCTCCTGTCGGTGTCGGCAGTCGAAAACCCCAATTACCTTTTCATCGACCTCGACCTGTCCCGGGCCACCCCCGGGAAATTCGACATTCGATTCCAGAAGGAAGGGAAAACGCTGACCACCGCCAACTACGAGCTGAAGGAGCGGGAACCGGGCTCGGCCTCTCGCCAGGGCTTCAACAGCAGCGACGCCATGTACCTGGTGATGCCCGACCGGTTTGCCAACGGGGATCCCGGAAATGATGAAGTGGCCGGATTAAAGGAAAAACCCGACCGGACCGACCTGAGAGGGCGCCAGGGCGGCGACATCAAAGGACTTAGGGATCATCTCGACTACATCTCCGGAATGGGGTTCACAGCCATCTGGCTAAACCCCACCCTCGAAAACGATATGCCCGCCACCTCTTACCATGGCTATGCCACCACCGACTTTTACAAGGTTGATCCCCGTTATGGCACCAATGAGGAGTACAGGGAGTTTGCCGAAGAAGCCAGAAAAAAGGGCATCAAGCTGATCATGGATATGATTTTTAACCACTGCGGACTCGACCATTGGTGGATGAAGGACATGCCGATGGCCGACTGGATCAACCAGTATCCCGATTACCAGATCACCAACCATGTCAAAACCCTCAACCAGGACCCCTATGCCTCTGCCTACGACAAGGAACAGTTCACCGACGGCTGGTTTGTGCCCACCATGCCCGACCTGAACCAGAGAAACCCCTTCCTGGCCACCTACCTCACCCAGAACAGCATCTGGTGGATCGAATATGTCCACCTTGCGGGAATCCGCATGGATACCTACCCCTATCCCGACAAGGAGATTATGGCCGCCTGGAATTGCCGGATCAGGGAAGAGTACCCCGACTTTAACGTTGTCGGGGAGGAGTGGCACATGAACCAGGCCATTATCTCCTACTGGCAGAAAGGGAAAGTCAACCTCGACGGCTACAGGGGAAATCTGCGCAGCCTGATGGACTTCCCCCTGCAGAGTGCCGTCAGCAACGCCCTTCGTGACCCCGGAACCGGAGAACTGATGAAAATATACGAATGCCTGGCCAATGACTTCCAGTACCCCGATCCGCAAAACCTGGTGGTCTTCCCCGATAACCACGACATGACCCGCTTCTACGTGCAGGTCAACCGGGATGTGGAGTTGTTCAAAATGGGCATTGGCTTTTTCCTTACCACCCGTGGCATTCCACAGATTTACTATGGCTCGGAAATCATGATGAACCATACCGGCACCCATGACAGCGAATTCCGGAAACCCTTCCCGGGAGGCTGGGCCGGAGACCCAGTAAACGGTTTTACAGGCCAGGGACTCTCCGCCAGCGAAAAAGAGGTACAGCTATTTATCAAAAAGATGCTCACCTGGAGAAAGGAAAAAGAGGTCATTCATACCGGCAAATTGCGCCATTTTCTTCCGTTTGACGGCCTGTATATCTTCTTCCGGTACAATGAAAAAGAAAAAGTAATGGTCGTTCTGAACAAAAACAAGGAGGAAATCCTGCTAAAAACAGGCAGACTTGCAGAAATGCTCAGCGGATGTACCGGTGCCACCGAAATTATAACCGGGAAAAACTATCCCGATCTGACTGCAATACAGTTACCTGGAAAATCAATTTCGGTATTTGAACTTCGCTGACCCACATAATTTCCGGCAACATATTTGATGAATTAATCGTATAAAAACTGTATATTCAGAAGAATCCAATTTGTTATTTATAAAACAGTTAGTTATGAAGAAATTATTCGCTTTATTTTTCCTGATGGGATATCTGGGGTCTGTAGCCCAGGAACCCATTGAAGTGAAAGTTGAAAACAGACCCTCTTCACAGGGAGTTGTGTCAGCATTTGAAATAGTCGTCCCCCAGGCCAAAGAGAACGATGCAATTGATTTGTGGAAGAAAACCATCATGCCGGGAGGCCTTTTCAAGAAAAATCCCAAAATGCAAAAGGAGAAGGATGAATGGATTGTCAGAGATATTGTCATCAGCGATATTACCTCCAACCCTCTGAATATCTATACCCAGGTATCCACTTTCCCGGGGAATATCTATGTGCGGATATTCATGCAAAGCGAAGGCGGCTTTATTGGATCAGCAGGCTCCTCACCTTCTACCACTGAAGCAGCAAAGAAATATGTCAGGGAATATGGGGTAGCGCTTTATAAACAGGCCGTTGAAAAAGAGCTGAGGATTGAGGAAAACAAACAAAAAGCGCTCGAAAATGAACTCAGTAAAATGGAGCGGAAAAACAAAACCTTCAACAAAAAGGTGAAGTCAGCTCAAAAGGATGAGCTGGAAATGAAAGATGACGTAAGGCGCAAGGAGGTTGAGCTGGAAAACACACCGGATGCAATCCAGCTGGGAACCACGGGAAAAGAGAAGCGGACACCACAGGAAGAACTGAAAAAAGAGATCAAATCGGGAGAAAGGGAAATCCGGAAAGTGCAGAAATCCCAATCGTCATTTGAGCGGAGAATCAGCAAAAATGAGCGGGAACAAAGGGGCAAGGAAGATGAAATTTCCAAACAGAAGGAGAAGGTAGCAGAAGTCAGAGCAAAGCTCAATAATATTCGTTGAAACGAATAAAAGTTAGGGCGATCCTTCACATTCCCCAGGTTTCCCTGTCGAGGCTCCGGTAATGGATCGCTTCGGAGAGATGGTAGCTCTCCACCTTTCCAGAACCTTCCAGGTCGGCAATAGTCCGTGATACTTTCAGTATCCGGTCATATGCTCTGGCAGAAAGGCTCAGTCTGTCCATGGCATTTTTGAGCAGTTCACGGCCGGCCGTATCCAGTGCCACATATTCCCGGATCATCCGGGAGCTCATTTGTGCATTGCAGTAGACGCCCGAAGAATCACCGAACCTTTCAGCCTGGATCTGACGGGCCTTAATGACCCTTTCCCGGATGACTTCACTATTTTCGGAAGCCTCATTTTCGTCCAGTTTCCGAAAAGGTACTGGAACAACTTCCAGTTGGATATCAATTCTGTCTAAAAGTGGACCCGATATCCTGTTGAGGTATTTCTGCACCCGTCCGGGGCCGCATACGCACTCTTTGGTGGGGTGGTTATAATAGCCGCAGGGGCAGGGATTCATGGAAGCTACCAGCATAAAACTTGCCGGATACTCAACGGAAAAGCGGGCCCTTGAAATGGTAATCTTCCGGTCTTCCAGGGGCTGACGCATCACTTCGAGTACCGAGTGTTTAAATTCAGGAAGTTCATCAAGGAAAAGCACCCCGTTGTGGGCCAGTGAAATCTCACCCGGCTGCGGAAAAGTACCGCCCCCCACCAGTGCGATATCAGAAATGGTATGATGCGGGCTGCGGAAAGGTCGCTGGGTCATCAGGGAAGTATCCTTGTCGATCCGGCCAGCCACCGAATGGATCTTGGTGGTTTCAAGGGCTTCCTTGAGGGTGAAGGGAGGCAGAATCGAAGGAATCCGTTTGGCAAGCATGGTCTTTCCCGAACCAGGTGGACCAATCAAGATGATATTGTGACCTCCTGCTGCAGCAATTTCAAGTGCCCTTTTTACATTTTCCTGCCCTTTTACCTCTGAAAAGTCCACATCAAACTGGTTCACTCTGGAGAAGAATTCAGCCCGTGTATCCACGATGGTCTGCTCAGGTTCACTCTCGTCATTAAAAAAACCGATTACTTCATGGATGTTTTCCACGCCATAGACTTTAAGGCTATCGACCACGGCGGCTTCTCTGGCATTCTGACGGGGAAGGATTAATCCTTCAAAGCCTTCCTTCCGGGCATTCACAGCCACGGGCAACGCTCCTTTTACCGGCTGGAGTGTGCCGTCGAGCGACAACTCTCCCATCATGACATATTTTTCCAGCTTGTGGGTTCTGATCTGCTCCGAAGCAGCGAGCACCCCAATAGCCAGGGGAAGGTCGTATGCTGATCCTTCCTTGCGCAGATCAGCAGGGGCCATGTTAACCACGATTTTTTGTTTGGGCCATTTGTATCCGTTGATCCTCAAGGCTGATTCTATACGCTGCTGGCTCTCCTTAACCGCATTATCGGCCAGACCCACCAAAAGGAATTTAATACCCTTGGTAACATCTGCTTCAATAGTAATGGTAGCCGCATTGATACCAAAAACGGCACTACCGAAGGTTTTGACAAGCATGACTGGTATGTAAAGGTTTGTAAGCTAAAGTTAAGCACTTTTCCTTACAAACGGAACATATGTCATTGAAAAGTTTGCCCCGGTCGTTAAAAATCTTTAAAGGGTAAATGGTTGAGATCCAGGTTTCCCCCCGACAAGATGATCCCTGTTTTTTTGCCGGCAAAAAGCGCTTCATGTTCCAGAATAGCACCTAAAGGAACAGCGGAAGAGGGCTCGATGATGATTTTCATTCTCTCCCAGATCATTCGCATGGCTTTCACAATCTGATCCTCCGGCACGGTAACAATATCGTCCACATGCTGCATGATGAGACTGAAGTTTCTTTTCCCCAGGGAGGTGAGCAATCCGTCGGCGATGGTTTGGGGATTCTCCGATGGGATAATGGTATTTGCCCGAAAGGAGCGGCAGGCATCATCTGCACCGGCAGGTTCGGCTGCAATAACACGGCATCCCGGGAGCATAGCCTTTGCCGCCAGGGCGCATCCACTGAGCAATCCCCCTCCTCCCACCGGGGTCATGATAATATCCAGATCCCCGGCATCTTCGATCAGCTCTTTTGCGGCAGTACCCTGCCCGGCAATTACATGAAAATTGTCGTAAGGATGTATTTCGACAGCTCCGGTCAGGGCAACCACCCGGGCAAGTGTACTTTCCCTGGCCTGCAGGGTAGGCTCGCAATAGGTGATGATTCCCCCGTATCCGGCGACTGCCAGCTTTTTTATGCCGGGTGCACTCTCAGGCATTACGATATAGGCAGGGATTCCCCTCATCCGGGCAGCCAGGGCAAGCGCTGCCGCATGGTTTCCCGAAGAATGAGTGGCAACTCCCCGTGCAGCCTCCTCTTCAGTAAGCGAAAAGACAGCATTGCAGGCACCCCGGAATTTAAATGCCCCCACCTTTTGAAAATTCTCACATTTAAAGAATAACCGGGCTCCGGTCAAACGGTCGATGGATTCGGAAGTCATTACCGGTGTCCGGTGCACAGTTGTCCTGATCAACCCGTGCGCTTTTACCACATCGCTGAAATCAGGAATTTCCATCGGAGAATTTCTTATTGAGAAGCTCATAATCAGTGCGGAAATAGGAATGTTCAGAAAGATATTTCATCCGTTTCAATCCGGAGATATAAAGGTAAACAACGAAAGCCAGGAAGAAGATCCAAAGCCATTCGTATTCGGTCATCAGGATAAAATCGTAAATCCCGTGCAGGAGCATGGGAACAAAAAGCGCTCTATATTTAAACCTTTGTCTCTCTTTGGGATAAAATTTGGCCAGACCTGTATAAAACCCCATGGTTATTCCGAAGATGGCATGGGCAGGAACAGCAGTAAATGCCCGGAGCCAACCGGTGGCATACCCGTCCTGCATCACATACATCACATTCTCAACCATCGCGAATCCCAGGGAAATAAACGTCGCATAAACGATTCCGTCATATTTATCATTGAATTGCTTTCTATTCCAGATAAGGAGAAAGAGTACGATGAATTTGAACATCTCTTCGGTGAAGCCGGCCACCGCAAAGGAAGCCCAGGCAGCATCCGCCAAACCTTTGAGGTTTTCACCAACCAGCGAAATAACACTCTCCACAGCCATCACAGGGATGACTATCAGCATACCAGCCACCAGCGAAAGCAGGAGCAGGGAGAAGGGTTCCCGCTCATATTTATCGCGGAACCAGACATACGCTGCAACGATGGCTACCGGTGCCAGTGAGAGGATGAGGATACCCATGAAAAGAGAGAAAATTTTAAAAATATGATAACTACACAATCTCCGAAGTCAGCATTACAAACGGCAGTGTCATCTCCTGCAGGAAAGCAACAGAAAGAGTGAATCAGGGAATCGTGTTAAAGATTATTTACTAACTCCTTTATGATCAGCGTCATTTTGGGTTCGGCTTTCATAGCAACCTGTTGAACCTCCACATGAGAGATTTCCACGATTTGTCCGGGTACTCCGCTGTCGGTTATAATAGAGATCCCAAATATTCTCATCCCGGAATGGCGGGCAACGATCACTTCCGGAACGGTGCTCATTCCCACTGCATCGCCTCCCATTTTCCGAAACATCAGATACTCGGCGGGGGTTTCAAAGGTAGGACCAGATACGCCCACATAGACCCCTTCCTTCAGCTGAAAATTATTTTCCAGGGCGATTTTCCTGGCGATCATCCGGAGCCGCTCATCATAAACACAGCTCATATCGGGAAACCTGGGGCCGAGTTCATCGGGGTTCTTCCCTCTCAACGGGTGTTCGGGAAAGAAATTGATGTGATCAGTGATCACCATGATGTCGCCCACCCGGTAATCGGGATTGAGACCACCACTGGCATTCGACACAAAAAGGTTGGTGATCCCCAGTTGGCGCATGACCCTGACAGGAAAAGTCACCTCTTTCATGGAATAGCCTTCATAAAAGTGGAAACGTCCCTGCATGGCCATTACCTCCTTATTCCCGAGTTTTCCAAAAATCAGCCTTCCGGAATGGCCTTCTACTGTGGACACCGGAAAGTTGGGGATTTCGTCATAGGGTATCGTTTCCGAAATCTCAATTTCATTCACCAGGCCACCTAATCCTGTGCCCAGGATAATGCCGATATCAGTTTTTAAGTTTACTCTTCCTGATATGTAACTCGCGGTTACTTTTATTTTCTCCAACATAATCCAAAATTTTCTTATCAAACATTTTACCCTCCCTGTCCAGGAATTTTACCTGGATAGGCAGGAAATATATCGATGCTTTCACTTCGGGAGTGAACAGATCCAGTTTGGTGAGCCTGACCATATCTTTTTCAGTGGTAACGATGATTCTCCGTGAACTTTGAAGCTGGTAAAACTTCTGAATAATGAGGTGAATGTCGCTTTCGGTATAATAGTGATGATCAGGGTAAATGGCGGTATCTACCTCGGCAGAGAGCTTTTTCACATGCTCGACCACATACTCGGGTGAAGCAATGCCCGTAACCAGCAGGATTCCCATCCTCCAGGTGTCGGTAAACAGGTCCATCTTGGGAGCTTCCGGAAATACCGGGTAAAGCTGTCCATAGACCATGGTGGTGAAAAAGATTTCCTGGTAAGGAAAAAGGTACACTTCCTTGGCCATAATCCTGCGGGTAATCGGGGCAATTTCCGTGGGACATTTCGTGATAATGATGATATTGGCCCTTCGCAGCTCTTTACGGCTTTCCCTTAGCCTGCCATAAGGTAAGTAATGATCATCGCGCAATGGCTTGTTATAATCAACCAGCAAAATATTCAGCCCCGGATTGATGCGTCGGTGCTGGTAGGCATCATCGAGGAGAACTACATCAGGTCGCAAACCGAAACAGTTATCCTGGGAAATTTCCGCTTCATCTGGAGCGGTTCATCTCCTGTTTCCATCACATCGGAGCTGGAAGCGACCAGAAGAAATCCTTTGGTTTTCCGCTTATATCCCCGGCTCAGGGTGGCAACCCTGAACTGTGATTTCAGCAGCTTGATGAGGTACTCGGTATGGGGGGTCTTACCCGTCCCTCCTACAGTGATGTTCCCGATAGAGATTACCGGGGTATCAAAGTCGACCGATTTCAGCAGTTTAAGGTCATACATCAAGTTGCGGATTGACACAACCAATCCGTAAATCAAAGAGAGAGGATACAAGAACAGCTCCCGCATAGGGCAGAAATTTGGGTCACTAAAATAGTAATAATTGGCCGATAAAACCAAAATACAAAGAAACAGGATACTAATCCTGTTTCTTTGAGATTCTAATCCAAAAATTTATGTCCACTAACCCGAGTTAATGGATCATTATATCAAAGGGGATCCGGGCATACAAGCCCTTCATCTGTTTCAACCGGCTGATTTCTTTGTAATAGGGCCAGGCATCACCCATCTCCTGTTTCAGGAACCAGGTGCGGGCATTATCGGTGCCACCCTTAAAAAGCTCCATCAACGGGTCGGGGAGTTCCGGAAGTTTCACAGTACGGTAATTCTCAAGTCCGGCAATGCCGGCTGCAATCTCGATGGCTTTATCAAGGCCTCCCATTTCATCGACAAGTCCGATTTTCAGCGCGTTTTCTCCAGTCCAAACACGTCCCTGACCTATGGAATCAACAGCAGTAGTATTCATTTTTCTGCCATCGGCTACTCTTGACACAAACAAGGCATATCCCTCTTCAATATGTTCCTGCATCAGGTTTCTTTCAAATTCACTCATCGGACGGGTCAAGGAGGGCATGTCAGAATGAGCATTGGTTTTCACCACATCGGTGGTTATTCCAAGCTTTTTATTGAAGAGTTCCCCTGCATTGGGGATAATTCCGAATATGCCAATTGAGCCGGTGATGGTATTGGGCTGGGCTATGATTTTATCAGCAGCACAGGCAATATAATACCCACCCGAAGCCGCCACATTCCCCATCGAGACAACTACGGTCTTTTCATCCGCAGCCAGTTTAACCTCTCTCCAGATTATTTCAGAGTCGTATGCACTTCCTCCCGGAGAGTCAATGCGGAGGACGATGGCTTTGAAGGAAGAATCTTGTCTGACCTTGCGGATCTCCCGTGAAAGTTTGTCACCGCTGATACTTTCACCTCCCATGCTCATTCCTATGTCACCGCTCGCATAAATGACCGCTATTTTATTCCTTGAGAAGGCCGGTTTCTTCTCTTTCTTTAACGGGGCTTTGGCATATTCAGACACCGTAACCAGAGGGATTCCCTTTTTGGGTGGTGTCTCCGTAATTTTCCGCAAATCGTCCAATACTTCATCTTTATATTTCAGGGTATCCACCAACCCGGCTGCTAGCATCTCCTCTGCATTCCTGAATGTCATTACCTGGTCGGCAAGTTCGTTCAGCCGTGCCACCGATATATCCTTTTCCGCAGAAATCCCTTTCAGCATATGGTTCCACATGCTGTTCAGGTATACCATCTGTTGTTCCCGGTTTTCGGGACTCATCTTTTCCAGCATGAAGGGTTCCACCGCCGACTTAAACTTGCCATGCCTTACAATCTGCATTTCCACTCCCAGCTTCTCCAGTGCATTCTTGAAGAAGGTAACTTCACCTCCAAGTCCCCTGAAATCAATAAAACCCTTGGGGTTCAGCACCACCTTGTCGGCTGCGGTCGCCAGATAATATGCTTTCTGGTCATACAGATCACCGTAAGCATAAACCGGTTTTGAGCAGCTGTCCCTGAAAGTAAGCAGGCTGTTCCTGATCTCTTCCACAGCAGCCATACCGGCATTGATCACCGACAGGTCGAGGTAAATACACCGGATGCGATCATCGTGCCGGGCTTTCTCGATCGATGTGATAATATCATCCAATCCCAATTTCCTGGTTTGCTGCAAACCCGGAAGGTTAAGCTCCGAAAAGGGATCTCTGGGGGCCCGGTCCACAATCTGGTTGTCCAGCTTAAGCATCAGCATCGATTTATCCTTCACAACAACCTGCTTATCTGTGGATGCCACAATTGCTCCGAATACCATCATTAAGATCAGAAAACCGATCAGTGTAGTAAGAATAATACCCGTGATGGTAGCCAGGGTATACTTAAAAAATTGCTTCATATGAGATTGATTTATTCAATATTTATACTTTCGTTCAGAATATAAGTCCGCTTGTGGGTTAAATAATTATACAAAAATAATGGAAGATCATCAACTCTATTTATGTCTGGGTGGAAATATCGGAAAAAAAAGCCAGATATTTCAAAAATCTTTGTTTTTCATTGAAAGCAGAATCGGGAGAATTGAACAGTCATCACCTCTTTTTATCTCTCCCCCTTGGGGATTTGTGGCCAAAGAGGAGTTCTGGAACCAGGTGATTGTCGTGGTTACCATGCTCACACCCCCGGAGGTACTGAGGGAGATCCGAAAAATTGAATCCTACTTCGGCAGAAATCGGGAATCAGGCCGCTACCTTTCCCGTAGAATGGATATCGACATCCTCTTCTACGACCAGCTCATTTTAAAAACAGAAGAACTGACCATCCCGCACCCCCTCATGGAGCATCGGAAATTTGTC
>CAJDVL010000031.1_pt1 | contig 12227 bp, 11 predicted proteins | sample 7391331 | NCBI WGS metagenome assembly CAJDVL01 (sample SAMEA7055707, study PRJEB34461) | soil metagenome | biome: terrestrial ecosystem; feature: Peninsula; material: soil | place: Antarctica | collected 2016 | reverse complement strand
CAATGAAGCGACCATGAAAAAATATTAAAAATTGCTCCAATATACCAAGCTCCGCCCGATTTGTAAAAGGGTACTAAACTATACCACTGGCTATATCGTGTAAAACAATTAAGGCTTAAATCAATAAACTCAGAAAGCAATTTTACCGTTTGTTTACTTTTATCATTACAACTCCAAGCGGTGGTACCTGGGAACTGAATTTATCCTTAAAAACACCCAACTCTTTTTGATGCCATAAATCACGAACTGTTTGTCTACCGGAAATCTGAAGCGCAGACCAGTCAACAGAAATGTTAGCCACCTGGCTACCACGGTTAAACAAACCAACTGCTTTGGAGCCATCGACTAAATTTTTAACCATCAAAAAGCAGCTGTCAGCTTGCTGGATCACCAATCCGCTTTCACCCAACGGATCCTGGTTAACTTCAATTATTTCAGGGGCACAAAGAACATTAAGGGTAAAGTCATCCAATTTTGACATGTCTCCACTATAAATCAATGGAGCTGCCATCAAGCTCCACAGCGACATGTATGCATATTGCTTTGCTGCTGGCATTGTAGTAGGTGCAGGAGCACCTCTTCCACGGGTTTTTCCAATCCAGCCAATTTGAAGATAATCCGGATCATTCCATTCTCCGGGTTTTGAATATTTCCGATGCTCACTGTTTTTCAAAGCTACTTCAAAAATCCGGTCGAGTTCATAGCCGAGATCTCCGGCAGTTCTCCAGCTATTTCCTCCAACTTCAGCTCCCCATTCCCAAACATTGCCCATAAGAAGGCAAAGATTAAAAACGATGTCCCGGTCGAGCGATTTTAGGATGGTGCCCATTTCCCGGTATGGCTTCTGATATGCTGCGAGATTTGGATCTTTTCCTGCGATGCCTCCATATGAACACCAATCGTATTTTAAGAAATCAAAACCCCATTCGGAAAATTGCCGGGCATCTTGTTCTTCATGCTGATAAGAGCCCGCAAAACCTCCACAAGTCAATGGTCCAGGCGAAGTATAAATTCCGGCTTTCAACCCTTTTGAATGAATGTAGTCCGTTAGACCCTTCATATCAGGAAAATGACTGTTGGGTATTATATTTCCCTGCATATCCCTCAATGGACCGACACGCAGGGAATCAGCATGTTTAGGGGCGTTCATCCAGCAATCATCTATATTTACATATTGATACCCCACATCAGCCATTCCGCTGCTAATCATAATATCTACTGCTTCCCGCATCATTTTATCGGTAATTCGATTGTAGTGAGCATACCAGTGGTTCCATCCCATCGAAGGAGTCAGAGCCAGATTTTCACCGGAGATTATTCTGAAGTTCCGTTTGTCTTTTCCTTTTAAATTTTTTGCTTTAATAACCAGTTGATATTCGCCTTTTGGAGGAGTTGTTCCTGTAATGATTCCCGTCTCGGAATCAAGTTCCAGTTCTTTTGGTAATCCTTTTATAGAAAAACGAATTGGCCGATCTCCCTGGCAGGGAATGCGGTAAAGAAAGGAATGGCCTGGTCTGGCGCCATAAACCAAAGGTCCGTTGATGCGTGGCCAAGGTTTAGGTGCAGGAGTATAAATTTCATAGGATGATGCTTTATTCTCCGGATGCCCATTCTGGGGGAAAACAGTTGTCATAAATCCTAAAAAGAAAACCAGAAGAAGGAAGGATTTTTTGCCTGATTGTTTCATAGATTCTATTATTTATAAATTCTCACTATTGTGCGATAAAACCCGGGTTAATTCGTGACCCAATCCGTGTAAATCAGTGCAAATCTATGGATCCGGACCCTTGAACGCCGCAGAGCACCTCACCTCGTTTCCAGGTATTGCACCACATCCCGGGTATGATCCAGGATCGCGCGGGCACCGGCTTTCACCAGCTCTGCGCGGGTTCCAAAGCCACAGAGCACTCCCACGGGGATCGCACCGGCAGCCACTGCCGACTTCATGTCGGGCGTGGTATCCCCTACCATGATACATTTAGCGGGAGCCACACCCAACTGTGCTGCAGCAAACTGGAGAGGTTCGGGATGAGGCTTGAGGCGCTTCACCAAGCTCCGGTTAACCACCACGTCGAAATACCCTGCAATCCCATTCTCAGTCAGGAAATGTTCTGCCTTTACCCCGCTGTTGGTGGTCACCAATCCCAGCCTGTATTTCCCTTTCAGTATGCGCAGCATTTCCTCAACCCCTTCCATCATCGGATAAGGAGGATGAACTGCAGCTGTTCTCCGTTTGGTTCTCCCGAAAAGCGCCATAACAGCCTGGTCAATCCCCAGCTGGTCCAATAAGGTGATCATTCCGTTGACCGGCGTTTCCGCCCTCATCACCATCCATCTCGATATCTTTTCGGAATTCCTCAGCCTGAACCAGGAGATGAACCGGGCAACTTTCTGAACCATATGGTCGTCGGTTTCCATGAGCGTACCGTCAAGGTCAAAAAAAACCGCCTCTATCGTTTCATTTGAGCGTTTCATGTCCAGGTTATATTGTAATTTCCTGATTATCATCAGCTTCATTTCAATTTTTAAATCATCCACCAGTTCACAAGCACAGTGGGAATGATCTGCATGGTGGCATTATCCCAGCCGTGAGGAGTAGCCGCTTCCACCAAAGCCGACAGAAGTGCTATTACAGTTAACCGCAGGAACCAGAATGGGGCTTCTCCCAGACGTGGAAAGATCAGTACCGAGAGGAGCAGGGCCACCAGGGAGACCATAAAAACCGCCAGGGAGCCTTCCACCGTCCGACTGGCTTTAACCGCAGAGAGCGACCAAACCCTGTATGGATGCCTGCCGAATCGGGTCCCGACAGGTTCCCCTATGGCATCGCCCATTCCTGTAACCAGATATCCCACGATAGCGAGTGACCCAAAAAGCATATTGGTGACCACACCCCCGATCAGGGTGGTAAGCCAGGGGAGTATCACAAACCAGCTCCGGTAGGGTAAATCTTTTTCACGGGCCAGAGCTTCATATAGAAGGTCACCCGATCCGCGCATAACGGCAAAGAAGACCACAAGCGAACACATCGCCCCGAAGACCAGTACCACAGCCGTTCCCCATAGCCACTGCAAGAAAACCACCGTGGTAAAAATCAGAAAATGAAATACCTTGCGTGTATATCCGGTACGCATTCCTCCGCGTTTCAGGTAGCCGGCTATCACCAGGCATAACCATGCCCAGGCCAGTGACAGCGGCACACCGGTCACGATGGTCAGCAGCGATGGGAAATTCTCTGCAAAGAACGGCATGAACTTTGTAACTGTCTCCACGTTTACATAAGTAAAAGATAATTTATTAATGACATTCGGTTATTGCAAGTTACTTTTTTCATCTGTTTTATGGCATCAAACATAAAAATTTGTTTTATAATTTTGCACACCCATAAAACAAAGGGTAAATTATCACACAATCATAATTAAGATGTATTTTGAAATTAAATGAGTTAACATGAAGCAAGGATTTATTCTTTTATTGTCGCTGACACTGGTATTTGCAAGCTGCAAGACCACCCGTACCCAAAGGGGAGCAGCGATTGGAGCCGGCGCAGGAGCAACAGCCGGTGCGATCATTGGGAAGACTGCCGGGAACACAGGCATTGGAGCCATCATTGGCGCCACAGTAGGTGGTGTTGCAGGTGCCATCATTGGCAAGAAAATGGACAAACAGGCGCAGGAGATCGCCAAAGAAATCCCCAATGCCGAAGTGATTCACCAGGAAGGGGAACCAGGCATTGTCGTCAATTTCAGTTCGAAAGTCCTTTTTGCGACCGACAAATCAGATCTGTCCGAAAAGTCAAAATCCACGATCAATGATCTGGCCACGATCCTGAACAAATACCCGGATACAGACCTTACTATTCAGGGACATACCGACAGTTCGGGACCCGATGCTTACAACCAGACCCTTTCCGAAAAACGGGCCGAAAGCGTCGCCAACTACCTGAAGATGCAGGGAGTCACATCAGACCGCCTCACCTCGTTAGGGTTCGGAGAATCCCAGCCCATAGCCGACAACGAAACTGCTCACGGTCGCGCCGAAAACCGCAGGGTCTCTTTCCTGATCGTCCCCAACGAAAAAATGAAACAGGACGCTGTCAACGAAGCCAGTCAGTAATAACCCCCGTTCTTTTTCCAGGCCAGAAGTCTGAAAAAATAAACCTGAAAATAATAATTTTGAAAACTTAATTTTTTATTGACAATTATGAAAAAAATAAAAATCATCACGCTTATGGCTGCCCTTCTTTTCGGGGCGACCGGAGTCTTTGCCCAGGGACTGGGTGTTAAAGGTTCTTTTAATTTTTTCAATCTCACCCAGGAAACTATTGCAGGGAAAAAGGTTGAAAACCGCATGACACCAACATTTGACGCTGGCATCTTCTACGAAATTCCTATTGCCTCCGAGTTTTTCATCAGGCCTGAGCTCCTCTTCGCTCAGAAAGGCGCCAAAAACAACAAAGATCTGCCCGAAGTCACCGGCCACCTCTCCTACGTGGAACTGCCGATCCTTTTCCTCTATAAAGGCGGATTGGGAAACAACCATGTACTGCTGGGTTTCGGGCCTTACGCCGCCATGGGAATAGGTGGAAAAATTAAAGGAGATCAGATCGATATAGACGTGAAATTTGTAAATGACATCGCCGATGCAAATGGCCTCGGTTACCACATTAAACCGATTGACTTCGGCGCACAGATGATGGCCGGCTATGAACTGGGCATGGGGCTCTCCTTTGCACTGAATGCATCGCTGGGTCTTGTCGACATTGAACCTAAGGTGGCCGGGAAAGACCTGGACTCCTTCACGAAAAACAATGGATTCGGATTATCCGTGGGATACCGGTTCGGGAAATAATCAGATTTCAACCTGATGGTACTGACTGCCCCGGGGTAGGTGGAGCATTTGCTTTCTGCCTGCCACCGGGGCAGTTTTTTTACAGATTCCTCTCCTTCAGTTCACGCTGACTGGTTATAAGTCAAGCTTCAGGGTTACCCCCACCACATAGAGGCTGACCGGTTTTTTCACATTCATCTCCTGGTCAAGCCGCACAAAGGTGTCGAGGTCCAACTTACTCCCAATCGGGAATTCAGCCCCTACCGTATAACGCATATCATTGATTTCGTTACCACCTGATTTGTGCAGGGAATAAAAGATCTCTGCCGACACGTAAGGTTCCAGTTTATTGTTTCTGATATCGTAATCGGCTTTCAGCCGGGACCTGAGGTAATCCCTGTTGACAAACTCAAAACCTTGATAATCCAAAGTCTCCTCCTTCACAAAGGTACTCTGGAACCTTTCCCTGAGCGACACTTTAAACCGTCCCAGTTTTTTCTTTCCCTGAAGATAAAACAAATAGCGGTGCCTGGTTTCCCAGACATCACGCTTCACCTTATGGTTAAAGATCAACATATATCCCGCCCCTCCTTTTAGCCATCGGGTAAAGGCATAATCGCCTGAAATACTTGTGGAATGACGATTCCACTCCCCGAAGTTTTTAAAGAGCCTCGCCTCCTGCTCCAGTTCCAGTGTGAAGCCGGGGAAAATATCTTTTGAAACATCCAGGGAGAACCAGCCTCCGTAATCATTTTCCTGACCCTTTAAACTCCCGCTTAGAAGCAAGAGTATCCATGTCACCACAAAAGTGGATTTCCAGTTGTTCAAATAGTTACCCATCGTTTATCGGATATTGATCTTTTATACCTCATCCATCTGACTCCCAAATCTCCTTTTGAAAAAGTTGTCGGCCAGGTTGGTATCCCTGCTGTCATAATATACGTTGAGCAAGGCCGTATCTTTCAGAAAATCAATGGCTCCAATCTCAACTTTCGTGATATTCAACCCTGTCCGTTCCTTCAGGTCAGCCAGGAGCTCTGCTGACCGATCGGGTTTAATCAGTGCTATCTTTTCATAGATTATTTGCTTGCTTGACACATGCCGGAGGATATTGCTGCTTTCAAGGAGCCAGGTAACCCCGACAAAAATAGCATTGGTAACCCCCAGTTCCAGATAGCTAAGGTCCTTGGCCAGCGCATTGATCACCGAAATCCCGATAATCGTAAACAGGTAGGTCATCTCCCTGATCGGAAGGGTATCGGTCCTGTAACGCAGGATCCCGAAAATAGCAAACAAACCCAGCGCAAAACCAACCTGTATTCTTACGTTGTCGAGCAGGTAAAGCAACATAAAAATGGTGGTACTGGTCAGGATAAACGTAAAAAAGTAATCTCTGCGCTTTGACCGGGGATAATAGAGAAACCGAATGATGCCCCCTGTAATGAGCAAGTTGGCCAGAAACCGCAGCAACAACCCGGAAATGCCATAGGTATAAGTAGCTGAAGAGGCCACCGTTTCCGGATCAAGGCTATCAAGAAGTAATTCCATGTTGGGTGATTTTTTGAATAAACCTGATTTTTCGCTTATAATTATTTGTTTTGTCTGCCAGTCCCAGCAGAGATATGCCCAGGCAATATTTGCTGATTCCCCTGCTTTTAATACGCAAATCCAGTAAAACATTCTTCATGGCTGAAGTACTGGATTTCTCCTGTTTAATTTCAATAATGGACAAACGAGGTAGAAATATTTCCCTTTTTCCTTCTATATCCGAATAACTAAGATCCACATCCATGGTCACCCGCTCAGACTTTTCCCTGTTCACCAGGGTAATCCTTTTAAAACGGTTGATCATCACCGGTTGCAGCTGCCGTAAATCCCCGGAAATGTAATTTCCCAAAAAAGCCAAACCCCTTTCATCGAATACCTCTTCTCCTGAATCCAGACTGATTCTGAACTTTCTGGTTCTTTGGGTATTGGTTTTTCGCTTCACTTCCAGAAATTCAAGGTTGCTTTCTGTATATTTACGGATTCTCACTTTATTCCGGTTGAGCTTTCCGTTTACATGGTCCAGGAAAAACCTCCCTGAAGGCCAGTCATAATAAACCGTCTCATAGGAGGCAATCCGCCTTTCGTCAATTTCCAGGATGTAATACTCCTTCCCGACCCTTTCAAACACCTCCTTAAGCAGGAAAGCCGGCAAAATGTATTTGGTATCGAACCGGTTCATTAGCCTGACCCCCTCCAGGCCTCCCAAAGGGATTCCCGGCATTCCGCGAAGCAAACCTGACAAGTCAGTGGTCTCCCCGGCTTCAGGAGCATCTATCCTTTTTTCATGAACCAGAATATTCATGAATCTCTGTATAAGTCGTTTTGGTTCATCCTGTGGATCTGATGAATGGACCTTCGCTGAAATTTGTCTCGCAAGTAGGAATTTTTTAAAAAAACGAATGTCTCGGTTAAGATATTGTAATAAATCCTAATTCTCGGTTACAAACATAGCCATTTCAGGACGAGAATTTCCCTGTGTTCATACGGAATACTCGTCGGGAACAAAAATAGCCATCCCTGCTATGGTCCTTTCTGCCGATGGGTAAAACACCGGAGCGAAGGAACCAGGAAATCCCGTCTAAAGGAAACCGTTCCAAAGTGTGTAATATTAGGGGCAGATTATTTGGCTGGAACAAAAACAATTTTTATTTTCGTGTCCGTACACGGAAATTGGTATTTCACTGATTATTGATAAAATTTGACGTAATATGGAAATTGAAAAATTCAGCATCGGAACAGGGGACCGTTTTGAGCACCAGGGAGAGGCCCAGCTGAGGGCGGTCATGAAAGCAGCTGAGAAGGGGGTGGAAATTACTCCGGTATGGAACAAAAGCAACCGCGAGCACAACATCGTCCATTCAGAGCCCTCCGGCACCCGCAAGGAAGCCGATGCAGCCGTAGCTGCCCTGGGCTGGAAGGGGCAGTATCTTGTAGATGCTGACCATATCAATCTGGGTAACGTAGAAAGGTTTATCGCCGTTTCTGACTTTTTCACCCTCGATGTGGCCATGTACATCAATAAACCTACCGCTGAAGAGGCTGTAAATGCCTTCAAAAAGTCGTGTGCCGTTTTTGGAAATGAGGTCCGGATCCCCGGAATACCCGAGTCCATCGTCATTACAGATGAATTATTGAACACGGTAGCCGCCAAATACCTGGCTGCCATACAGGAAGCCGGAAAAATCTATCACCGTATCGAGCTGGTTAAAGGTATTGGCAACTTCGTGACCGAAGTCTCGATGGACGAGGTAGAAGCACCGCAGACGCCCATCGACATGCTCTTCATCCTGAAAATGATTGCTGACCTGGGGATCCCGGCCCAGACCATTGCCCCGAAATTCACCGGTCGCTTTAACAAGGGCGTCGATTACGTGGGCGATGTGGACCAGTTCGCCAGGGAATTCGAACAGGATGTTCTGGTCATCGACTACGCTATAAAAAACTTTGGACTTCCGGCCACCCTCAAGCTGAGTGTCCACTCGGGCAGCGATAAATTCACCCTCTATCCGGTCATGGCTGAGATCATCCGTAAATACAACAAGGGACTCCACCTGAAAACGGCGGGAACCACCTGGCTTGAAGAGGTGATCGGACTGGCAGTGGCCGGCGGGGAAGCCCTTGATGTCGCCAAAGAGATTTACACCAAAGCGCTCGGCCGGAAAGAAGAACTCTGCGCACCCTATGCCGACGTAATCAATATCAACGACAGCCAGCTTCCCACACCCGAAGAGGTGGCCGAATGGAGCAGTGAAAAATTCGCCAACACCCTCCGCCATGTCCCGGGCCATCCCGACTACAACCCCAACTTTCGGCAACTGATCCATGTCGGATACAAGGTTGCTGCTGAAATGGACAACCGCTATACCGACCTGCTGAAACAACACAAGGAGATTATCGGCCGGTGCGTCGAAGAGAATATCTACGACCGTCACCTCTGCCGGCTCTTCAACCTGTAGTGCCATTAATGCGCTCAGTCCAGGACAAGGTTAAAGCGGAGGTCGATGCGGAGCGAAATTCAGTCCGTCAACTGACAGAGGAGAGTTAAGAATCAACCATAACGCAGAAGATCAATAATGGCATGGTTTTAAACCATTTAAGACTCAAGATTTAAGACTTAAGACTATCATGAGCTCATTCATACACGACAATTTCCTTTTGCAGACTAAGACTGCTCAGGAGCTGTACCACCAGCATGCGGCAAAAATGCCGATCTTTGACTACCACTGTCACATTCCGCCCCAGGATATCGCCATGGACCGCCAATTTGCCAATATCACCCAGATCTGGCTTTCCAATGACCATTACAAATGGCGCGCGATGCGCACCAACGGAGTGGATGAAAAATACTGTACCGGGAATGCCAGTGACTGGGAAAAATTTGAGAAATGGGCGATGACTGTACCCTACACCCTTCGTAACCCGCTGTACCATTGGACTCACCTGGAGTTGAAACGGTTTTTCGGAGTCGACAAACTGCTGAATCCGAATACAGCCCGCGAAATCTGGGAAACCTGTAACGCAAAGCTCAACACCCCGGAATATTCGGCGCGCAACATCATCCGCATGGCCAATGTCCATACCATCTGCACCACCGACGACCCGGTCGACTCCCTGGAACACCATCGCGCCATCAAAGCTTCCGGGTTTGAAGTGAAGGTACTGCCTGCATGGCGGCCCGACAGAGCCATAATGGTTGAAAACCCCGCCACCTATAACCAATATGTCGACCAGCTGGCATCGGTAACCGGATTGGAGATTGCCACCTTTCCGCAAATGATGGAGGCCCTCGAGAAAAGACACCAATTTTTTCATGAGAACGGATGCCGTCTTTCTGACCATGGACTGGGAACTGCCTATGCCGATGAGTTCACACCAAAAGAAATTGAAGCCATCTTTGTTAAAGTCCGCAGCGGAAAAACATTGACAGAAGAAGAGATTCTTAAGTTCAAATCGTGCATGCTCTATGAATTCGGCATTATGGACCATCGCCGCGGATGGACACAGCAGTTCCACATGGGAGTATTGCGCAACAACAACACCCGTCTATTCCGGGCTCTCGGACCTGACACAGGCTTTGACTCCATGGGCGACTTTGAAATTGCCCGTCCACTTTCCCGCTTTCTTGACAAACTCGACACCACCAACCAGCTGGCCAAAACCATCATTTACAACCTCAATCCCCGCGACAATGAGATGATTTGCACCATGCTCGGCAATTTCCAGGACGGGTCAATACAGGGAAAGATGCAGTTCGGATCGGGATGGTGGTTCCTCGACCAGATAGACGGCATGAAAAAACAGATGCAGGCACTCTCAAGCATGGGCCTCCTGAGTCGCTTCGTGGGCATGCTTACCGACTCACGCAGCTTCCTCTCCTATACCCGCCATGAATACTTCCGGCGGACACTCTGCAACTTGCTGGGAAATGATGTCGAAAAGGGAGAAATACCCGCCGACATGGAGCTGCTGGGACAGATGGTGGAAAATATCAGCTTTAATAATGCTTTCAACTATTTTGGATTCTGAATCCTGCCTGAAAGAACAATAAATTAAATTTTAAAAGAGATATAAAACGAACATTGTCCTTCGAACACAAAAAGCTTGGTATATTTACTCCATGCGAGTTCCATGGTCCTGAGGAGCAGGCAACTTTCATAAATTACTGAAGAGCATTACATTAAACAGCAAATAGAGGTATGAAGAAAGTAGTAACATTTGGAGAGATCATGCTTCGACTGGCCACCCCGGGTTTTCTACGTTTCGGACAGTCGGAAACCCTGACAGCCACCTTTGGAGGTGGCGAGGCCAACGTGGCAGTATCGCTGGCCAATTTTGGCATTCCTGTAGAATATGTCACCCGCCTTCCCCAAAACGACCTCGGGGAAGCCTGCATCATGGAGTTGCGGAAATTCGGGGTGGGTGTGGCCCACATCCTCCGGGGTGGTGAACGGCTGGGTATCTATTTCCTGGAAACCGGAGCCGTGAGCCGCGGAAGCAAAGTTATCTATGACCGTGCCCATTCGGCCATCTGCGAAATTCAGCCTGAAATGATAGACTGGGACCAGATTTTCGAAAATGCCGGATGGTTCCACTGGACCGGCATCACCCCGGCCATCTCCCAAAGTGCTGCTGACACCACCCTTCAGGCCATCAAAAAGGCTAATGAAAAGGGAATCCCCGTTTCCTGCGATCTCAACTTCCGTAAAAATCTCTGGAAATACGGAAAAAAGGCTTCGGAAGTGATGCCTGACCTGATTGCCGGCACCGACATCATCCTCGGAAATGAAGAGGATGCCGCCATGGTCCTGGGGGTCCATCCCGAAGGAGTAAACATCACCTCCGGCCACGTAGAAGGGGCTGCTTATGCGTCGGTTTCCCGGCAGATTATGGCCCGCTTTCCCCGCTGCAAAAAAGTGATCACCACCCTGCGGGGATCGGTCAGCGCCAACCACAACAGCTGGTCAGGAGTTCTCTGGGACGGAAAAACCCTCCTGGAGGCCCCTACCTACCAGATTACCCATATCGTCGACAGAGTGGGTGGCGGCGACTCCTTTATGGGGGGACTCATCTATGGGTTACTCACCTGGCCCGGCGATGACCAGAAAGCCCTGAACTTCGCCGTGGCCGCTTCCTGCCTGAAACATACCATCTATGGCGACTTCAACAGAGTGAGCACCAACGAGGTCCTTAAACTGATGGCCGGCGATGCCAGTGGACGGGTCTCCAGGTAGGAAAATCTGTTCCTAACACGACGTCACGAAGTTGATAAGTGAATCACAAACCATTTGAATTTGCTGTCTCTTTTCACGCTTTGAACTATCTGATTGTTAAAAATTTCATCCTATGGCAAGATTTTCAAGAATTGAAGTAGCCCTCAAAATGAAAGAAACCGGCATCGTACCGGTGTTTTACAACGGCGACGCCGAATTATGCAAGCAGGTGATCAAAGCCTGCTATGAGGGAGGAATCCGTATTTTTGAATTCACCAACCGGGGTGATTTTGCCTCACTGGTATTCGCGGAAGTCAACCGGTGGGTAATCAGGGAATGCCCTGAAATGATCATGGGTGTGGGTTCCATCATTGATGCGGGGACTACCTCCATGTACATTGCACTGGGAGCCAATTTCATTGTTTCTCCCCTGATCGACGAAGGGATGGCTTCGGTTTGCAACAAGCGGAAAATCTCCTGGAGCCCCGGATGTGGATCGGTGACAGAAATTGGCCGTGCCCATGAGCTGGGCGCCGAGGTGGTTAAGATTTTCCCCGGACAACAGGTTGGAGGTCCTGAATTTGTCAAAGCTGTTTTGGGTCCCATGCCATGGAGCAGCATCATGCCCACGGGAGACGT
>CAJDVL010000074.1_pt1 | contig 12342 bp, 12 predicted proteins | sample 7391331 | NCBI WGS metagenome assembly CAJDVL01 (sample SAMEA7055707, study PRJEB34461) | soil metagenome | biome: terrestrial ecosystem; feature: Peninsula; material: soil | place: Antarctica | collected 2016 | reverse complement strand
AGGAGCTTGTTTTGAGAGTTTGAACTGAAAAAGTATATTGCCATCAGGTGAAGACAATTTAATCTTATTTTGTGATAAGACGGGTATAGATAGAATAAGTAAAAAAAATAAAGAAAACTTTTTGTAATAATTCATGTTTATATTAATTTAAACAGTCAATAAATACATATAGCAATATGCTGTATTAATAACAATGTATCCAGATATTCGGACCTGACCTTGATGTTCAATTGGCTGGAGTTGCGTTACCCATACAATTTCCTTCCATGAATACCAGGGACAAAAACAAAAATAACATTTTATCAATAATCATAGACTTTCCCGGTAAAAGATAGGGTGTAATTATGGGTTCAGTGCCGAAGACTTACACAAAAAGGCAGCTCATTCAGCCATGGTAAAGGGGATTACACTGAATCAGATGATCAGGCAAGCGCTCGAAAAAGGATTGGAAAAGATCCAATAAAAAAAGCCGGAATAACTCCGGCCTTCGGTGCTCCCCAGGTAGGACTTGAACCTACGACCTACGGATTAACAGTCCGCCGCTCTAACCAACTGAGCTACTAGGGAATTTTTCTGCCTTTGATTTTACAAAAGCGCTGCAAAAGTAAGAGGTTTTTCAGAAATAAAAAATAATTTTGTATAAATTTAAGCTAAACGATCATGCAAAATCAAACCACTTCCCCCGCCATCCTGGGTGTCGGCAATGCCCTTGTAGATATCATGATTGCCCTACCTGGCGATGAGGTACTCACCCAGTTCCATCTGCCAAGGGGCAGCATGACACTGGTCGACGGCATTCGCAGCTGGAAAATCTACCAGGCAACCCATGCCTGGCAGAAGAGCACCACCACAGGAGGATCTGCCGCCAATGCCATCCACACTTTTGCCTCTCTGGGTGGCCGTTGCGGGTATGCAGGCAAAATCGGGGACGACGAACTGGGCGAGATCTTTGCCGGCGAGTTTGCCACAAAGGGAATAACCACCCACCTCTACTACAGCGAATCAGGCACAGGCCGCGTGATGGCACTCGTCAGCCCCGACTCGGAAAGAACAATGGCTACCTTCCTGGGAGCGGCTGCAGAACTCCTGCCCGAGGAGTTCCCTGAAACCATCATGGAGCCATACGATTTCCTTTTTGTAGAGGGGTACCTTGTCCAGGACCACCAGCTGATCGAAACCATTCTGGAAACAGGCAGAAAAAAAGGGCTCCAAGTGGCCATTGACCTGTCGAGTTACAACATCGTGGCCGAAAACCGCGACTTTCTGGAGCATTTGATTACCAGCTATGTCGACATCGTATTTGCCAACGAAGAAGAAGCCCTGGCATTTACATCCCTTCCCCCCGGGGAAGCGGTAACCGCCATTGGAAAAATATGCAACCTGGCCGTTGTTAAAACCGGGAAAACCGGTTCCCTGGTTTGCCGGAATAACCAGGTTACCAGGATTTCATCCGTGGAAGCAAAATCTATCGACACTACGGGAGCGGGTGACAGCTATGCCGCCGGGTTCCTTTTCGGGCTCACCCTCGGCCTTTCCATGGAAAAATGCGGAGCCATCGCCTCCCTGGTATCCGCCAGGACCGTGGAATTCATGGGAGCTAAAATACCGGAAACAGAATGGCCTGAAATCTTAACGAAAGTCAGGATAATCACGGAGAGCTGATATGCCAGCTGGAAGGATAGAGATTTGACCTCGTCCCTGACCTGGACCTTGACCCGGCCGAAGCGTAGTGAGGGTTCTAAAAAAGTCCGTGGATATTGGCGTCGACCTTGTCGATCACAAAACTGAGATCTTCCTTGCGGGAGGCAAAATCAAGTTCGTCCACATTGACAATCAGTAATTTTTCCATGGTATACCCCCTGATCCACGCTTCATACCGGTCATTCAGCTGCTTCAGATAATCAAGGCGAATCGAATTTTCATATTCCCTGCCCCTTTTCTGGATCTGGTTGACCAGTGTGGGGATCGATGCCTTCAGGTAAATCAGCAGATCGGGGGGCTGAATGAGGCCGATCATCAGGTCGTACAGCGTTTTGTAATTGTTAAAATCGCGTGTGCTCATCAACCCCATCGCATGAAGGTTGGGAGCAAAAATCTCCGCATCCTCATAAATGGTACGATCCTGAATTACGATCTTCCCTGATTTCCGGATGTCAAGGATCTGGCTAAACCGGGAGTTCAGGAAGAAAATCTGAAGGTTGAACGACCATCGTTGCATGTCGTTGTAGAAATCGTTGAGGTAAGGATTGTCGTCCACATCCTCAAAATTGGGAGTCCAACCATAATGTTTGGAGAGCAATTCTGTCAGGGTGGTTTTACCAGCCCCGATATTTCCGGCTACTGCAATGTGCATAAGATAAGGTTTAAAAAATCAAAGATAACATCTATTTCTTCCTGAGCTACTCGAGCAACTGATCGAGGTACTGGCGGTCATTGGCCAGGCGGGGGATTTTATTTTGTCCTCCGATTTTTCCGCGGTTCTTCATCCAGTTATAGAATGTCCCGGGCGGGACAATCACCATATGCGGCATTTCAAGGGTCAGATTTTTATGCCTTTTCGCCTCATAATCGGAATTCAGGGTTTTAAGCACGGTATCCAGCACGCTCACGAAATGCTCGGGACTTGCAGGTTCCTTTTCAAATTCGATGATCCACTGATGCGCCCCTTTCCGGCCTTCGTCCATAAACACAGGACCGGCAGTATATTCCTGGATGATGGCATTCTCACGTTCACAGGCTATCCTGAGGGCCTGCTCCGCATTGTCAACGATCAGTTCCTCCCCAAAAGCGTTGATGAATTGTTTCGTCCGCCCGGTGATCCTGATCCTGTATGGCATTCTGGACGTGAATTTCACTGTGTCCCCGATAATATAACGCCACAGTCCCCCGTTGGTGGAAATCACGATTGCATAATTTTCATCAATCTCGATGTCTTTCAGGGTCAGTACGGTGGGATTGGAAGAACCCCACTCTTTCATGGGAATGAATTCATAGAAAACCCCCAGATCAAGCATCAGCAGCATATCGTGCTGACTGGGATTATCCTGGATGGCAAAAAAACCTTCCGAGGCATTATAGGTTTCCATATAATGCATTTCAGGGGAAGGAATGAGCTTTTTGTACTGCTCACGGTAGGGATCGAAATTCACACCGCCGTGAATGAACAACTCCAGGGATGGCCAGATTTCCAGAATATTGCTTTTCCCGGTTTTCTCCAGGATCATCTTCATCATCACCAGGTACCACGAGGGGACACCGGCAAAGGAGGTCACATTTTCCCGGAGGGAACTTTCAATGATCTTTTCAATTTTTTCTTCAAACTCCTCGATCAGCGCAATATCGGCCGGGGGAATCCTGATAAACTGGGTCCAGGAAGGAATGTTCTCGATAAGAATCGCCGATAAGTCACCGTAATAGGATTTATTGCTGAAATTAATGATGTTATGACTGCCCCCCAATGTAAGAGACTTGCCTGAGAATATTTTCGATTCAGGATAGTTCCTCACGTAAAGCGCAAGCACATCTTTCCCACCCCGGAAATGACAATCTTCAAGCGACTCTTTTGTCACCGGTCTAAATTTGCTCTTATCATTGGTTGTTCCCGACGACTTTGCAAACCACCTCGTTTCTCCCGGCCACAATAAATTCTTTTCTCCCTCGCGCAACCGCTCAACCCAGGGTTTGATATCTTCATAGGTTTGCAAAGGCACCCTTTTCTGAAACTCCCCGACAGCAGTAATTTCACCGAACTGATGTGACATCCCGAATTCAGTGCCAGAGGCTGATTCCAGCAGCTCGAACAACATTTCATCCTGGATATCGTGCGGATATTTGCTGTAGAGCTCTATCTGGGTATTCCTCTTAAAATTGAGCCATTTTATTACAGAATTGATGAGCGGCATTCTTTCAACTTAAGTTAGGTCAAAATTAGAAATATTTTCTCCGCTCATAGCCTTCAAGTAATTATTTCCTAATTTTACCGATAAGTATCCGTAATACCATCTTTATGAATTACCTTGATATCGTGCTGGTTGTTTTCCTGCTTCTATCAGCTATCCACGGGTTCTCCAAAGGGTTTGTGGAAGAGCTGGCAGGACTGGTTGCCCTGATTCTGGGGATATGGGCTGCCATCCACTTCTCGGATATGGTAGCCCGGTTTCTGACCGAAAATCTGCATATTACCTTTCAGTACCTTTCCGTTGTGGCGTTCCTGCTTACCTTCATTGTGGTGGTAATCCTGGTCCACCTGATCGGGTCCTTTTTCAACAAACTGGTTCACTCGGTGGCCCTGGGTTTTCTGAACAGACTTGCCGGGCTGGTTTTCGGAGTGATCAAGGGAGCACTGATCCTGAGTATGATCCTGGTAATCTTCCATAAAATTAATGAGGACACCCACATCATTTCCGAATCCACCAAAGCAGACTCCAAACTGTACAATCCCATCCGGAATTTTACCCCTGGTATTTTTCCATTTCTTGACATCTGGGGAGATCATTCAGCGGAGTAAGCTCTGCTCCTTCCGGGATAAGTCACAGGCCGGTCTTCAAGTTTCACAGGATCAGGATTCAATCTCTATATTTTACTGTCTGATTGGCATTCAAAGATTCTATTTTTATCTTTGCGCCAAATTTTGAAACCATGAATTTTGTCGAAGAACTCAATTGGCGGGGAATGATCCATGATGTGATGCCCGGCACTGAAGAATTGCTGACGCGGGAAATGACCTCGGCCTATGTCGGGATCGATCCGACTGCCGATTCTTTGCATATCGGGCACATGGTTGGGGTGATGATGCTGAAGCACTTCCAGCGGTGCGGACACAAACCCATTGCCCTTGTAGGCGGCGCCACAGGAATGATCGGGGATCCCAGCATGAAGTCGCAGGAACGCAACCTCCTCGATGAGCCTACCCTTCGCCATAACCAGGAGTGCCTCAAAAAACAACTGGCCCGCTTCCTCGATTTCGAGTCCGACGTTCCCAATGCCGCCGAAATGGTCAATAATTACGACTGGATGAAGGAATTTACCTTCCTCGATTTCATCAGGGATATCGGCAAGCACATCACGGTCAATTACATGATATCCAAAGATTCGGTTAAAAAACGGCTTTCAGCAGAGAGCAACACCGGCATGTCGTTTACCGAATTCACCTACCAGCTGGTTCAGGGGTACGACTTTCTATATCTTTTCCAAAACAAAAACTGCAAACTGCAGATGGGAGGTTCCGACCAGTGGGGAAACATCACCACAGGCACAGAGCTGATCCGCAAGAAAACCGGCGGTGAGGCGTTTGCCCTGACCTGCCCGCTGATTACCAAAGCCGACGGAACCAAGTTCGGAAAAACAGAAGCAGGCAACGTATGGCTCGACGCGGAAAAAACATCCCCCTATGAATTTTACCAGTTCTGGCTCAATACCTCAGATGAGGATGCGGCAAAATATATTAAAATTTTCACCCTGCTCTCCAGGGTTGAAATTGATGAGATCGTTGCTTCACACCTCGAAAATCCCCATTTGCGAAACCTGCAGAAAAAACTTGCCGAAGAGATTACGGTGATGGTCCACAGCCGTGAAGCTTATGAATTGGCTGTGGAAGCCTCCCTGATCCTCTTTGGACAGGGAACCGCCGATCAGCTGCGCCGCCTCAATGAAAAGACCTTCCTCCAGATATTCGACGGGGTTCCCCGTTTCGACATTTCCCATGCCGAACTTTCAGCAGGAATAAATATTGTGGAGCTGCTGGCCGAAAAAACCACCGTCTTTCCCTCAAAGGGTGAGGTGCGCCGCACTATTCAGGCCAACGGCCTCAACCTCAACAAGGAGAGGGTAACTTCGCCCGATCAGCTGATTGAAACCTCCCTCCTGATCGGTGGCAAATACCTCCTGGTCCAAAAGGGGAAAAAGAATTATTACCTCCTCACTGCCAGGTAAAAAAGCAAGCCAAATACTAAAGGTTAATGGCTGACGTTTAGTTAGAAACCGAGAATAACAAACCATTTTTATGAATGACATTTTCGACAACCAGCGCATTCTGGAAGTGATCCGCAAACACTTCCTCCATTTTGTCCTGATAGGAATTGCGGCAGTTTTGCTTGCTGCGCTCTTCTCTTCCACCCTATTCATCAAACCTAAATTCAGGTCAACCGCGCGGATCTATCCGATTAACCTGGCTGTAGTCAGTATGGAATCCGAATCAGAGCAAATGCTGGAAATCATTAATTCCAACGACATCAAGATGAAAATGTTTGACGCCTTCAGACTTGATGAGATATACAAAATCAGCAAAGAGGACCCCCACTACCTGACCACGATGCTGGCCGAGTACAACGCGCATGTATCGACCAATAAAACCGAATTCGAAACGGTCGAGCTTTCGGTCCTCGACACGGATCCCCTCCGTGCATCAGCCATGTGTGATTCCATCATCCATTTTTACAATGGGAAGGTGAGGGAAATGCATTCCATCAAAAGTTGGGAAATGGTAGCCATCCTGAATAATAATATGGGAAAAAGGAAGGCAGAGAGAGATTCCATTCATCAACTGATGAAGGAGCAGCGCGAGAATTACCAAATCCTCGATTTTCCTTCACAGGTCAAGGAGGTCACCCGTGGCTATATGGAAGCCCTGGCCTCAGGAAGAGACAATACTGCAGGCGGTAAGGAGATCAGGGAGCTGTATGGCAATCTGTCAGAGAAAGGAGGTGATGCCTATCTCATTGAGACCCAATTCAGGAAACTCAGCAGCACCATTGATTCCCTGAAATTCCTCATTGATATCAATCTTTCGGAAGCGACCAAATATATTACATACTGTTTCGTGGTGGAAAAGCCCTTTCCTGCCGACAAGAAGGCTTATCCAGTGCGGTGGATAATCGTGGCCGTCACCACTTTCGGTGCCCTTTTCCTGGGGTTGCTGCTTTTCATTTTACTTGATTACAGGAGGGAGAAGTGATCGCACTGCCCCGGAAACCATCGGCCCGTATCCTGCTGGTTTACGCGGTGACCCTGTTGTTCATCGTATTGAACGGCTGGCTTGTCGTGAAAAAACATACCCTGCTGGGAGCTACACTTCCGCTGCTCTTCGCCATTGTTCTGCTGGCCATCTATTCCCTCGACAGAGTCCTGTTGCTGACTGTTTTCCTGACCCCCCTGTCGCTTCCCCTCCACCAGCTGTTACCACAGCTCTCTTTCGACATGTTCCTGCCAACAGAACCCCTTCTCTTCGGGATACTCCTGCTTTTCCTGATGAAGCTGGCCTTGGGATACCCCCTTGACAGGAAGGTCCTGCGACACCCGGTATCCATCACCATCGGAATTTACCTCATCACCTCATCTGGATGCTGGTGACCAGCATTACCAGCACCTTGCCGGTAGTTTCCCTGAAGTTCTTTATGGTCAAGCTTTGGTTCATCACCGGTTTTTACATTCTGGCTATTCCCCTGTTCGCAGAAACAAAAAACTTCAGGAGATTCGTGTGGCTTTATACCCTGGCCCTGCTGATCGTCATCGGCTATACCATTGGCCGTCATATAGGATACGGACTAACGGACCAGCAGGCGGCCCATTTTGTAATGAACCCCTTTTACAAGGACCACACTTCTTACGGGGCTGCCCTGGCCATGTTTATTCCATTTATTACCCTGTTTACCTTTCACAAGGGGCCACGCCCCATTTACCAGTGGATCGCCGGTGGGATTCTGGTTATTCTCCTGCTGGCCTTAGTGCTCTCCTATACCCGGGCCGCCTGGCTCAGCCTTATGCTGGCACTATTCGTCTGGTTAATGCTCAAACTTAAGATCAAGTTCAAGACTCTTGCAATCACGCTGATCTCCTTCCTGGCGCTGGCTTTTCTCTTCCAGCAACAGATTCTCTCCTATATGGAACGCAACAACGAAGAATCCTCCTCTGATTTTATGGAACACTTTTCCTCCATGTCGAACATCACCAGCGATGCTTCCAACCTGGAACGAATCAACCGGTGGAGTTGCGCCTTGCGGATGTTCCGCGACCGGCCCCTTTTCGGCTTCGGCCCGGGAACTTACATGTTCCAATATGCCCCTTACCAGCTGACCAAAGACCGCACCATCATCAGCACCAATGCCGGAGATGCGGGAAATGCCCACAGCGAATACCTGGGCCCTCTGGCTGATATCGGCTTCAGAGCATACAACAGGCTCAGAAAAAAGGAGATGAAAATTTACCTCACCGGGGCCCTACTCGGGCTTATCACTTACCTCAGCCACGGATTCATGAACAACTTCCTCGACACCGACAAGGCTTCCGTACCATTCTGGGGGTTTACGGCCATGATTGTGACCATTGACCTCTGGTCACACCTTCACCCTGAGGAATAAAAAAAGGGGAATGGAATCCACCCCCCTCACTCTACCTTTATAATTTCACCTTTCGTTCTGAACGGATTTATCCGCTGACCACTGACCGTATTATTCCCGTTTTACCCGTTCGTTGTAGCTCCTGTCACGGGTGTCGATTTTGATCCTGTCACCTTCATTGATAAAGAGGGGGACCATGATCTCGGCCCCTGTCTCCACGGTAGCCGGTTTAAGCGCCGTAGTGCTGGCAGTATTGCCCTTTTCCCCCGGAACGGTATAGGTGATCTCCAGTTCTACAAATGGTGGCAGCTCGGCCGTCAACGGCGTTTCCGTATCGGCATGAAACTGTACTTCAATAATCTGCCCCTCCTTCATGATATCATTGTTCTCAATCAGGTCGGGATTGAGGGAAATCTGCTCGAAAGTTTCCGTGTGCATAAAATTGCAGCCCATGTCGTCCTTATAGAGAAACTGGTATGACCTCCGCTCAATGCGCACCACTTCTATCTTTACCCCTGAATTGAATGTATTCTCGATAACCCGTCCGGTTTTCAGGTTTCTCAGCTTTGTACGCACAAAAGCTGGTCCTTTCCCTGGTTTCACGTGCATAAACTGGACGATCATCCATAGCTGGTCGTTCCATTCTATACAAAGCCCGTTTCTGAAATCTGCTGTTGTTGCCATATTCTTATTATTTTGCTGCAAAAATAGACAAATCTGTCAATTATGAGCAAAACATATGCAAGGAGTAACAGAAAACCCTCTAATATCCCGATGCAAACCTTTCGGGAACCAACCGATCAGGGTGCTCCGCCTATTTTTTCAACTGTTCCTTGTCGTTGATTTTGTAACTCTCCAATATGGCCCTCAACGTACCAACCTTGGTTTCAAAATCAAGCTGAATAGGGATTTTCCGATCCCTGGAAATATATACTCTAAGCCCGTCAGATCTTTTAAGCACCTTGCCTTTATCCATTTTCGGGGACAATACATAACAATCCACCGGTCCCATCGGAGTATCGATTACTTCAAACCCGATAAACATGATTTTGATGTACGAAATATCATGTCCGTTCAAAATGGGTAAAACCACGGTTTTTCCATGGTCAATCTCATCGATCAGGTTTTGCCTGGCAAAGTAGAAAAAGACAGTGAGGATATCTGTCAGGTTATGGGGAACCTTTATCATTCCGGTTTTTTTGCTGTAAATCGAGTCGTGATGCCGGAAATAGAACACTTCGTTGTAGTACCTGTATTTTCTTTCCTTGATATTCCTGACCGAACGGAAGGGAAGGTAAGTTTGTGCATCAACGGTGCTCTCATACACATCGTCCACCTTGAATAATTTATCGGGCACACCTGTAGTGCGGCCTTTCAGGTGATAATCAATAGCCGGCCGGCCGTTAAAAAGGGTATCCTTGATCACCAGGACGGCTTCACCGCCTTTTATGAATCCAAGTTTCAGGTTAAAAACCAGTTTTTCCGTGGTTTTACCGGTTGTATGCAATCCTGTCAGGAGCAACAACACGACAATCCATCTCCGCACCGCGAAACCGCCGAAGGAAAAAAAAGAAGGAAGCACCTTCCTTCGCCTTTTATACTCAGTGTACCATCTCTTTTTCATACTCAGAAAAACTTATTTTTAGGTACTGTTGCCAAAAAATCTTTTAGATAGAAGGGTTCAAAGTAAGAAACATCTTCGAGTTTCTTTTTGTTGAACTTTTCTTCAGCCAACAATGACATAAACCGTGCCGAAGCATGAAAATCATCCAGGAAGAGCGCATTGGGGTGATGGAGAAGCGACTTGCATTTAGGGGCACCATTTCCCAGAAAAAGAATCGGCCCTTCACTGAGTTCGGCAGTAAAAGAGTCTTCGTTAATGATCATGGCCGAAATTTCGCGTAGAGGTTTCCCCTCCCTGTCATACAGGGAAGTGTAGACTTCCATTCGACGGGCATCCAGCATAGGGCAATAACGCAGATTGGGGGCAAGATTGTTCGTTTCCTTGTTGTGCGATGCCTCGAAGGCCATGGCGCAAAGCGTGCTTACAGAAAGCAGCGGAATGGAGCAGGCATAACAGATACCTTTGGCCACTGAGGTCCCAATGCGCAATCCCGTAAAGGACCCGGGCCCCCGGCTGGTACACACAGCATCCAGATTGATTGCCTTCAGTCCGAGATCCTCCAAAACCTGCCCGATATAAAGTGTCAGCATCTCAGCATGTCTGAATCCCTCTCTGTTTTCCTTAAAACCTGCCACTTCGCCCCCCATGGAGACTGCCACAGAACAAACCTCCGTAGCCGATTCCAGCAATAAAATTGTAGCCATCTGCAATTCCCCGGTTATAATTTTCCCTGACAAAGTTAACAAAAGGATTCTTCTCCCGGATTTATCTTCAGCGCGATAAGCCTTTCAGCATACCGTCACTGCCGGTTTTACATCAACTGAATGAAAACAACCATGGCGACCAACAGAATAAAAATAATCTCTCCCTTCAGTTTGTTAGTCAGTGATTCGAAATAATTGGAAAGCAGGAAAGTGACCGGAACAGCCACCACCATGATCATTGCCGCAGTCACCGCCGGGATCAGGAGAAAGGAGAGTGCGGAAAAGAGGAACAGGAAAAAAAAGAAAGTATAATATTTTCTGAAACTCACCTTTCTATTGTCCTGTTGCCGGATGATTGTGTAACTCCCTGCCAGGGTCAGCAATCCCATGAAGATAAAATAGAACATCAAGGGAATATCCGGAACGATATTCACTTTGGATGAAGATACGACAGTGATCAGGAGGCTTCTAAATTCCGGGAAATGGTCGGTCAGGAAATAGGCCGAAGCGAGGAAGATCCAGGGGATAGCCATTCCCAGGAAAAAGAGCAAAGGTTCCCTCCAGCGGGCATCACGGCCCATCATCCGGCTACCGACCAGAAAAGCCGGGAATACTACCAGCAGGAAAGGATAGAAGAGGCTTCCCATTCCCAGGAGAAAACCTGAATTGAACAAGTGCCCATAAGGTTTCCTGACGTCGAATGCCACAAACAAGCGGTCGATGGCACCCAGCAAGAACGGAATCGCAAACCACACAGGGTGTAGTGCCTGATAACCCGGATTTCCACTTGTCAGCAGGACATAGAGGACAGCCGGCAGCATCGACCAGGAATTAGGAAAAAGGTATTCCCGGTAAATCCTGAACAGCAATAAACCACTAAAAAGCAACAGGATAAGTACCAGGGCGGTTTTCAACCGGAGGTCACTGCCGGTGAGACTATCGATGATCCCGAACAGCCCAAAACGTGCTTCACCTTCGGCAAAGCGGGGAGTATAGGGTTCAAGAAAATGCTTCACCCAGGCCACTCCAATGAAAACCGGAAAGAGGAAATATCCTGCCTTTCGGCTCTTTTTTAAAAGGGCAAGCAACATGTTTACAAATCAAAACCGATATCAGTGCGATAATATTTTCCTTCAAAACTGATGATCCGGGCATCAGCAAAACACTTTTCCAGGGCTGCTGCCATACAGGGAGCTTTAGCGCTTATTGCCAAAACCCTCCCTCCGGCTGTTTTCAGTGATCCGTTCTCCGATTTTGTACCTGCATGAAAAAGGATTTGCTGCACATGTTCATGGCCGGTGATCACTTTTCCCTTCTCAATGCTGCCGGGATAGCCACCCGACACCAGCATCACCGAGGCTGCATATTGCGGGTCCGTTTCAATTTTATAATGCTGCAACTGATGGGTCGCTGCTGCATGGAGCAATTCCAGAAAATCGGATTTTATGCGGAGCATCACAGCTTCTGTTTCCGGATCTCCCATCCTGACATTGTATTCTATCACATAGGGATCTCCCTGACAGTTTATCAGTCCGAAAAAGAGAAACCCGGTGTATTTTATTCCTTCAAGGCTGATACCGCTGATGGTAGGCCGGATGATCCGTTCCTCCACTTTCTGCATGAAAGAAGCATCGGCAAACGGAACGGGTGAAATGGCCCCCATTCCACCAGTATTCAGCCC
>CAJDVL010000027.1_pt1 | contig 12352 bp, 11 predicted proteins | sample 7391331 | NCBI WGS metagenome assembly CAJDVL01 (sample SAMEA7055707, study PRJEB34461) | soil metagenome | biome: terrestrial ecosystem; feature: Peninsula; material: soil | place: Antarctica | collected 2016 | reverse complement strand
TCCATATTTCAGAAGCAGCCTCTTTAGCGATTCACAGCATGGCACTAATTGCTTCATCCACTACAAGACTTAACGCTAAAATGATTTCAGAAATCCTTCATGTTTCGCAAAATCATCTTGCTAAAATATTACAGGTACTTGCTAAAAATGAATACTTAGATTCCAATCGCGGACCCGGTGGAGGCTTTACGTTTAAGAAAAAGGCAGAGGATATCAGCATGCTTGAAATTTATCAGTTAATTGAAGGAAATGTCGAATGCCAGTTTTGTGGTATTACTGAAAATGATTGCCCTTTTATTTACGTGTAAAGATTGAATCAGATCGTCGAGAGTGGAATGGATGGAGTGGGTGTCATCATTCTCTACAATAAACATGATTTAGAAGGATAATCTTGCAACCAGGCATAATATGAACCATTATTCTGGACAAAACCTCCAACCCCCTTCTTGCGTTAACTGGGCGGATCTTCTCTTCTTTCTTTTATTCCCACTTGTAGGACGCCTTACTCTAACTGTAATAGTGCTGTATCCTTTTGCTTTTACACTCTCCAAATGTGAATAGACGTATCAAATCTATCATGATAAGATGCGCCAATCAATGCAATAACCTATAATTAGATTGTGGTGTAAGCAGGATCATGAGGGTTTATGTGGTAGTTTATTCCTAATCTAAATCTTGAAAGGGTGCTGTGGTAATTATGGACAAATATTCTGAGGCTAATATTGGAGTTATAAAGGATAGCGTAGAAGATGAACGTAGCAAGAAAATCATGTTTGTTTCGCACTGCCTTTTGAATCAGAACGCTAAAGTGCGTGGTATTGCTAAATTTCCAGCTGCTAATAGGCAGATGGTAGATCTTCTTTTGGATAACGATATAGCCATCTTTCAGATGCCTTGCCCTGAGATGGAATTACTCGGCCCCATGCGCTGGGGAATGGTCAAAGCACAGTACAGTACTTTGATGTTTCGGGACCACTGCCATGAACTGGCCAAAAAAGTGATTCGTATGGTGGTTGAGTATCGTAGGGCTGGTTATGAGATACTTGGGTTTGTAATGATAGATGGTAGTCCGGTTTGTGGGTTGAATAGCACACCAGTGCCTGCAGATGAAGATCAGATGTGGGGAGGAATGGTGTGGTATACGCCGAAACAACGTTTTGCCGCTGAGCAAGGGGTTTACTGTGAAGAGTTGCAGAAAGAGGCAATAGCTCATGGTATAGATGATTTACCCTACGCTAGTTTTCCAGAAGCGGATGAAGTTGGTATTACCTTTGATGAAGCCATGGAGAGCTTCAAACGTCAATTTAAATTAGAGTAACCAGTGAGATTTATAAAATGAGTATTTGTATAGGTAAAAACGAAACTGATTTTCCAACTTACATGATTATCCCCTGAATGATAAATTAATTCTAATTAATTTTTTAGTTTTCTGGTCTTCGACATATAACAAATCACATTAGACCTTCGATTTCTCATAGCTATAGTGGTAAAAATAAAAAAGCCAAAAAGGGAGCACAGTCCCTGCTAATTTTCTTGCGTATAGGGTTTAGATCTTAGACCATCTTCTAAGATCAGTGGATCAAGAGATCAGTTTTTCCCATTCCTCTAAATATTCTCCCAGGATTGCTTCGGCATGTGCCAGCTGATTGCTGAGTGAATGCATTTTTTCAAAGGCACCTTGTTTGCCAGTTTTCTGCAGTTCATGCGAGATGCGTTGAACCTCTTTTTCCTTTTCTCGAATCCTGGATTCCAACTTCGAGGGTAATGAGAAATGGCGGTACCAGCTGGTTTACAAGATGCCCAAATATGGAAATGATAACCCGGAAGCCGATCGGCAACTAACCGATGTATTTGAGATTTACTACCAGGCGGTTAACGGACACCGTTCCCCGCGGGGAGCCTCTTACAGGATCAACCTGTTGCCTACCACCTGCCACATATACTTTGGGAGTGTTCTGGGAGCCAGTGCCGACGGGAGAAAAGCGGGCCAACCGGTCTCCGAGGGCATCTCTCCTGTGCAGGGAGCCGATACCCATGGTCCTTCAGCCGTGATCAGGTCGGCAGCCAAAATCGATCACCTTCGCACTGGGGGAACTCTGCTGAATCAGAAATTTTCACCTTTATTTTTCAGTGACGACGAAGCCATCAGAAAGGTGTCGGGACTGGTAAGGAGTTATTTCCGGATGGATGGCCACCATATCCAGTTCAACGTGGTCGACGCAGCCACCCTTCGCGACGCCCGGAAACACCCTGAAAAATACCGCGACCTCATCGTTAGGGTAGCCGGCTACAGCGACTACTTCAACGACCTGGGAGAGGATCTTCAGGAAGAGATTATTCTCCGTACCGAACACGGCGAGCTCTAATACGGAGCAGAAAATTACAGCCGAATCACTATGTTTGCATAAAAATATTTATGAAGGGTATTTTCCGGATTTCGGGATTGTCAGTGGTTCCCCTGACGGCTTCTGCCGTGAATGTCAAAGGGCCTGACGGCTATGCCGTAGGAGTTGTACTGCTGCTCCTAATCATGCCCGTGGCCATTTATTTCTTTGCCAACTGGCTCAGAAACAGAGGAAAAACCTCCTCTGGAAAACAAAAAACCGTTAAAAGGAAAAAATATACCATTTCCCTCGAAAAAAATAAACTTTATTATCCCGACTATCTCATTCTGAAGGTGACCAACAGCGGAAACTGCGATGTGGACCTGGACCGGCCGCTGCTCTGTTTCAGCAACTTCTGGCGGAAACGGAATTTCAGACTCAAGGGCACCAACCATTACCATTTTTATCCCTTGTTACTGGAACCGGGGAAAACACATGACCTCACCGTTGACCTGGGCCCCTTTTACCGGCATGACAAGCGGCTGAAGCATTTTCCCAGGATCACTTTGTCAGTGAACGAGGTCAATTCCACGCGTGTGGTGTCGCAAAGTGTAATGCTTCGCAAAACCCTGCTGCGCTGACCATGAGAAACTGGCATTTCAACCATATTGACTTTTCGACCTATCCCCACTATAATGGGAATGATCTGGGTGTGAGGTGGTCACACGACAAAACAACATTCCGGTTGTGGTCACCTACTGCCAGGGTAGTGGAAATCAGGCTGTATCTTTCAGGAAAAGGAGGAAAGCCTGTGCGCACCATATCCATGATCCAAACTGAATCGGGCACATGGACACATGAAGAAAAGGGAAATCTGGAGGGGTTGTTTTATACTTTCAAGGTAAATGACGGGGAGTGGCTACATGAAGTTCCGGATCCCTATGCCCGGGCCGTTGGAATAAACGGGCACAGGGGGATGATCTTCGACCCGGCAAAATGCAATCCCCCGGGCTGGGAAAGTGACCGGAGACCACGGCCGGCATTCTTTACCGACATGGTTATTTATGAGACTCACATCCGTGATTTCTCCATCTCGCAGAGCTCAGGCATTTACTACAAAGGAAAATTTCTGGGATTTACTGAAGAAAACAGCAGTGACAGTTCAGGTGTGAAAACCGGATTATCACATCTGCTGGAGCTGGGGATCACCCATGTACATCTGATGCCGGTAAACGATTTTCAGACTGTCGACGAAGAATTCCCGCTGCTGAAGTACAACTGGGGATACGATCCCCAGAATTTCAATGCTCCGGAGGGATCGTATGCCACCAATCCTTACGATGGAACAGTCCGTATCAGTGAGTTGAAACAACTGGTCAAGACCCTTCATGACCATGGAATCGGGGTCATCCTCGATGTGGTATACAACCATACGTGGCTTACCAAGGGATCGGTCTTCAATCAGACAGTCCCCGGCTACTACTACAGGCAGAATCCCGATGGTTCATTTTCAAATGCTTCGGGTTGTGGCAATGAGATAGCCACGGAACGCTCCATGGCTCGCAAATTTATCATCGACTCCCTCCTTTACTGGATAAAAGCTTACCACGCTGATGGGTTCAGATTTGACCTGATGGGGATTTTTGACAATGAGACCATGCGGCATATCCGGTATGAAATTGACAAAAAAGAAAAGGGTATCTTTCTGTACGGAGAAGGATGGGCAGCCGATTCAAGCCCTATGCCTGAATTTCGGCGTGCAGTGAAAAAAAATATATCCCATCTGCCGGGGATAGCAGCCTTCAGTGACGACATGCGCGATGCCCTTAAGGGAAACCACGGTATCCGGACAAGTCTTGGATTCATAAGCGGATTGCCACTCCGTGAAGAAGCTGTCAAATTCGGGATTGTGGCAGCTACCTGGCATCCCCAGATCGTGTACAGTTATGTGGAAAGTTCACAGGAACCCTGGGCTGCTGAGCCTTCACAGTGTGTCAACTATGCATCCTGCCACGACAATTTCACCCTCTATGACAAGCTCAGGCTGAGCGTCCCGGATGCCACCGAAGAGGAATTGGGGAAAATGGTCAAACTCGCAGGAGCCCTCATCCTCACCTCGCAGGGAATTCCCTTTCTCCATTCAGGGGTAGAATTCTGCCGTACCAAAGAGGGACATGCCAATTCCTATAATGCACCTGATACATACAATCAGGTAGACTGGGAAAGAAAATCAACCTTCGCTGACGTGAATGAGTATTATCGGAAACTGATTCTTTTGCGGAGGAATCATCCCATTTTCCGGATGCCCACCTCAGAACTGATCCAGAAAAACCTCATCTTCATCACTGAATACAAGGTAGGTGTGTTAGGATATTGCCTGAAAGGAAAAAATACCGGAGACACCTGGGAACAGGCAGTGGTTGTTTTTAACGCGAACAAGGAAAGCGTTATCCTTTCGATACCCAAAGCCAGGTACAAACTTGTAGCCTATGGTGATGAAATCAGGGAGGAGGGTATTGATTTTTTTGAAACCGGACAGGTGGAAGTTGAACCGGTATCCATGACGCTGCTGGTCAGAGAATCAGAACGCAGCCAGCAGTAATTCTATGTCCTTCACCGGTAAATTAAAGAGATACCCCATGTCGCGGTTGGTGAGGATGCCCCGGTAGAGATAAACCCCTTTCCGGAATCCCCTGGAAGTTTTAAGGTAATTATCAACGCCCCCTCTGTCACCAACGGTCAGCAACAATGGGATCAGGATATTGCTCAGTGCGATGGAGGCCGTACGGGCAACCAGGGAAGGGATATTGGGCACACAGTAATGAATCACCCCATGTTTGCGGAATACCGGATTGTTCAGGTTGGTAAGCCCCGATGTCTCAAAACACCCTCCCTGGCTTGCATTCAGGTCAATAATAATGGACCCCTCCTTCATACGTTCAACCAGTTCTTCAGCAACCCTGAACCGGGGATTGGCATTGAAGGGCAGAGCTCCGATAACGGCATCGGCCGACACCAGTGCTTTCTTCAATACTTTGGGATACAATACCGAGGTAAAGATCCGCTCTCCCAATTTTTCCTCGAGCCTGCTCAGCGCTTCTACTGAGGTATCAAAAACCTTTACCACAATGCCCAGGCTCAGGGCAGCCCTTGCAGCAAATTCAGCAGCAGTCCCCGATCCGATGATTACCAGTTCGGCAGGAGTGATACCGGTTACATGGCCAAAAAGAACACCCTTTCCACCCCTTGAATTGCTCAGATACTCACTGGCTATGGTAATGGAAGCGATCCCCGAGATCTGACTCATCTGGTGAACAAAAGGGAGAAATCCGCTTTCATTTTCAAAATATTCATACGCGATGCAGGTCATCTTTTTCTGCATCAGCTTCCCTACCGATGCGGCACAGTGGGAGCTGATCTGCATGTTGGACAATACGACCTGGCCTCCCCTGAGCATATCGATTTCTTCTTCACCGAAAGGAGCAACCCGCAGGATAATTTCGCACTGGTAGATCTGTTCCCGATTTTCAACCACCACTGCTCCGGCATCTGTGTATTCCTTGTCGGAATAACTCGCATGCATGCCCGCTCCCTTTTCAATATAAATTTCATGACCGTATGAAACCAGGAGATCAACAGCCTGTGGGGTGAGGGGAACCCTGTATTCAACTTTCGGAAAGTCGGAGGGAATCCCAATGACAATCTTTTTTTCTTTTCGCTGGATTTCAAGCATCTCCTCCCTGGGAAGCAGCATGGTCTTGGAAACCGGCAATCCCGATCTGGTTTTTTCCCTCATAATCATAGCGCCTGGTTACTTATTTCCGGTGAAAGTTAGTTTCTTATCCTCAATTTTCAAAATATTCAACCTTCTAAAGTGGCCTCAATGGTGCGGGTCTGATCGCCATCCTCACTGATTTTAACCTCCACACAATTAACAGGGAGCAACGACTCAACCTTTTCAGGCCATTCGATCAGGCAATAATCATTTCCATAAAAATAATCCTCATATCCAAGGTCATACGCTTCTTCCAGATTCTTTAACCTGAAGAAATCAAAATGAAACAACGATCTCCCGGTCACTGTCCTGTATTCATTGATGATGGCAAATGTGGGACTGGTGACGGTATCGGCTGACTGTAACGATTTGCAGATTTCCCTTATAAATGTGGTTTTCCCTGAACCCATTTTGCCGTAAAAGGCGAAAATCCTCGAATCCCGGAAAGTTGCAACCAATTCATCAGCTACGCTCTCCAATTCGTCGATACTGACCTGTTTTTTTTTGAATTGCGGGTTCATAGAGCAAAAGTCATCATTTTAAGGAAAGGAAAATATTCATTTCCAAAAATTCTCATCTTTTATCGTTTTTACCGGAATGGTAATTAATCCGGTATATGAGAATACAAAAATATGGTTAATTTTACAAAGTAATACAAAATGAGTTGCTATGAAAATTCCTGATAATCTTAAGTTTACCCATGACCATGAGTGGGTTCTCACCGAAGGTGACATCGCCATTGTCGGTATAACCGATTTTGCCCAGGGAGAGCTGGGAGATGTGGTATTCGTAGAAATTGAAACTACTGGCGAAAACCTGGAAAAAGGTGAAGTCTTCGGCACTGTTGAAGCGGTGAAGACAGTTTCTGACCTTGTTATGCCCGTTACGGGTGAGGTGATTGAAGTGAACGAAGCGCTGGTGGCCAATCCTGAACTGGTAAACAAAGACCCATACGGAGAGGGCTGGATGATCAGGGTCAAAATGGCCAATAAAGCAGAAACTGGTGAGCTGTTGACAGCCGATGAATATCAGAAAATGATTGAAGCTTAAAAAAAAAGAGCTTTCCGAATCGGAAAGCTCTTTTTTTTATCCGCATTTGGAAGATCCGCAGGACATGCAAACCAGGCATCCTTCCTGGTATACAATTTCATTGGACCCGCAATCCCCGCATCGGGCATCTTCGACAATAGTACCGTTCGGGATATACTTTTTCAATGCCCTGGCAACGCCGGCTTTCCATGAATTAATCGTTTCATTATCGAGCTGCAGACTGGTAACCAGTTCCACCACCTTATCGATAGGCATTCCGTGCCGGAGAACCCCGGAGATCAGCTTGGCATAATTCCAGTAAACAGGATTGAACTTGTAAGAGAGACCTTCAATGGTTGTCTTATACCCCCTTTTGTTGATATACTGAAAGTCGTAGCGTGAGTTCTCCTCATCCTCCCAGTTTTTGATGATGTACCCCTTGGTTACAGAACGTGGCAAGAGGATTCCGTCTTCATCGTCACTCAAACCGGTAAATATCTCATAAGGTATGTTGTTAATCAAACCCATGAAAGCCACCCAGTTTTCCTTGTTGTTCCGGAACCGTACCACTTCAGCTTCAAGAACTTCAGGCCTTTTGGTCGGAAAATAAGATGTTTCCTTCTTCTCTTCCTTTTTTTCAGAGATCAGCACTCCTGTGCGGGAGCCGTCGCGGTAGACGGTAACCCCCTTACAACCGCTTTTCCACGCTTCTAAGAAAAGTTGACCAACAAGTTCTTCCGTTGCATGTGCCGGAAGATTGATGGTGACACTGATAGAATGGTCCACCCATTTCTGGATCCGACCCTGCATGTGAACTTTTGCCATCCAGTCCACATCGTTCGAGGTGGCCTGGTAATAGGGTGATTTAGTAACCAGCTCTTCCACTTCTTCCTGCGTGAAGGATTTGTTGAAGTCAATTCCGTTGGCTTGCATCCAGGTTTTGAACTTATGGTGGAAAACTGTGTATTCTTCCCAATGGTCGCCGATCTCATCCACAAAATCAACCCTGACATCCTTGTCATTGGGATTCACTTTACGGCGTCGACGGTATACAGGCATAAATACAGGTTCAATCCCCGAAGTGGTCTGCGTCATCAGGCTGGTTGTTCCGGTAGGAGCAATTGTCAAAAGGGCAATATTCCGGCGTCCGTAACGAACCATCTCTTCATACAGTTCCGGGTCAGCCAATCTGATCCTGCTGATCATCGGATTATTCTTTTCCCTCTCAGCGCTGTATATGGCAAAGGGACCCCGGTCGACAGCCAGCCGCACTGAAGAACGGTATGCTTCCAGAGCCACCGTTTTATGGACTTCTTCGGAAAAATCGGTAGCATCTTCGGTTCCATATTTTAACCCAAGGGCGGCAAGCATATCCCCTTCAGCGGTGATCCCAATTCCGGTACGCCTGCCCTCTTCAGCCTTATTGCGAATATTCTGCCAGAGGTTTTTCTCCACCAGTTTAATTTCTTCACATTCAGGATCCTCTGTGATTTTTTGCAGGATGGTGTCGATCTTTTCCAGCTCCAGGTCAATGATGTCGTCCATCATTCGCTGAGCGATGTGAATATGTTTCCTGAACAGTTCAAAATCAAACCGGGCTTTATCCGTGAACGGATGGTTCACATAAGAATAAAGATTGATGGCAATCAGGCGGCAACTGTCGTAAGGACAGAGGGGAATCTCCCCGCAGGGGTTGGTCGATACGGTACGGTATCCCAGATCGGCATAACAGTCGGGAATAGATTCACGGATAATTGTATCCCAGAAGAGAATCCCCGGTTCAGCCGATTTCCAGGCATTGTAAACTATCTTCTTCCACAGATCCGTGGCATTGATCTCCGACTGGTACTGAATCTCCTTTCCACTGATCGGATAGCACTGAACATAAGGTTCCATGTTCTCCACGGCATACATGAAATCATCGTGAAGTTTCACCGACACATTGGCGCCGGTTACTTTTCCCAGTTCCAGCTTTGCATCAATAAATTGTTCTGCATCGGGATGCTTAACCGATACCGATAGCATAAGGGCTCCCCTTCTTCCATCCTGGGCTACCTCCCGCGTTGAGTTGGAATAACGCTCCATAAAAGGTACAATACCGGTAGAGGTAAGGGCAGAATTCTTCACCGGAGATCCTTTGGGCCGGATATGCGACAAATCGTGACCTACTCCGCCACGCCGCTTCATCAGTTGTACCTGTTCCTGGTCAATTTTCATAATCCCGCCATAGGAGTCAGAATTTCCTTCATTGCCCACCACAAAACAGTTCGAGAGAGAGGCAACCTGGTAATTGTTGCCAATACCGGTCATGGGCCCCCCCTGTGGAACAATGTACTTGAAATCTTTCAACGTCTCAAAAATATCCTGTGCCGACAGGGGATTAGGATATTTCTTTTCGATCCGCGCAATTTCGCGGGTCAGCCGCCAATGCATATCATCAGGGGTCAATTCATAAATACTACCGAATGAGTCCTTCAAAGCATATTTGTTAACCCAGACACGTGCTGCCAGGTCATCGCCTTTGAAATAACGCAGCGATGCCTTAATCGCTTCTTCCTGTGAATAGATTTTTATGGCTGGAGGGGCCAAAACAACGTCCTCTTTAACTGACATGGCAAAAAATTCTTAATGTTCTATGTGTGCTGAATGGTTAACATCGCTTAAATCCCTGAAATCCATGGAAGAACTGCTTCCGGATTACCTCAGAATTTCTCTCTGCAAGATAAGTCTAGTAATGCTAATTTGGAATACTTTTTCAATTTCATAATTAAAAAGTTATCAACTTTAAAATGTTAGTTAATTGTTTACTAGCCATTTACGATTTTTTTTGGTCCTGAAAGTTTACAAAAAATGATTTCTACCATACAGAATAAAAACGAGATTACCTAGCGTAAAAAGGAAACAAGGGGGACAAATTTCTTACATTTTCCCAACAACTAAAGAGCACCTCCTACCTCCCTGTGAAAAACTTCCAGAAGGATTTTCCGGGTTGCTCCGCAATTATTTCTGATATAATTTTTGGCAATTTCACTGCTTTTATTAAACAAATCGGGGTCTCCGGCTAGCCGTGACAGCTGTGCGGTGAAGGCCTCCGTGGAGGTTACAGAAAAGGCTGCACCTCTCTCAATGAGCTGGCAAGCCTCTCTGAATTTGTGGTAATTGGGCCCGAAAATGATGGGCATTCCAAATGTGGCAGCTTCGAGAATATTGTGAGGAGAGAAGTCCCACCTTGTCGACGACCAGCACTTCGTAATCCCTGGCCTCCTCCTCTCTGAGCCGGCTCCATAAGACCCATGGCTTTTTCAACATAGACGTCAATCTGTTGATATTTGCAACAGAGACTTCGTGGGGAACCAGGATAAATTTCCATCCCTGCTGACTGTTCAGGAATGGCACAATAAGCTCTTCGTCTGGTTTCCAGGTACTTCCGGCTACCAGCAGTGGTCTTCCCTCTGAAAACTTATCAACAACCGGAAGAGGTTGTGAACTGTTTGCGATAACCGCTACCCTGTCAAAACGGGTGTCACCGGTAACAATGTACCGGTCGATACCAATCGACGAGAGCAACGCGGCAGAAGCTTCATCCTGCACAAAGAGACGGGTGAAAGATTTCAGTATTTCACCAAACCATCCACTCCAGGGCATGTGGCTAAAGAACAACTGCTCCTTCCTGAAGATTCCAGAAATCAGGTATAGCGGAATGGCCCTGTCACGCAGGAGGGTGATATAATGGTACCAGAATTCATACTTCACAAAGAATGCAGCCTCAGGGTGGAGCAAATCCAGAAAAAGTGCAGCATTTTTCGGGGTGTCGGCAGGAAGATAGCCCACATAGTCGGCCAGAGGATAGTTCTTCCTGACTTCGTACCCTGAGGGGGAAAAAAAGGTAAGCGCAATTTTGTATTGCGGAAAATCTTCGCGGATGGCTTCGATCACCGGTCTTCCCTGTTCAAATTCCCCAAGAGATGCACAATGGAACCAAAGATAATGTCCATTCCTGTCGAGCTTATCCTTAAGCTGCCGTTGCCATCCTTTTCTTCCCTGCACATAAAGCCGCGCCTTTTTATGAAAAGGAGCCACACACCTGATCAGCGTGTGATACATGAAAATGACGATAGGATATATGATCTTCATTCCGGAATTTTTAATGCAAAATAAGAAAGAATGCGTGTGAAACTACTCAATCAGCCATAATTTCCTTCACCCACCGGCCAGAGACCGGAATACAGAGCTTATACATAAAGTGGCTTTTTCAAATATTCATGAGGTTTTATTACCTTCGCGCCATCATTTTAACACTATACCGATCATGAAAATCCGTCTGTTTTGTTCCTTACTCCTTGCATTCAGCTTGCTTTCCCTGAATTCCTATTCCCGGGGTGGAATAAAAGCTGAAAAAATCGGTAACAGAATTGATGTAACCATTAACAATCGTTTTTTCACCAGCTATCTGTTTCCCGATAATGAAAAATATCCGTTTTTCTTTCCTGTGAACGGACCTTTGACGGGGAGCAGTGTAACCTCTCTGCGAAACGGGGAATATCCGCATCACAGTTCACTTTTTTTCGGCTGTGACAAAGTAAATGGCGGCAACTACTGGCAGGAAGGTCTTGAAAGAGGCCGGATCGTATCAGCCGGAGCTGTTGTTGCAGAACAGGACTCTCAGCACGTAGTGATCACGGATGAGTGTACCTGGATGCGCCCTGGCGCACCCTCACCGGTAAAGGATTACCGGAGAATCACCCTTACTGCGCCTTCACCCGGTCTTTCCATCATCGATTTTGAGGTCAGACTGGTTGCGCTCATCGATGTGACCATTGAAGCAACCAACCACTCCCTCTTCAGTATCCGGATGGATGCAGATCTGTCGGTCAATAACGGGGGAACCATGGTCAATGCAGAGCGGCAGTCGGGAGAGAAGGCTACTTTTGGGAAAGCATCCTCATGGATTGATTTCTATGGCCAGCGGGGTGCAGTGAAAGAAGGAATAGCCTTGTTGCAACATCCATCCAATCCGGACTATCCCTCCCCATGGTTTACACGCGATTACGGGTTTATTTCGCCAACCCCGCTTTACTGGCCGGCAAACGGAAATTCCACATTCTTCCCCAAAGGGGAGAGTATCACACTTCGATACCGGGTTCTTGTGCATGGAGGGGATACCACTGAAGCTGATATTGCCGGTGAATGGGAAAAATACAGGGTTGTTCGTTGAATGGCTTCA
>CAJDVL010000039.1_pt1 | contig 12452 bp, 8 predicted proteins | sample 7391331 | NCBI WGS metagenome assembly CAJDVL01 (sample SAMEA7055707, study PRJEB34461) | soil metagenome | biome: terrestrial ecosystem; feature: Peninsula; material: soil | place: Antarctica | collected 2016 | reverse complement strand
GAAACCTGCGTTTCTTCATTTTATTTTCGGGGTGAAAGTGTAATTTTGCAGGCCAATTTAAAATCTGCAAAGTGAAAAAGATAGTATTAACCATTGCCATTGCGGGAATATTGATTTCCTGCGGCAAAAAACAATCCGTTACTGAAGTGAAGAATCCGTTTTTTGAGAAGTATGACACCCCCTATGAGGTACCGCCCTTCGACAAGATCCTGAATGCCCATTATCTTCCGGCATTCACAGAAGGTATGAAGCAACATGCCATTGAGGTGGAAGCCATTGCCAGCAACACCGAAGCCCCCACATTTGCCAATACCATTGAAGCCCTTGACAGAAACGGTGACCTCCTCAACAGGGTTTCCATCGTTTTCTTCAATGTAAAGGAGGCCCACACCAACGATTCGCTGAATGCCATCGCCGAAGAGGTAGCCCCGAAGCTTTCCCGGCACCGCGATGCCATCCTGCTCAACGAAACACTGTTTGCCCGGGTGAATGCCGTATACGGCAACCGCGACACGCTGACCCTCCATCCGGAGCAGGTGCGGTTGCTCACCGAAACATACAAGGATTTCGTGCGGGGAGGCGCTAACCTTCCGGCTGACAAAAAAGAAGCGCTGAAAAAGATCAACGAGCAGCTATCGCTCCTCGACCTGAAATTCGACAAGAACATGCTGGCCGAGACCAACAGCTTCAAGCTGGTCATCGGGGATTCCACGGACCTGGCCGGACTTCCGGAGACGGTAGTGGCGGGAGCCGCCGAGGAGGCCAAAGCCGCTGGCATGGAAGGCAAATGGGTCTTCACCCTCCAGAAGCCGAGCTGGATCCCCTTCCTGACCTATTCCAATAAGAGAGCCTTGCGAGAGAAACTTTATAAAGCGATGTACAACCGCGCCAACAACGACAATCAATACGACAACAAGGAAGTGATTGGCCAGTACCTGAAGCTGCGTCTGCAGAAGGCCAACCTGATGGGTTATCCCAACTGGGCCTCTTTTGTAGTCGATGACAACATGGCCAAAACCCCGGAGAATGTCTACGACCTGCTCATGAAAGTTTGGAAACCCGCCATTGTCCGCGCCAAAGAAGAAGCTGCTGACATGCAGGCGATGATCGACCGCGAGGGGGGCAACTTCAAACTTGAAAGCTGGGACTGGTGGTTTTATGCCGAGAAAGTGCGGAAAGAGAAATTCGACCTTGACGAGGAGCAACTGCGCCCCTATTTCGAGCTGAACAACGTCCGCGACGGAATGTTTGCCGTGGCCGGCAAGCTGTACGGACTCAAGTTCAACAAGGTGGAAAACATGCCACTCTTCCACCCCGAGTGCGAGGTGTTTGAGGTGAAAGATGAAGACAACTCCCTGATTGGAGTGCTCTATATGGACTATTTCCCACGGGAATCGAAGAAAGGGGGAGCCTGGATGACCAACTACCGCGAGCAGTATACCACTCCCGACGGAGTCAACGTGAGGCCGGTGGTCTCTATCACCTGCAGCTTCTCCAAGCCGGTGGGCGACAAACCCTCCCTGCTGAGTTACGACGAGGTGGAAACCCTCTTCCACGAATTCGGACACGGACTGCATGGGCTGCTGTCGCAGTGCACCTACAAGAGCCTGGCCGGCACCAATGTGCCCCGCGATTTCGTGGAACTCCCGTCCCAGATTATGGAACACTGGGTCAACCAGCCCGAAGTGCTGAAAATGTACGCCCGCCACTTCCAGACCGGAGAGGTGATCCCTCAAGAATTGATCGACAAACTCAATAAGGCCGGCAAATTCAACCAGGGCTTCGTCACCAGTGAATTCATTGCTGCCGCCCTCCTCGATATGGACTACCATACCCTCACCAATGCCGACAACATCGATGTCAACGCATTTGAAACGGAGGCGATGAAGAAAATCGGACTGATCAATGAAATTATCCCCCGGTACCGTTCGACCTATTTTGCCCATATTTTCTCATGGGGATACTCGAGTGGCTATTATGCCTATACCTGGTCGGAAGTGCTCGATGCCGATGCTTTTGAGGCTTTCAAGGAAGCAGGTAATATCTTCGATCCGGCGGTGGCGAAGGCTTTCCGGACCAATATCCTGGAGCGGGGAGGCACCGATGATCCGATGAAGCTTTACCTGCAGTTCCGTGGAAAAGAACCCAAAATCGAGCCGTTGCTCAAAAACCGGGGACTGCTCTGAATCCAATAATCACTGTTACCAAAAAAGCCACTTCGTTTCCGGAGTGGCTTTTTTTTCAACCCCTATGAAGATAAGGCAGGCCTATCAAAGGTGTGCCAGAAGTTCTATTTTTCATCAGGCCAGCGGACGGGCGTTGAGGTGGATTTCCAGGAGGGGCGCTGAGCGCCGGTCTGGCGGAGGATATTGCCCAGGCGTGTGGAAAGGTCAGCAACGACATCGGGGTTTAGGGCAGCCACATCGTGCATTTCGCCAATATCTTCCCTGAGGTTGAAAAGTTCCTTTTTTCCATCGCGGTACCAATAGACCAGTTTCCAATCGCCATGGCGGATGGTGCTTGTGGTGCCGATACCCGGCCCGGAGGGACCCCATTTGTTGGGGTAATGCCACACCAGATCCCGGGTCTCCTTTTTTGATTTCTTCCCCAGGAGCATGGGTACAAAGCTCTTTCCGTCGACCTGCTGAACGGTCTGGTATTTTCTAACCCCCGCCATTTCAAGGATGGTGGGGAAGAAATCCTCGATAATGAGGTAGTCGTGACAAACCGAGGCAGGTTTGACCATTCCGGGCCAGGCGACGATCATCGGTTCACGGATACCCCCTTCGTATGCCGATCCTTTGCCGCTGTTCAGGGGGAGATTGTGGGTATGGGGCTCCCCTCCCCTGGCTTCAGCACTAAGGCCCCCGTTGTCCGACATAAAGAGAATGATGGTATTTTTTGCCAGATCGTTTTTTTCAAGGTAATCCATAAGATCTCCAAGGCTTTGGTCCATACCTTCGATCATGGAGGCGTAGCGGGCTTCCGGCTCTGGTAGTCCGGCTTCCCTGTATTTCTGATAATAGGGGTAGTCAGGCTCCAGAGTCCAGAGGCGTATGAATAGCATAATGAGACATGTATAAAAAGAAGGGCTTACCAGACCCCAGGTTTTTGTCAAGAGCAGCCATAGCTTCCAGGGTGAGGGCCTTCGTCAGATTGATAGAATCGCCGTGGTATTTCTCCAGTCCGGGTACCCCCCAGGGAGGGGTAAAGCCTCCTTTCACCTTATTTCCGAAGTTCGTCAAGCCCTGATAACTGGCGGGTCGACCGGCTGCATGGCCGGCAATATTGATATCAAAACCCAGGTTGAGCGGGCTTTCGCCGGGAGTATCCATGGCACCCCAGTGGGCTTTTCCGCAGTGAATAGTGAAATAGCCGCTGTCTCTTAAAAGTTGCGGTAATGTGGTGGCATACACCGACCGCTCAATGGAGTCGGTGGATTGGAGGCCGTTGACATTCCAGGCGGGAAATGTCAAAAGATCGTCGGGCCTGTCCTGGGAGTCGTTTCGGGAAAGCGTCCAGTTGGTGACCCTGTGGCGGGCGGCATTCATGCCGGTCATCAGGCTGGTCCGGGTGGGAGAACAGACACTGCAGGCATATGCCTGGGTGAATTTCATGCCTGCTGCTGCCAGCTGCTCCATATTGGGAGTCCGGTAGAGGTCATTAAGCGGGGTGCGCTCCGAATGAAAAGGAACCGAAGTGTCCTGCCATCCCATGTCGTCAACCAGGAAAAAGAGAATATTGGGATGATCGGGGAGCTTCACCTCTGGTGCACTGGAGCACCCTCCGGCAAACAATCCGGCTGTAAACAGCCCGGCACCAATGTAAATCGTTTTTTTCATGCGCTGAGGAATATGAAAGGATTATTGAAAGCAGTAAAAGCCAGAGCAAGATACATTTATGACAGGTATAAAACTAACTCATTTTTTACCCCTATTTATACTTGAATTAAATAAATGCCTGGTTTTTCGTAAAATATTGATTATTGATTATCTTTAAAATGTTGTTTAAAAAAAGGATTCCTGCTCAACTTTTCAGGGTTCACAACTGTTTAACTGGCACAAACGAATAGAATGAATTATGTATAAAAAAATAATGAAACATGTTTGATCTTGATTTAATCCAGAAAGTGTACGCCCATTTCGGGGAGAATGTTTCGGCAGCCCGCGAACTCCTGGATCGTCCGCTCACCTATACGGAAAAAATTCTGTATGCCCATCTGTTCGATCGCACAACCATGGAAGCCTGGGAACGTGGCCAGTCTTATGTGGACTTTGCCCCCGACAGGGTAGCCATGCAGGATGCCACGGCTCAGATGGCGCTTTTGCAGTTCATGAATGCCGGAAAGCGTCAAACTGCAGTTCCCTCTACGGTCCACTGCGACCACCTTATCCTGGCCCATGACAACGGCAAGGCCGACCTGAAGGCCTCCCTGCAGAACAACAAAGAGGTGTTCGATTTTCTGGAGTCGGTGAGTAATAAATATGGCATCGGTTTCTGGAAACCGGGAGCCGGGATCATTCACCAGGTGGTCCTGGAAAATTATGCCTTTCCGGGTGGAATGATGATCGGGACCGATTCCCATACCCCCAATGCCGGCGGTCTGGGTATGGTGGCCATCGGTGTGGGAGGTGCCGACGCGGTCGACGTGATGGCCGGTATGGCCTGGGAGCTGAAGATGCCCCGGCTGATTGGCGTCAGACTGACAGGAAAGCTAAGTGGCTGGACCGCACCCAAGGATATCATCCTCAAGGTGGCGGGTATTCTCACCGTCAAGGGGGGTACCGGCTCTATCATTGAATATTTTGGGGAAGGGGCCCGCTCCCTCTCCGCCACTGGCAAGGGGACCATCTGCAACATGGGTGCCGAAGTAGGAGCCACCACTTCCCTCTTTGCCTATGACGAATCCATGGAGCGCTATCTTCATGCCACCGGGCGCAGCCAGGTGGTGGAAGCCGCAGCAGCCATCCGCGGAGAACTCACCGCCGACCCGGACGTTTACGAGCATCCTGAGAACTATTTCGACCAGCTTATCGAAATCGACCTCTCGGAACTGGAACCCCATGTGAATGGGCCATTCACCCCTGACCGGGCCACGCCCATTTCCCAACTGGCCACGGAAGCTGTGGTCAACGGATGGCCGCTGGAGATCTCGGTCGGGCTGATCGGAAGCTGCACCAACTCTTCCTATGAAGACATTTCACGGGCCGCCTCGATAGCCCGTCAGGCCCTGGCCAAAGGACTTAAAACCCGCTCGGAGTTCACCATCACCCCGGGATCGGAACAGGTCAGGTATACCATCGAGCGCGACGGGTTTATTGACATCTTCGAGCAAATCGGCGGCAAGGTCTTCGCCAACGCCTGTGGTCCCTGTATCGGCCAGTGGTCGCGGCCGGGTGCCGAAAAAGGAGAAGTTAACACCATCGTTCACTCCTTCAACCGCAACTTCTCAAAGAGGGCCGACGGCAATCCCAACACCCATGCCTTTGTGACTTCCCCGGAACTGGTGACCGCCCTGGCCATCGGAGGGCGTCTCGATTTCAACCCGCTGACTGACATCCTGATCAACGACCAGGGGGAAGCCGTAAAGTTGGAGCCCCCCACAGGCTTTGAGCTGCCTCCCAAAGGATTCGACGTGAAAGATGCCGGCTATCAGGCTCCGGCCGAAGAGAGCAGCGACATTGAGGTGATCGTCGAACCAGACTCCAAACGGCTGGAGAAGTTGTCACCCTTTGCCCCCTGGAACGGACAGAACATCACCGGCACCCGGCTGCTGATCAAAGCCTTCGGGAAATGCACCACCGACCATATATCGATGGCCGGTCCGTGGCTTCGTTACCGCGGGCACCTCGACAACATCTCCAACAACATGCTGATCGGGGCGGTCAACGCCTTCAACATGGCCACCAACAAGGTGAAGAACCAGCTCAGCAATGAATACGGTGAGGTGCCGGCCGTTCAGCGCGCCTACAAAGCCGTCGGTATTCCAACCATTGTCGTGGGCGACCACAACTACGGGGAAGGCTCCTCACGCGAACATGCCGCCATGGAACCCCGCCACCTGGGCGTACGCGCCGTCATTGTCAAGTCGTTCGCCCGTATTCACGAAACAAACCTTAAAAAGCAGGGAATGCTGGCCCTCACCTTTGACAGTGAAACCGACTATGACAAAATCGGGGAAGATGACGTTTTTAATTTCACCGACCTGGTCAGCTTTGCTCCCGGAAAACCACTTCATCTTGAAGTGGTCAAAACCAACGGTTCCCGGGAGATGATCGTACTCAACCATACTTACAATGCGCAGCAGATTGACTGGTTCCGGGCAGGTTCAGCCTTAAACCTCATCAGCCGGCAGAATAAAGGGTAAAACAGAGCAAATGGAGTGGATTAGTTTTCACGCAAGCGGGAACTCTGATAATTATTTAAGCAGAAACCCGTTATTTATAGATTATTAACGCACCGCTCAAACGGTGCACAACCGAGATTTATGCAGAAAATAAAAGTACTGAACCCGGTGGTCGAGCTCGATGGCGACGAGATGACGCGCGTCATCTGGAAATTTATCAAGGAGAAGCTGATTCTTCCCTACCTCGACATCGATCTGAAGTATTACGACCTTGGCATTGCGCACCGTGATGCTACCGATGATCAGGTGACGGTGGATGCCGCCCATGCCATTTTAAAGTACGGTGTAGGAGTCAAATGTGCGACCATCACCCCCGATGAGGTGCGGGTCAGGGAATTCGGGCTGAAGAAGATGTGGAAGTCGCCCAACGGGACAATCCGCAACATACTCGACGGGACGGTTTTCCGGGAGCCCATTCTCATTCAGAATGTTCCCCGGCTGGTTCCGGGGTGGAAGCATCCCATCTGCATCGGGCGTCATGCCTTCGGCGACCAGTACCGGGCCACCGATTTTGTCACCAAAGGAAAGGGAAAGCTCACCATCACCTTCACTCCGGAAGAGGGGGAACCCATTACCCGGGAGGTCTATGATTTTCTGGGTGACGGCGTAGCCCTTGCCATGTACAACACTGACGCGTCGATCTGCGGCTTTGCCCGGTCCTGCATGAACCAGGCGCTGGTCAAGGGATGGCCGCTCTACCTCTCCACGAAGAACACCATCCTGAAGCAGTACGACGGACGCTTCAAGGACATCTTCCAGAAGGTCTTCGAGAGTGAATTCAGCGACCGTTTCCGGGAGGCCGGCATCACTTATGAACACCGGCTGATCGACGACATGGTGGCTGCTGCCCTGAAATGGGAGGGAGCCTTCGTATGGGCGTGCAAGAATTACGATGGCGACGTGCAGAGCGACACCATAGCCCAGGGGTTTGGCTCACTAGGACTGATGACCTCGGTGCTGGTGACTCCCGACGGGAAGACCATGGAAGCCGAGGCAGCCCATGGAACGGTTACCCGCCACTTCAGGATGCACCAGCAGGATAAACCCACCTCCACCAACCCGATTGCCTCCATCTTCGCATGGACACGCGGACTTGCCTTCAGAGGAAAACTGGACAACACCCCGGAAGTGATAAAATTTGCCGAAACTCTGGAACAGGTTTGCATCGAAACCGTCGAAAATGGAAAAATGACCAAGGATCTGGCCCTGCTCGTTCATGGCGATCAGTTGCAACCCGAAGACTACCTCACCACGGAAGCTTTCCTGGAAGCGATCGACACAAACCTTCAGAAAACCAGGTTATAGTAAAGAATAAGGATAAACCACATAGAGCAAAAATTAATAATGTCTTAATTACCAACCTTTAAGACTAAAGACTCAAGACTTAAGATTAAATATTAACAATGGGTGAAAAAATAAAAATGGTTAACGGTACCCTGGTGGTTCCGGATCAGCCGGTGATTCCCTTCATCGAGGGCGACGGTATAGGCAGGGATATTACGGGTCCTTCGCAGGCGGTGCTGGATGCGGCGGTGCAGGAGGCATACGGGTCAAAGAAAAAACTGGTATGGAAGGAAGTGCTGGCCGGAGGCAAGGCATTCGTCCAAACCGGGGAATACCTTCCGGAGTCCACCCTGGAGGCCTTCCGGGAATACCTGGTAGGCATCAAGGGACCTCTGGAAACGCCTGTAGGCGGAGGTATCCGCTCTCTGAACGTAGCCTTGCGGCAAACCCTTGACCTCTACGTATGTAAGCGGCCGGTCCGGTGGTTCAAAGGAGTACCCTCCCCCATCCGCTTCCCCGACAGGGTTGACATGCACATCTTCCGGGAGAATACCGAAGACATCTATGCCGGCATCGAATTTATGGCTGGCAGCGAGAAAGCAGAGAAATTCCGCGCTTTCCTTGAGAAGGAACTGGGAGTATCCCAGATAAGGTTTCCGGAAACCTCCTCCTACGGAGTGAAGCCTATATCAAAGGAAGGCTCAGAGCGGTTAGTCCGCGCCGCTATCCTTTTTGCCATCGAGAGAAAGCTCCCGTCGGTGACCCTCGTCCACAAGGGCAACATCATGAAGTTCACCGAAGGAGCCTTTAAAAATTACGGCTACGAACTGGCCGAAAGGGAGTTTGCCGCAGAGACCTTTTCCTGGAGACAGTATGAAAAGATCAGGGCCGAAAAGGGGAAGGAGGAGGCTGTCAGGGTACTGGCGGATGCCCAAAAGTCACGCAAGGTGATCATCAAGGACGTCATTACCGACGCTTTCCTGCAGGAATCGCTGCTGCATCCCTTTGATTATTCAGTGATTGCTACCATGAACCTCAACGGAGATTACATCTCTGACCAGCTGGCGGCGATGGTGGGAGGCATCGGGATCTCCCCCGGGGCCAATATCAACTACGAGAGCGGGTATGCCATCTTCGAAGCGACACACGGCACGGCGCCCAACATCGTGGGGACCGGCAAGGCCAATCCCGGTTCACTCATTCTTTCCGGGGTAATGATGCTGGAACACCTCGGGTGGAATGAAGCCGCCGAGCATGTCTACGATGCGTTGGACCACACTTTCTCGAAACGCAGGGTCACCTCCGACCTCCATTCCCAGATGCAAGGCGCCACCCTGCTTACCACCGAAGAGTTTGCGCAGGAGATTATCAACAACATGCATTGATGAAAAATCGAGGTTAAAAACAAGGACGAGGTCAAGGTTAAAGTTAAAGAATACCCATGTTAATAATAATACACAACAAACTGAATAAAAGTCATTTAACACTCAAGACTCAAGATTTAAGACTTAAGACTATTATTGGCTTAAGACTCAAGATTTAAGATGATCAATAAAGGAGTTTAGCAAATACATTTAATTCAGATAGTATGGAATACATTAAAAACAGATTTTATCAGAAGGCCATCAAATGCTCTTCCGAGTTTCAGAGAATCAGAAAAGAACACGGTGAAAAAGTGATTGGCCAGGTAACCATTGACCAGGTATTGTCAGGCCAGAAGGGGATTCCCGCGCTGGTAACCGACACCTCCAATCTGGATGCCAATGAAGGGATTCGTTTCCGGGGGTATACCCTTCCGGAGCTGCGTGAGAAGCTGCCCAAGCTGAGTCCGGAGGGAGAGCCTCTTCCCGAGGGATTGTTTTATCTGATGCTGGTCGGGGAGATTCCGGAGAAGGAGGATGTGCTGAACATCTCCCGTGACTGGTCCACCCGTTCGCATGTGCCCCAGCATGTCTTCGATGTAATCGATGCCATGCCGAAGATCGCCCGGCCGATGACCTTTTTCAGTACAGCCATACTTTCTATGGCCACCGAATCGGTGTTCCAGAAGGCATACCGCGCCGGGGTACACAAGAAATTCTACTGGGATTTCATGTATGAGGATGTGATGAACCTGATCGCCCGCTTGCCGCGCATTGCTGCTTACATCTACCGGAAGCTCTACCACAACGACAATCATATCGAACCCAACCCAACCCTCGACTGGGCAGGAAACCTGGCCCATATGATGGGATTTGACAATCTGGAAGTAAAGAGGCTTCTGAGACTGTACATGGTGATCCACGCTGACCATGAAGGAGGGAATGTCTCCGCACATGCCACCCATTTGGTGGGATCGGCATTAAGTAATGCCTATTACTCCTTTGCGGCGGGGATGGCCGGGCTGGCCGGACCCTTGCACGGATTTGCCAACCAGGAAGTGATCAACTGGATGTTTGAGATGATCGAAGTTTTGGAAACTCAAGAACCCACAGATGCCCAGATAGCCGGGTATATCGAAAAAACGCTTAAGGATGGGCGTGTTGTACCAGGTTATGGCCATGCCGTTTTGCGCATCACTGATCCCCGCTTCACCGTGCAGCAGGAGTTTGCTGATAAATATATCAAGAACGACCACCTGGTAAACCTGGTGAATGCTGTTTACAGGGTCGCCCCTCCGATTCTTGAAGGAACCGGGAAAATCAAAAATCCGTGGCCCAATGTCGACGCCATCAGCGGATCGCTGCTTCACCACTATGGAATCACCGAATATAACTTTTACACGGTGCTCTTCGGCGTTTCCCGCTCCCTGGGCGTTCTGGCCCAGCTGATTCTTGACCGGGTATATGGAATGCCCATCGAAAGACCCAGCTCTCACCCGCTGTTATGGTACAAGATGCAAGCGGAAGGAACCACTGAGGGGTGCTGATAATACAAACCTGATGAGATTTTTCAAAAAACTGAAAATTTACCTGATTCTGGCGGTCATTGTCATGGTGTCTGTACTGTTAATTCTCAATAAGTACGCGGTATACGGAATCCTTCTTCTGGCTGCGGGAGCCATTGCTTACCTCTTGTGGGAGACAGTGATCCGCAGTAAGCAGGAGAAGATCACGGAACTGGCGGAGCGCCTCGACAAGACCAGCCAAAAGATCAGCAATCTGCAGGCCGAAAACGACGAACTCCGTTCACGCCGGCTCAATGTCACCGAGCTGCGGAATATCCTGGAGCTGGGACTGATGCAGGTCAACACCAGCTTCACCCGCACCTGGAATGACAAATTCGGAGAGGGAACCCGCTCCCTCCATTTTATTGGGGCCCTACAGGCCAAGATCGTTGCCCAATATGGCATCGATATTCATGAACTGCGGATCAAGTATGACAGGGAGAAAAACGAGGTGCTGGTAGCCAATGTAAAGCCCAAATTACTCTCCTTCAACGATTTTGAGTACGAATGGAAAATCGCCGAAGTGATGGAATATATAAAGCCATGGGTCGGTACCAGCCATTGGCGGAAGTCACCCGAACTCGATGTAATGGCCGGCAATCTAAAAGAAGAACTGAGATTAAAGACGCATCAGGAGGTTAAACAGGGTCCGGTCGAACTGGAATGGGTGCTGGATCCCGTTAAAAAGCAGATCACCGGCACCCTGGAATTACTGCTGGGCTCCCCCTACCGGATCGTCACCATCGTGGACCATGCCGACGACAGCTTTAAAAAACTGGAGGATTACTTCGGAACTGATCTCCGGGCACTTAACCAGGCCGGGGACGAGAATAATAACAATAACAAAGACAATAACAAAGACGAAGTCAGGGACCAGGAGCCTCGGCCAAGTCAAGGTTAAGAATCAAACATAGGGTAAAAGTTCAATAATACACTGAGTGTCAAATCACTTAAGACTATTATTGACTTAAGACTATTAAAGTTCAATAATGCACTGAGGGTCAAATCACTTAAGACTCAAGATTTAAGACTTAAGCTTATTATTGATTTAATGTTGTTCAGTTGATTGGCAGGGCCATCATGTAGGGATTGTTTTCGGCCACCCTGGCGCTATCGACAACATAAGTGGTTTCCCCGATCCAGGGAAGCACCCCATTTCTCTCCAAATAGTGCACCACTACATATTCTCCCTGCATTTGATCGAGTTGAGTGGCCACTTTCTCATCGGTCACCGAAAAGAAAAATTTTTCCGATGCGATGGCGATGTCGGCTCGGGAGCGGACACTGCTCAGGATCATCTCTCCCTCGTAAGTTTTGAAAGCAGTTCCCTGCTTGGAGAATTTTTGAAGCAATCCTGACCGGTACCCTTCGCTGTAGGTAAAGAAATACTTCCAGTAAATGAAAGCTGCCAGGATAAGCAGCAAGATGACAAAAAACCAACTCCAAAACTTTTTCATTGCTTTCCGGTATTATTGATTCACATACAAACTTACTGCAAAATAAGCAGATTTTGAACAATCGGTGACAAAAAACAAGTCCGGTCAACTGACGGCGGAAGAAAAAATCATTCTATGATTTCGGCATGGTATTCCTGGAGTCATTTCACATGGTACCGGCCATGCTGCCGGTCGAGAATACCATGGGTGGCTGCCAGGGCTGCCGAAGTAGTGGTGATATAGGGCACCTTATACTTGATGGCGTTCTTCCGGATGTAGGAGTCGTCGTATTCACTCTGGGGACCGGCAGGGGTGTTGACTACCAGGCTGATCTCCCCGTTCTTGATGGCGTCTACGATATTGGGGCGTCCCTCGTGGACCTTCAGGATCGCTTCGGCTT
>CAJDVL010000025.1_pt1 | contig 13004 bp, 11 predicted proteins | sample 7391331 | NCBI WGS metagenome assembly CAJDVL01 (sample SAMEA7055707, study PRJEB34461) | soil metagenome | biome: terrestrial ecosystem; feature: Peninsula; material: soil | place: Antarctica | collected 2016 | reverse complement strand
CCTCCTGGGGTTTCTCCTGCTGATCCCTACCGTTACCATGTCCCTTAATGGATTCTGAAAGAGTATAGCGGTTGATCACACCTGCTAAACGTTTATAGTTGGTAACATCGTCCATTCCCGGGCAGTTTCGGACATTATAACTAAGTATTCTGACCGCATATTTTTCTGACATGATAAAACAACAAATTTTTCTCATAATAAGAAAAGGCTGTCCGGAAAATCGTATTAAGGAAAGCAATATGCTATGATTTCCGGACAGCCTTTGTAATATCCTAATCTACCAACCCGGGTTTTGACCGAGATTCGGATTGGTAATCAGGTCAGTAGCAGGAATAGGATAATAATACATTTTATCCTCCCATTGTCTGACTATATTGTTCATCCAGGTCAATTCCCCTGTTGTTCCATTTTTCAACAACTGGGAGTTGGCCTTACCGCTAACAGTTGCGGAAACGTTGACGTACGTCACGCCAGGAACAGCGGGCGATGGTTTTGTCCCCTGGAAGAAAGCCACATCCATTATACCATCTTCATTGAGGTCCATAGGGGTAATCAGTGCCGGGACATAGAACCCATTCCATTCCATGTGCATCAGTTCGCCTCTTTTCCACCTGAGAATGTCAGCGAAGCGGAAGCCTTCAAGACAGAGTTCGATTCCTCTTTCCCTTCTGACCTCCAGGATGACCGGGTCGGATAGTTCGGGGAAATAACTAGCCTTGAGATATGGATCGACCACAGTGGGCTTTGTAGTCAAACCTCCTGTAATTCCACCCCTTGTGCGGAGCGCCCCAATGGTCATTGCCCAATCGGCATCTGTAAGTGTACCCAGTTCTGCTTTAGCTTCAGCATAATTCAGCAGCACCTCTGCGTAGCGAAACATACTGATGGAATTGATATTCAGCCTTTCGGAATCGTAGTACATATCATCGAGCGTCCATTTGATGGGCTGGTAACCTGTAAATGTATAAGAAAATATCGGAGGAGCCGGCACAAGAGTGCCTCCGATGATCCTTTTATAGTCACCCAGACGGATAGTCTGTTTAAGTCTTAGATCTCTGTTTTTTACCTCATCCTTGAAAAGCATGGTCGGATAAGCTGCATTGTTGGTGAAAGGCGTTCCATCAAGATTTAGATAGGTATTGATAAAAGTTCTGATAAAACTCGCCTTGTCTCCATAAGTGCCACTCGTCCAATACCAGTTTGCATCATTCAGGATTTTTAGGGTAATGTCAGAAATTCCCGCAAGCATTACTTCAGTGGCAACTGGAGATGCCTGGGTGAAAAGTGTGCGATAGGATTTCCCGGCACCGCCGGTGGTAAAGATGGAATAGACTTTAGCATCTATCACCGCCTGGGCAGCTGTAGCTGCATGGTTCAACCAGGTATTGGCAGTTCCCTGAAGGCTAAGCTCGGTGTGGTATTTTCTAAAGGTGCCTTCAAACAGACAGATCCTGGCTTTAAAGGCATAGGCCACATATTTGGTGATCAAACTGCGGGAAACATCATTGGTGGCTTTAATGTTTTGACAGGCATATTCAATGTCAGCCAGAATGGAATCCATCACCAGAGTTCGCGGATCGCGGCCACCGTAAAGTACCGGATCAGTTACATCCAGGGCTTTACCTATCCAGGGTACATCCCCGAATCTTTTGACTTTTTCAAAATAAAAGTAAGCCCTGAAGAATTTAGCGATACCCATATAGTTGTTTCTTATATCTGCCGGTATCTTCGGATCCACATTGTTGTTGATAAAATAATTCAGGTTTCTCAGATCTGTCCAGGACCAGCCTGAGCTCAAGGTCGGTGCAAACGCACCTTTTTGGATGAATGTAGACACCGTCTTGATAGCCAGATAATCCGACATGGCATCAAGGTTCGTTGCCGTACGGGGCAGCATGCCATAAAAGGAGTTGGTATAAAGCTCCAACCCTTGCTGGCTGCCGAATACAGCGCTTTTAGATGCAGTGGATTCCGGAACCTGGTTCAGTTGATCTTCGCAAGAAATCAGGAAGAAACTGAATATGATTAACCATAAATATTGTTTTTTCATAACTATTTTTTTTATAAGTGTACTCGGTTAAAATTCTACAGATAATCCCAGTGAATAGCTTTGCATGATCGGATAGTTGAATCCATCAGCGCCACCTCCTGACCTGAGCATTTGGTCTCTTGGACCTGTATTTTCCACGTCAATGTGGCCTTTCCCGATGATCTTATAGAGGGGAGACCAGGACCAGACATTTTCACCCGAGAAGAAGATTTTTAGATTCTTTGCATGAATTTTGGAAGTTAAACCCAACGGCAGATTGTAACCAACCTGCAGGTTTTTTAGACGGATGTAAGCGACATTCTGCAGATACCCGGTCTGAACAACACCGAGTTCCCTGGTGGTGGCGTTGGAAGCAGCGCGTGACATAGTCCTCGGGAGGTAGGCGTTGGTATTTTCCGGGGTCCACATATTTCCAAGGTGCCAGACAGGGATATTGTTATAGGGTCTGTTGTATTGTCCCCAGAAATATTCCGACTCTGTACTCGGGTACCAGTTCTGTTTTCCCACACCATGGAAGAAAGTGGAGACGAAAAAATTGTTCCAATCGGCGTTAAGGCTGATACCATAGGTATAGCTTGGTGTATTGTTCCCAATGATCTTGCGGTCGCCCGGGTCAGAAACCCTGTTGGTTCCCACGTTGATGAAGTTGTCGTCGTTCAGATTCTTTAGTTTAATATCACCAGGATACCAGATACTGGATGGGTGGGCCCTCATCTGGGGGCTTTGCTTGGCATGGCCATCGACGTCGGCTTGATCAATGAAGAAGCCTTCGGTGACATAACCCCACATCTCCCCGACTATCATTCCTTCATAGTAGTCGGAAAGTAGCTTGTTGGGATTATTGTACCTGGTGATCTTGGACTGGTTATCGGCAAGGGTCAACCTCATGTTATAATTAAATTGTTTGGACGCAAGTTTGAATTTGTTCCTCCATAGGAGAGAGGCTTCCCAACCTCTGGTTTCCAGGTCGGCATAGTTCCCTTTGGGAGCTGTTGCACCGAAGATGGCCGGCAGTGTAAGGCCAATGGTGAACATATTGGTAGTTTGCCGGAGATAGACGTCCCCAACAAAGCTGAGGTGGTCATTGAACATATTGAAGTCCAGACCCAGGTTGGTGGTAGTGGATGTTTCCCAGGTGACCCCGTCGGGGAGCACGGTTGGGTTCCGGGTATACTGGGGAAGTTGCCCATTCAGGATATAACCGGTTTGAGATATTGAGAATTGTTCCTGGTATACATAGGAGCCGATATTTCCGTTTCCGAGGGAGCCATAGGAAGCCCTGAGCTTGAGGTCTGAAATGATTTCCGGGGAAATCTTCCAGAAGGATTCATTGGAAATGCGCCATCCGGCCGAAATGGAGGGAAAGAAGGCATATCGCTGAGAGGAAGGGAATTTCGAGGAGCCGTCATAACGTGCATTGACTTCCAGGAGGTATTTGTCCTTGTAAGAGTAGTTTAAACGGGAGAATCCACCAAGAATAACCCATTTTTCCCATCCTCCGCCTGTGTTAATAGCCTGTCCGAGCGCCAGGTTCATATCGTAGGCATCTTCAAAGATAAGACCATTACGGGTAACGGAAAGGCGGTTGTAAACCGACTGCTCATAGTTGGTACCCGCCATCAGTTTCAGATAATGGTTTTCGCGGAAGGTATTTTCAAACTCGCCATACAAATTGGAATTGATATACTTCGTATTCCGCCAGTCTTTTTGCAGGTCGTTGGTGGCCGTTCCCACATGGAGGATCACCCCTGGTTTGCTGCTGTAAGGAACAGGAACCCTCCTGGTTGTGGTGTTGTTCCCGCTGTTGCGAAAGGTAAAATCCCCCCTGACCCTGAATTTATTGTCGAAGAATTTTGCAGTGAAGCCAGTGGTATTTTTCAAAACGTTCTTTTCGATTCCTATGCCATTCTTGCCATACCAAAGATCACCGACGCTGTAAACTGCACCTGTAGTGAGGGTACCGTCATTGTTGAACATCGGGGTGGTGGGATGGGTATCTACGCCAATCAGATTCCAGATGTCGACCGATCCTTCGCCTACTGCAATCGGATTGTAGTATTCCATTTCGGAATATTCAATGTTGTTTTCTATATTCAGCCAATCAAAAACCTGGATATTCCCCTTGGCGCGGAGATTTTTCATGGAATAGTCGTCGGTGTTGTAACGGAAGATTCCGTTCTGATTCATCAATCTCCCGGAGACTAAATAGGCCGATTTCTCCCCGCTTCCCGATACCGAGATGTTATTATCGAATGCCGCGGCAGCTTTTTTGTACAGCATGGCAAACCAATCTGTACTTCCGTAATAAATATACTCTCCGGTGGCCGGATCGACCTCCACTTCGCTATAAGGTTGCCCTGAGTCCACTCTTCTTTTAAACTCATCCAGAAAAGCCTGGGAGAATTTCGCCTCCTTGTTTATATTTTGTGGGAATGAACCATCGCCGTTGATGAATGCTTCAGCAAACATTTTCGAGAAAGTGTACCCGTCGGTCACAAGATCAGGAATAGTAAGAGGCCGTTTGACAGCAACGTTCGAAGAGAAGTTAATATTGGTCTTCCCCTTTTCAGGATTTTTGGTGGTGATCAGGATGACCCCAAAAACTCCCCTTGCACCATATATCGCTGCAGAAGCCGCATCTTTCAGCATGGAAACACTGGCAATATCGTTCGGGTTCAGAAGACTGGGATCACCTTCCACTCCATCAATCAGTACCAACGCACTTCCTCCCTGCCCGATGGATGTGGTTCCCCGGATATTGTAACTGGGAGCCTGAGTGGGCTTTCCATCCATCATTCTAATATTCAGATTGGGCATGACACCCTGGAGGCCCTGAGTTACATTGGTAATGACCCGGTTTTCAAAAACATCGCTGGTCACCTGATCCACCGCTCCGGTAAGATTGGCTTTTTTCTGTGTGCCGTATCCTACCACGATCACTTCATCAACGCCAATGGTTTCCTCCTGCATTTGCACATTAAAAACAACTTTCCCGGCAACCGGAACCTCTTGCTCTTTCATTCCAACGAATGAAAACACCAGAGTCCCGGCATTTTGAGGCGCCTGTAAGCTGAAATTTCCGTCTACATCAGTCACCGTACCAATGGTAGTGCCTTTCACAACAATGGAAACACCCGGAAGAGAACTTCCGTCAGTTCCATTTACTTTACCGGTTAACTGCTTGTTCTGCTGGGCATAACCAGTAGCACAAGAAAGAACCAGAAAAGAGATTAAGAATAACATTTTAGCCAGACGAGTAATTCGCCTGGATTTTTTTTGTACTATCCAGTATGGATAGCCCTTTAACAGGTTTTCGTTCATAGATTCAGAAATTAAATGAGATTTAATAATTGATTAGCTTCTCCAAATTTAACATTTTTTAAGAAAATTCATTAATTTTTTTCAGGTAAGTAAGAAATATTTTCACAAAATAGTATTTGATAATTAATGATTTAGGGAATAAGGTTTCATTGATGCCGTACTATCAGCAGACCGGTTCATAAAGTTTACCGCTACCAAGGTTTATGATAAGAATTTTCGGAAAGAACCTCGACTTATTTCACACAGTATGGTGGTTTTTGACCGGGTATACAACAGTTAAGCCTGGAAATTTGGCAGGGAGGTGATTCTTTATAAATAAACCACATGCAAAAATGTGTAAAAGGGATATCTTTATAGCTACTCATTGGCACCTGTGAGAAATTGACCTATAAGGATGCTCGTAAACGCATGAAGCGGGCCTTCGATATTTTGGGTGAACGAAAACATTATTAGTTTAACAAAAACCTATCGTATGGAGAAACGGATAAAAAGATTTAAATGGTTGGCGGTTCCTCAGTTGGCAGTCACACTGTTGGTGACAACTCTGGTGATGCCGGCGTTTTTAGCTGAGGGACAGGAATCCTTTCCCGTGAAGGGGTTGTGTGTGGCGGCTCCTGCCCATAAAGATGTCGGGGAGTTTATTACCCTCATCGACAATGAACTGGCTCCTGCCGGAGTTAATACCCTTATCCTGAGGGTTGACTTTGGCTATCGCTTTACCTCCCGTCCGGAACTGGCGGAAGGGAACCCTCTGGAAAAGGAGGATGTCAAAAAGCTGGTGGCGGTGTGCCGGAAACACCACATCAGGCTGATTCCCCAGATCAACCTGCTGGGGCACCAGTCGTGGGCTACCAAACCCGGGAAACTGCTGGTAGTCTATCCCCAGTTTGATGAAACCCCGAAGATCCAATTTCCTGAGGAATACAAATGGCCCAATCCCGATGGCTTGTACTGCAAGAGCTACTGCCCACTCCACCCGGAAGTCCACGATGTGGTTTTCGATCTGGTCGATGAAATTGTGGAAGTCTTTGAGGCTGATGCTTTCCACGCGGGTATGGATGAGGTCTTTTACATCGCCCATCCCGACTGTCCGCGCTGCCAGGGCCATGATCCAGCGGTTCTCTTTGCCGGAGAGGTGACTAAAATCCACAATCACCTTGCAGCTTCCGGGAAGGAGCTCTGGATATGGGGCGACCGTCTTATCGAGGGCAAAACTACAGGAATAGGTCTTTGGGAAGGGAGCTACAACCAAACCCACCGGGCCATTGATATGATCCCTCAAGAAGTGGTTATCTGCGACTGGCATTATGAGCAGGCTCATCCTACGCCCGTTCTTTTCGCCAGCAAAGGTTTCCGTGTCGTTACCTGTCCATGGAATAATCCGGCAGTGGCCGTTGCGCAGATCAATATGATGAAACTCCTCCGCGAGAACTCTTCCAAAGTGATGAAAGAGAGGTATGCGGGCATGGTCCACACCTATTGGAGCGGTGCCCGCAATTTTTTGGACGGCATGGCCGGGGGAACTGAAAAAGCACAGCAGGACCGCTCTGTGCAAACCTTTCGCGAACTGGTGAAGGTCTGGTGACCCCTGTAGTTTGTTAAATCACCGCTCTTTGTTAAAAAAGTTTTTTATTCACTTGATTGTTCGGTAAAAAAGTATTTATTTTGCACCTCGTTTAAAACGAGCATATTTAAGTAATTAAGACTACAGAAATGTCAAGAGTTTGTCAGATAACCGGGAAAAAGGCCATGATTGGGAACAATGTATCCCATTCAAAAAGGCGGACCAAAAGGAAATTTGATGTGAACCTGTTCGATAAGAAGTTTTACCTGCCTGATGAGGATCGTTGGGTGACTTTGACCTTATCGGCCGCCGGTTTGCGTAATATCAATAAAATGGGAATCTCTATTGCCCTTAAAAAGGCACAGGAGAACGGATTCATTGCTAATATTTAATCTGGAACAAAATGGCAAAAAAAGCAAAAGGAAATAGGGTTCAGGTGATTATGGAGTGCACTGAACACAAGAGCAGCGGAATGCCGGGGACATCACGCTATATCACAATGAAAAACCGCAAGAATACTACCGAGCGTCTGGAATTGAAAAAGTATAATCCGATTCTCAAGAAAGTAACTGTTCACAAAGAAATTAAATAAGGTCAACCATGGCAAAGAAAACTGTTGCAACACTGCAAATTGGAAAGGGCAAGAGCTATTCCAAAGTGATAAAAATGGTAAAATCACCGAAGACGGGTGCTTACACTTTTAAGGAAGAAATTATTGTCAATGAGGAAGTGGGCAATTATTTTAAGAAATAACCACTTACTGCTATGATAAAAAAAGCTTTCATCAAAAATGGAAGCTTTTTTTTATAACTTCGTCAGGCACAAATTTATAGCAATGGGGATTTTTGGCATTTTCGGCAAAGATAAAAAAGAGAGTCTGGACAAAGGGTTGGCCAAGGCCAGGGAGAGTGTTTTTAGTAAACTCAACCGGGCTATTGCTGGACGATCTAAAGTTGACGATGCCGTGCTGGATAATCTCGAGGAAGTGCTGATCTCTTCTGATGTGGGTGTTGAGACAACGCTGAGGATCATTGAACGGATTGAAAAGCGGATATCGCGGGATAAGTATGTGGGTTCAGACGAACTTAACGGGATCCTTCGCGAGGAGATCGTCGCCTTGCTGGAGGACAACAACCAGGCTGATGTCTCTGATTTTGAATTGCCTCACCGGGACGAACCCTACGTAATTATGGTGGTCGGTGTCAATGGGGTGGGGAAGACTACCACCATTGGGAAGCTGGCGTGGAATTTCAAACAGGCGGGAAAAAAGGTGGTACTGGGAGCTGCCGACACCTTCCGTGCTGCTGCCATCGACCAGCTACAGATTTGGGCCGACAGGGTTGGAGTTCCCATCGTAAAGCAAAAGATGGGTGCCGACCCGGCATCTGTAGCCTTCGACACCCTGAAGTCGGCAAAAGCTTCAGGATCCGATGTGGTAATCATCGATACTGCCGGGCGATTACATAACAAGGCTAACCTGATGAATGAACTATCTAAAATCAGAAATGTGATGCAAAAAGTGATTCCGGGAGCGCCTCATGAAGTCCTGCTAATCCTTGATGGCTCCACAGGTCAGAATGCCTTTGAACAGGCCAGGCAATTTACCAAAGCTACTGAAGTGACTGCCATGGCACTTACCAAACTCGATGGAACTGCAAAAGGTGGAGTTGTCATCGGGATCTCCGACCAGTTCAAAATCCCCGTGAAGTATATCGGTATTGGCGAGAAAATGACCGATCTCCAGCTTTTTGACCGCAGGGAGTTCGTCAATTCGCTCTTCTCTTAGGGCCTCCGCTGAAGTTCATCTTATTAAGACTTAAGACTTAAGATTGATCCCGGGATTCCAATATTCCGAAACGGTAAACCGTCGCTTGCATATATTTCTCTCCGGGTTCGAGGATGATGGAGGGGAAGGAGGGGTGGTTTATGGAGTCGGGATAGTGTTGTGTTTCCAAAGCCACTCCTGAATATTTTCCAAAGCGTTTTTTACCGTCGATTTCCAGTTCAGGAATCCAGTATCCGGTGTATAGCTGTATGCCTGGCTGTGTAGTGAAAACCTCAACCTGGCGTCCGGTACTGTTTTCTTTCAGGCATGCGGCGTAGGCCAGTTCCTCTTCTTCGTTGTCGAGTGCATAATTGAGGTCATATCCCTGTTCAAGGGTAGGGATGTCATGGCCAATTCGCTTAAAAGAGGTGAAGTCAAAAGGAGTTCCTTTTACCGGTATGATATTCCCGGTAGGGATCATGTCAAATAACTCGGTTACCCTGGTGGAACAAATGGACAATTCATGGTCCAGGATATTCTCCTTCCCCCCTGTCAGGTTAAAATAGGAATGGTTGGTCATGTTGAGGAGGGTAGTCTGATCGGTAGTGGCGAAATAATCGATTGAAAGTTCGTTGTTGTTATTCAGGGAATAGAGGCAACTCACATTCAGATTACCCGGATAATACTCTTCTCCGTCAGGGCTGAAATAGGATAGGAGAATGCCCACCTTTTCCTCTTCCACCATGGCTTCACTCTGCCATAACCTGCGGTCAAAGCCGGTCAGTCCACCGTGAAGGTGGTTGGGGCCGTTGTTAATGGCCAGTTGATAGATTTTCCCATTTAAGGTAAATCTCCCTTTGCTGATCCGGTTACAGCTCCTCCCGATGATACTTCCGAAATAGGGATAGTCCGAGAGGTACTTTGCATTCATGTAATCCTCCAGTTTATCAAATCCGCAAACTATATTGTCAAGAATCCCGTTCTTGTCAGGCGTGGTGATGGAGGTAATGATACCCCCGTAGTTGATAATTTTCACTTCCATCCCGTTGTCGTTTTTCAGGGCATAGAGGTAAACTGCCTGTCCGCCGGGCAGCCTCCCAAAAACAGATTTTGAAATTTTCATGGTTTTTATCTGATTATTAGTTTGGTTAATCCCCTATGATCGCGTCAAAGTTAGAAAAAAAGTGATTATTTAATTTTAAAACTATAGTTTGGAAAATATTTCTAATTTTGTTCGGCCAGTATAAAGTCTGAGAATTCAATAATTAAAAATACCAATATGACAATCACCGAACTGAAGAAAAAATTCATTGAAAAGTATGGTGAAGGCGACTTTCAGGGCTATTTTGCCCCCGGCCGGGTAAACCTGATCGGTGAACACACTGATTACAACGGAGGTTTTGTCTTTCCATGCGCCCTCAGTTTTGGGGCATATCTTCTGATCAGGAAAACTGAGCGGAAGAGTGTCCGGTTTGCTTCCCTGAATCTGCCTTTTGAGGCGGAGGTTAAAGTGGAGGATCTGGACAAAAAAGTGGGCAGCGAATGGGTGAACTATCCGATAGGAGTTTTTGCCCAATTCCTGAAAAAAGGGATCAGGTTTGAGCAGGGTGCTGATTTGCTTATTTACGGCGATGTTCCCAACGGTGCCGGACTCTCATACATGAGTTTGCAGGTGTAATGTGCGGCATCATGGATCAGTTTGTGTCAGGGATGGGAAAGGCAGAACATGCCGTATTCCTCAATTGTGATACCCTTGATTACGAACTGGTTCCGGTCAGGCTTGACGGAGTCAAAATTGTTATCAGCAACACCAACAGCCCCCATAAGCTGGATTCAGGCATGTATAACCAACGCGTTAGGGAATGCCATGCAGCCGTGGAGGCCATCAGTAAATACAAGCCCATTAAGGCACTTGTTGAAGTAAGTGAAGCGGAGTTTGTGGAACTGGAGGATAAAATCAAAGACGAGGTAGCCCGTAAACGGGCCCGCCACGTGATCACTGAAATTGCAAGAACTGAGCAGGCCGTGAAGGAACTTCAGGCTGGCAATCTTGAGAATTTCGGCAAGCTGATGAATGGTTCTCACGATTCATTGCGTGATGACTACGAAGTAACAGGTTTTGAGCTGGATACCATGGTGGAAGAGGCCCGGAAAATTGACGGAGTGATCGGATCGCGGATGACCGGCGGTGGCTTTGGAGGATGTACTGTGAGTCTTGTCAGGGAAGAAGCCATCGACACTTTTATCGCTGTAGTGGGCAAAAACTACGAAGCCAAAACAGGCTTGAAACCTCTGTTCTATGTGGCGGAAATAGGCGACGGCGCCAAAAGATTGTTTTAAACGACTGAAACTATATTTGTAACCAAATAATTATGAATTATGATGACTGAAAAGAAGAATTACACATTGCCGATTATTATGATGATCATGCTCTTCGGAATGATCTCGTTTGTTACAAACCTGGCCGCGCCGATGGGTATCGTTCTGAAAGAACAATTTGGAGTTTCCAACTTCCTGGGAATGCTGGGAAATGCAGCCAACTTTATTGCGTATGCCGTCATGGGAATTCCTGGTGGTATGCTGTTGCAAAAATACGGTTATAAGAAAACTGCATTGCTCGCTATTGCCATTGGTTTTGTAGGTGTCTTTATCCAGTATCTTTCTGGTTATGCAGGCAATTCTGCAGCTTTTGCCGTTTATCTGATCGGTGCTTTTGTTGCAGGTTTTTCCATGTGTTTGCTCAATACCGTGGTCAATCCGATGCTGAACACCCTTGGAGGCGGTGGAAACAAAGGAAATCAGCTGATACAGGTTGGCGGTTCTTTTAACTCTGTGATGGCCACCTTTACCCCGGCTTTTGTGGGTATTCTGATCGGTGAAGCTGCCAAAGCCAATATCAGGGACGTATTCCCGGTGATGTACCTGGCAATGGCTGTTTTTGCCATCGTCTTTTTTGTACTCTGGATGGTCACTATCCCTGAACCACATGCTGAGCGCTCTTCTGAACCAATGGGCCAGCTGATGGCGGGTGCTCTGAAATTCCGCCATTTCATATTGGGAGCCATTGCCATTTTTGTATACGTGGGCGTGGAAGTAGGAACACCTGGTATTATGAATCTGTGGCTTTCTGAACTCCCCACTGTTGGGAAAATCACTTCAGGTTCTGTGGTCGGAACATACTGGATGCTGATGCTGGCAGGCCGCTTGATCGGCGTATCGGTTGGAAAGAAAGTATCCAGCAAAGCAATGCTGGGTGCGACTTCACTTGTTGGATTGGTTTTGGTCACCTTTGCTATGTTTTCACCCGTTACAAGTAATATTTTGTTGCCGGTACTGAAAAGTTCTCCTGCCGGAGCACTCTCTTTCGGATTGGCCAATGTCCCGATCAATGCTATGTTCATCGTCCTGATAGGTTTTTGCACCTCCATTATGTGGGGCAGCATTTTCAATCTGGCTGTGGAAGGCCTTGGAAAATATCTTGCTGCTGCCTCCGGTCTCTTTATGGTGCTGGTATGCGGTGGTGGTATTCTTCCCGCTCTCCAGGGTAAAGTGGCTGACATCGCAGGATTTATGCCCAGCTACTGGGTCATTTTTGCAGGTTTGGCGTATCTCCTTTTCTATGCCCTTATCGGAAGTAAGAATGTGAATAAGGATATCGAAGTGTAACATTTACAGTGCAGAAGCAGAGAACACCTCTTTTTTTGCATTTTTAATGTTTTCAAGACAGCTGCCGCTCTGATTTTTTCAGGACGGCAGTTTTTTTTGAAAAGTATTTCCTACATTTAAGCTTTCCTAACTGGTATTATCTTATGGTTGAATACTACAAGAGCCATAAAAACAAAATAGCAACAACAGATATTATGGACAAAAAATTTACTATCGGAATTGATTATGGAACTGATTCAGTAAGGTCTGTTATCGTGGATACTCAAACCGGAGAAGAGGCAGGCAGTGCGGTTTACGAATATCCACGATGGAGGCAGGGGCTTTACTGCGATCCGGCAAGAAATCAGTTCAGGCAACACCCTGAGGATTACCTGGAGGGGCTGGAGTTTACCATCCTGGAAGCACTGAGGCAGGCATCTCCCGATGTGGCAGAGCGGATTGTGGGGATTTCAGTCGATACCACGGGTTCCACTCCTGTGGCAGTCGATGAAAGGGGGATCCCGCTGTCGCTCACCCCGGGTTTCAGCAAGAATCCCAATGCGATGTTTATCCTGTGGAAAGACCATACCGCAATCAGGGAAGCCGCTGAGATCAATTCCCTGGCTAAAGCGTGGGAAACTGATTTTACAAAATTTAAA
>CAJDVL010000011.1_pt2 | contig 13511 bp, 14 predicted proteins | sample 7391331 | NCBI WGS metagenome assembly CAJDVL01 (sample SAMEA7055707, study PRJEB34461) | soil metagenome | biome: terrestrial ecosystem; feature: Peninsula; material: soil | place: Antarctica | collected 2016 | reverse complement strand
CTTTACTCCCCACACAGGATCCCGGAAACTGGCACTCCGCTTCCTCCACATCCGGTTTTGCTACCCCGGGATGCCCAAATTCCCAACATCTCACTGACCCGCCATCACGGACAAGCATCGTTTTCGAACAAACCGCTTTTTCACCCGACAATGACGGATATAATGATGAACTACTGATCCATTACCTGACCCGGGAACCGGGAGTGATCGCCAATGGGCTGGTTTACGACATCTCGGGGATTGCAAGAACGAGAATCCTCAACAATGCGTTACTGGGTCCTTCAGGAACCATCCGGTGGAATGGGGAAGATGAAACAGGAAGCCTGCTGCCCCCCGGTCCCTATATTGTTCTTCTTGAACTATTTAACATGAAGGGCTGGTCAGCCAGTTATAAAAAGGCAGTGGTACTTACCAAACGATATCCATAAAAAAAGGCCGCCGTAGCAGCCTTTTAGATCTATTTCTTCAGGATTTTATCCATTACTTTCTCCTTCGGGAGTTTCTTCATGCAGAAGAACCAGTCTTTGCATTCAATTCCTTCTTCCTTGCCATCCATGCGGTCTTTGGCAGTTCCGCAACTTCCGGCGGTGGGAACAATCACATCGTCACCCGGACGCCAATCGGCAGGTAAGGCAATGCCAAATTCGTCGGCAGTCCTCAACCCCATCAAGACACGTTTCAGCTCGTCAAAATTACGCCCCAGGCTCAGCGGGTAATAAATAATGGTACGGATAAACCCCTTCGGGTCAATGAAAAATACTGCACGCACAGCCTTGGTACTGCTTTCTCCCGGCATCATCATCCCGTACTTCTTGGCTACTTCCATGGTGATGTCCTCAATCAGGGGGAAATTTACTTCCACATTCTTCATACCCTTGAATTCAATCTTTTCCTTAATGGTACGCAGCCAGGCAATATGGCTGTACAAACCATCAACAGAAAGACCTACAAGCTCACAGTTCAGTGCCTTGAACTCCTCCTCCATGGAAGCAAATGTCATGAACTCTGAAGTACAGACAGGTGTGAAGTCCGCCGGATGGCTGAACAAAATGACCCACTTTCCTTCATAATCCGCAGGGAAACAAATATCACCCTGGGTGGTAATAGCCTTGAATTCAGGCGCTTTTTCCCCAATACGGGGCATTGAAAATACTTTTTCTTCCATAATGATCTATTTAAATGATTAATAATTAATTATTTACAAACGAATTTTCTTCCATTCTTCTTTCATACGGTTCAGGTCGCTGATCCAATCCTCAATATCATTTTCATGTTCCAGCTCTTCGTTAAGGATCTGAACTGCCATTTGATAGGTAGAATGATCTTTGCCATTGGTAAAATCAGCAATCTCCTGGTACCGCTGAATAGCACACCTTTCCCCCTTAAGGTTCTGTTCAAGGATTACTTCAATATAAGAATCAGAAGGTTCGTCGTAGGAACACCTTGCAAAAGTGCTCCACTCTTTCGGATTGATGACGGGAGTTCCCCCCAACTGAATAATCCGGTTTACAACCAGCACCGCATGGCCCAATTCCTGGTCAGCATGAAGCAAGAGCTCCGGTTCGACTTCGCTGCGCATCGGCCCTTCCATCAAACGCGCTCCAATCCAATACTGATAATAGGCCAGCCACTCTTCTGACAACGCTGCATTAAGCATCCCGATCAATTTCTTCAAATCGACAGACGCCACTTTAATTGCTTGTTTTCCCATAATTATTTAATTTTTGAGTATAAATCCGGAGTATATACGCTTGTCAATGGTCTCCTCAATCTGCAAAACGGCCAATTACCTGAACCTTTACATCTTCCACATTAAACCCGGGTATCTTCTTTTTACTGAAATAATCATCAATCCAATGGTTCAGCTCTTCATCAAAATAATCCTCAATCCGGCTGGAATCGCTGCAGTACAAATGATGGTGCTTTTCAAGGCCTGCATCATACCGCATTGCCTCCCCATCAGTTTTTACCTTGGATATCAGCCCTTTTTCTACAAATGTCTCCAAAGTATTGTATACTGTTCCAACAGCAATGTTGGGATGATTCTTCCTGATAAATTCAATAATATGATCAGCGGTGGGGTGATTCCTCATCGCAGTAATCGCCTCATATACCGCAACTCGCTGGGGTGTAATCTTCAACCCGTGCCGGGGTAAAAACTCTCTGATGTTTTTTATCTCCATTTACTAAAAAGGAATTATTACAAATTACCAAAACGATTACAAAAATAATAAAAAAAATGATAGGAAAGTGTTAAAATTTCTAAAATCCCCGGAGAAGATTCCCGGCAATTACCCCCTGGATCAAACATTTAGGACGGGACATTGTTATGAGGATACAAACAAATTATAAACTTTTAAAAACAGAAATATGTCATTCAAATTACCGGAACTTAATTATGCCTATACGGCACTTGAGCCTTACATCGACGCCCGCACCATGGAAATTCACCATACCAAACATCATGGAGGATATACTGCCAACCTGAATAATGCCCTTTCAGGGAGTGGATGGGAAGGTAAGTCCATTGAACAAATACTGTCGTCGGCCGGAACGCTTCCCGCCGCTGTAAGGAATAACGGTGGAGGTTATTACAACCACAACCTTTACTGGGAGTTATTGGCTCCCGGGGGTGCCAGGCATCCTGAGGGAGCATTGCTGGATGCCATCAACGACGCATTTGGATCGGCCACGGCATTGAAAGATGCATTTGCCAAAGCGGCCATTACCCGTTTTGGCTCCGGTTGGGCCTGGGTGCTTCTTCAGGACAACAAACTGGTAGTCTCTTCCACACCCAACCAGGATAATCCGCTTATGGATGTTGCGGAAGTGAAGGGGAAACCCATTCTGGGCATTGACGTATGGGAGCACGCCTATTACCTGAACTACCAAAACCGCCGGCCGGATTATGTAGAAGCATTCTGGTCCTTGATTAACTGGGATGAAGTTGCCAGAAGATTTAAAGGTTAGTTGATTTTTGGTTTTCCCCGGAGCTGTGGCTCCGGGATTTTTGCATTTCAGAATTTTTACGTGTAAATTTACTACCCGAAAAAACAGTATTAATAACATTTAAATTTTCTGATATGGCATTTACATTACCCGCATTACCCTATCCTACCAATGCACTGGAACCACTGATCAGTGCACGCACCCTTGAATTTCATCATGGGAAACATCACCAGGCTTATGTCAATAATGTCAACAGCCTGATCCCCGGGACTCCTTTTGAGCATTCCACCCTGGAAGAGATCATCATGAAAGCTGACGGAGGAATATTCAATAATGGGGCGCAGGTTTTCAATCACACCTTTTATTTTGAGCAGTTTTCACCCGAAGGGTGTCATGAGCCCAAAGGAGACCTGAAAGAAGCAATTGAAAAGGATTTTGGCTCCGTGGAAGAGTTTACCGCCCAATTCAACAAAGCAGCAGCCACCCAATTCGGTTCAGGATGGGCATGGCTGGTGCAAAACCAGGCGGGAAAACTGGAAATAGTGCAAACTTCCAATGCGGGGTGCCCCCTGCGTGACGGGAAAAAACCCCTTCTCACCTGTGATGTCTGGGAACATGCCTATTACCTCGACAAGCAAAACCTCCGACCCAAATACATTGAAGACTTCTGGAAAGTGTTCGATTGGAAAGTAATTTCCCGGCGCTTTTCAGAATAACTTTCTATTCCCACAAATTTTCAAATCATCATATTATCATGAGCGCAGAAAAAGTTTTGGAAGTACTGAAGAACGCCGGGAAAGCCCTGAAAGCCGGTGAGATTGCCGAGGCTGCCGGCCTCGACAAGAAGGAAATTGACAAGGCGATGAAAAGCCTCAAGACGGAAGGTAAAATCACCTCGCCCAAAAACTGCTACTGGGAGCCTGCCAAATAAAGAAGCAAAGCTGTTAAAGTGAGGCAAAGAGATATTTCAGCTATTTTGTTTTCTTCCAGAGCGTTTCCATCTCCTCAAGGGTTTTACCCTTGGTTTCAGGTACCATTCTCCATACAAAAACAAAGGACAGTAAACTCATCAATCCATAGAAGCTGTAGGTGAGGCCTCCGCTGAACTCCATCATGAACGGGTAGGTGGATGAAATAAAGTAGTTGGCGGCCCACTGGGCGGCCACAGCGATGGCAATGGCCCTGCCCCTGATTTTGTTGGGGAAGATCTCGGAGATGAGCACCCAGGTGATAGGGCCCCACGACATCATGAAAGAGGCGGTGTAGATGATTATAAACACCAGGGTACTGATGCCGATCACCTTGAAAAAGGCGAGTCCGCCGATGGCAAACATCCCGATGGCCATCCCGATGGAGCCGATCATCAACAGGATCTTCCGCCCGTACTTGTCGACCGTGACGATGGCGATAACCGTGAAGATCACGTTGACAAGTCCCATGACCACCGTCTGCAGCATGGAGGCATCCTTGGCAGCGCCCATGCTTTCAAAGATCCGGGGTGCATAGTAAAGCGCCACGTTGATCCCCACAAACTGCTGGAATACCGAAAGCAGGATGCCAATGACGATAACCGTCTTTCCATAGGAGAAGAGCTTTTCGGAAGCTGCCTCCACCGAATGTTTGATATCGCTGAAGATTATCTTAGCCTGGGTGGCGCCGTTGATACGGGTCAGAATATGCAGGGCTTTGTCGTTGCGGTGGGTGAGTGCCAGGTAGCGCGGGGTCTCCGGAACAAAAAAGAGAAGTATACCAAAGATGCCGGCAGGGATGGCTTCTGAGAGGAACATCATCCTCCAGCCCGTTTCATTGATAAATTCAAGCGATTGACCACGGGCGATCCCATAGTTGACGAAATAAACCACCAGCATCCCGAAAATAATGGCAAACTGGTTGATAGAAACCAGCCTTCCACGAATGTCGGCAGGAGCAACCTCTCCGATATACATGGGGCAGATGGCAGAAGCCAGCCCGACTCCTATCCCTCCGACAATGCGGTAAAAGTTGAACATCAGCATAAGCCCCATAGTGGGTTCTCCCCGTTGGAAGAAAAGAAACTCAGGGTAGCCCGATCCCAGGGCGGACAGGAAAAAAAGAACAGCAGCCACCATCAGCGATTTTTTGCGGCCGAGCCGTGAGGCCAGCCAGCCTGAGATGATTCCCCCGATAATGCAACCGATCAGTGCACTGGAAATCGTAGCCCCGTGAGCCAGAGAATCCAGTCCCAGCGGGGTGATCAGATAATTCTGGACAGACTTCTCGGCTCCGGAGATCACCGCCGTGTCGTAACCGAACAACAATCCCCCCAGTGTGGCTACCAGGGTGATGGAAGTGATGTAGAGTATATTACGTTCTCGCATGCGTGTAATTTTTAAATTATCAGCGGTTAGATGGTGCAACTGATCAACTGCTCGAGCATCTCCTGTTTGCCGCTGATCTGACGGGGTTCACCCACCTCTCCGGCGATCTGGTACAGGTCGGTCAGGGTTAGTTTACCGGCTTCAAATTCTGCCCCCATGCCCGAATCATACGAACTGTAACGGGCTTTCCGCAATTTCAGGTAATCCGACTGGTTCAGGATCTTGTCAGCCACCACCAGTCCACGGGCAAAGACGTCCATCCCGGAAATGTGTGCAATAAAGATATCCTCCAGGTCAGTGGAGTTTCGGCGGGTTTTAGCATCGAAATTGATCCCTCCCCGGGTGAATCCGCCAGCCTGTATAATCTCCAGCATGGCTTCGGTGATCTCATAGATATTGGTCGGGAACTCATCGGTATCCCAGCCGTTCTGGTAATCCCCCTTGTTGGCGTCAATGGAACCAAGCAGTCCGGCATCGGCAGCCACCCGCAGCTCATGGGCGAAGGTATGGCCAGCCAGTGTGGCATGGTTTACTTCCACATTCAGTTTGAAATCCTTGTCCAGGCCGTTTTTCCGCAGGAAGCCGATCACGGTAGCTACGTCAAAGTCGTATTGGTGCTTGGTGGGTTCCATCGGTTTGGGTTCCACCAGGAAAGTACCGGTAAATCCCTGTTTGCGGCCGTAATCACGGGCAGCCGACAGGAACAGCCCCATGTGCTCCAGTTCCCTCTTCATGTCGGTATTGTGAATACTCATGTATCCTTCGCGTCCCCCCCAGAAGACATATCCGGTTCCTCCCAGTTCTATGGTGGCATCAATGGCATTTCTGACCTGTACTGCAGCATTGACCAAAACGTTGAAGTCAGGATTGGTGGAAGCTCCGTTCATGTAACGGGGATTGCTAAAGACATTGGCCGTACCCCAGAGCAGCTTCACCCCTGTGGCATTCTGGCGTTCTTTGGCCAGTTCCACCATGGTAACCAGCCTCTTCTCAATTTCAAAAACCGAACCTTCGCCCACCACATCGGTGTCGTGGAAACAATAGCAGGGAACTCCCAGTTTGGTGATAAACTCAAAGGCCGCATCCATCCTGGCCTTGTTGCGATCCATCAGTTCCGCAGGATCATCCCAGGGGAAAATTTGCGTGCCGGGTCCAAACGGATCCCCACCGGTTCCGCAGAAGGTATGCCAGTACGCCACCGCAAACCGGAGGTGTTCCTTCATGGTTTTGCCGGCCACCACACGGTTTTCGTCATACCATTTAAAGGCCAGGGGATTTTGCGAATCCGGACCTTCGAATTTAATCTTTCCGATTCCTGGAAAGTACGCTTTATTGCCTGTGAAAAATTCCATAATGCATCGTATATAAAGTAAATTAGTGCAAATGATTGAGCAAAAAGGTTCCGTAAAACAATTTTCAATGGCCAGTATTATACGGGGCTTACTTCCGATATGAATCCTTCATGCTCTTCCAGTCTGCTTTTCAGCAATTCCAGCCATCTCTGGTAAGCTTCCCGGAGGTTTGTGGCCAGTGCAGGATCAGGTTCAATGGTATCGGGTTTCCGGAGGTTGTGGAAAGCCTCTTCGGGTGAAGCATAAAACCGGCAGCCTATACCTGCGCCACGTGCAGCACCTGCAGCTCCATCAGTATTGTATAGTTCGATGGTTGCCCCCGAAATTGCGGCCAGGGCTTCCCTGAAAATAGGACTGAGAAACATATTGGCTTTGCCTGCCCTGATCACGGAAGGGTGAATGCCGGTTTGGCCCATAATATCCATACCATATTTGAATGAGAAGACGATACCTTCCTGGGCTGCCCTGAGAATATGACCGGAGTGGTGGATGTTGAAATTCAGTCCGGCAATGGAAGCACCAATGTCCCTGTTACGGAGCACCCTTTCCGCGCCGTTCCCAAAAGGAAGTATGGTAACTCCCTCCGATCCTGCCGGGATCCCGGAGGCCAGCTTATCCATCTCCTCATAGGTCATTCCGCTGCATATGTTGTTTTTCAGCCAGGAATTGAGAATTCCCGTGCCATTGATACAGAGGAGTACTCCCAGCCTTGGGTTTTCACCCGTATGGTTCACATGGGCAAAGTTATTCACGCGTGATGCGGGGTCATACCGTATTTCACCGCTAATTCCATACACCACACCGGAGGTGCCAGCGTTAGCGGCCACTTCACCCGGGTTCAGCACATTGAGTGAGAGGGCATTGTTGGGTTGATCACCTGCACGGTAACAAACCGGCGTCCCGGCAATCAGGCCCAATTCAGCAGCAGCAGTGCGGGTCAGCCTCCCCTGTTCCCCAAAAGTGGGGACAAGGTCAGGGATTACCGAAGGGTCGATTCCGTAATGATCCAACAAAATGGAGGAGACACTGTTCAGGCTGAAATCCCACAGTATGGCTTCGGAAAGGCCACTGACGGTGGTCCTCGCTTCCCCGGTCATCAGAAAGGCGATATAATCGCCCGGAAGCATCATCTTGTACAACCGCTTGAAATGGTCAGGTTCGTGTTCTTTTACCCACGACAATTTGGAGGCAGTGAAATTTCCCGGCGAATTGAGCATATGCGACAAACAACGTTCCTCCCCGATGGCAGTAAAGGCTGTATCACCCAGCGTGGCGGCGCGGCTGTCACACCAGATAATTGAAGGTCTGATCACTTCCATGGATTTATCGACCATTACCAGGCCATGCATCTGATATGAAATACCTATGGCGCCAATCGCCGACGGGTCTGTCCCGGAAACCGACAACACCCGGGCCAGTGCCAGCTTCAGATTTTCCCACCACAAAGCCGGATCCTGTTCTGCCCACCCGGGTCGTAAGGCATGAATCTTCATCTCCCTGGAGGGGTAAAATGCAGAAGCCACTACCTCTCCGGAATAACCTTCGATCAACGAAACTTTTACAGATGAACTTCCGATATCAAAACCCAGTAAATACATAGTTTACAGTCGATTTCATATGTTTTTGGCCCAATTCGGACCGTTTAAAATCAAAAGTAAATACTTTTTTGAATACTTTTACATACTTATTGCTTTTCTACAATAATCATCGGAAAATGGAAAATTTAAAGGAATTGGTCAAAAAAAACCGAAGTTACCGCCGATTTGATCAATCGGCAGAGATAACAACCAGTCAGTTGTTGAAGTGGATTGAGCTTGCCCGGTTCTCGGCATCCGGCAGGAACATGCAGCCCCTGAAATATGCACTGAGCGCCCAACCTACACTGAATGATGAGATATTCAGGCATCTGGCATGGGCCGGCTACCTTAAGGAGTGGGATGGTCCTGCCGAAGGTGAAAGACCTGCAGCCTATATTGCTGTATTACACGACAAACTTGTCAGCGACAAATATTTCTGCGACGATGGGATCGCCATGCAAAGTATCCTGCTTGGCGCAGTGGAGGATGGCTATGGGGGATGTATCATTGGTTCGGTCAACCGGGAAAAAGTGGCTGAATTGCTCAAACTTCCGGCCCATCTGGAAATACTCTGGATTATAGCATTGGGGAGACCCGCCGAGGCTATAGTGCTCGATGACATCGACGGAGAGGATGTCCGCTATTGGCGGGACGAGAACGATCTCCATCACGTACCCAAAAGGAAGCTGAACGACCTGGTGTGGCCGGCACACTAATCAAAAACAGGAAAGCAGCTCCCTGAAGTGAATTATCCCCTGACAAACAGCGCCTTAATAATATGAGACGCCATTTTGGGGTTTTCCTTAAGTCTGCGGGTTGAATAACCGAACCATTTTTCCCCAAAAGGAACATATACCCTCATCAGGTGTCCCCTGGCAATCACCGAGGCACGCTGATCGGGAGTCACCCCGTAAAGCATCTGGAATTCATAAAGATGACCTGGAACCTGGTACTTGCCAATCAGCACATATGCCTGGTCAATCAGGTATTTGTCATGGGTTGCGATTCCCACGTATATCCCATGTTTAAACATGAACTCAAGCAATAACAGGTAGTTGTCCCGAACCTCCTGGTACCCCTTGTATGCAATCGGTTCTGGTTCGATATAGATTCCTTTGCACAATCTGAAGTTCAGCGGCGCCTCAGGAGTATGCATATCCAGCATGGCCTCCAGGTCAGATAGTGTTCTTCGCATATACGCCTGTACTACAAGACCCACACTTCGCGGAAATTCGGCTTTTAGCCTGCGGTAAAGCTCAATCTCCATATCAACACACTGCGAATCTTCCATGTCGATCCGGATAAAACTCCGCTTTTCAGCAGCCTTCTTTACAATGTCCCGAATATGATGGTAACAAACCTCCTTGTCGATCAGCAATCCGAACATCGTCGGTTTCACCGAATAGTTTCCCTTTACCCCTTCACCAGTAAAACGGTCAATCATTGTCAGGTATTCGATTTTATTGGCTTCAGCCTCGTCGAGGGTTTTGATAAACTCTCCCAACAAATCAGAAGTCACTTCAACGCTCGCCTTATTTAGCTCGCGGGAAACCCTGATCCCATCCCCAATGGTTTTTCCGGCAATGTAACGGCGTGAAAAAATCCAGATCAGATTCTGTGGGAAATAAGGCAAAATACTTGCTATCAATTTATTAAACATCTTACATTATTTAGTAAATGAACATTAACCGTAAATAATTTTAAGAAATGTTAAAATTAGCACCCAAAACCCCTTTTTTCAATGATGTTTATCAGACCTAAAGTATGATTTTGCGCAGACTTTGAGTTTAATAAGCTTATTCCCAGCTATTTTAAAAAAAAACGCGCCACCCATGCCGCATTAAAACGAAAAAATTATCTTTGTGACTGAAAATAAAATTGTACGACATGAACAAAACTTCTTTGATTGCCACACTGCTATTGTCTTTGGCAGTTGTCATTTTATACGTGTTGCATTTTACCGGCCGGAGTTGCGAAAAGCCATCCTCGTCCCGTGATCAGACAGCTAATGAGCAAAGAGAGTTGATAATAGCTTATGTCAAAGCCGATTCGGTAATCCTGAATTATGATCTGGCCCAGAATCTGCACGACGAATTCACAAAAAAACAGGAGGCTTTCACCAGTGAGTTTGGTGCTAAAAGAAATGCTTTTGAGAAGGAAGCCGCCGAGTATCAGCAGAAGTTACAAAGGGGTGGATTTCTTACAGAGCAGAGAGCCATGCAGGAACGTGACCGTTTGGTGAACAAAGAGCAGGAGATTTCCAGGCTCGATCAGGAACTTTCCTCTAAACTGTCCGAATTGCAGCAATTTAATAATCAGCAGTTGATCGACAGCCTGATCAATTACCTTAAGGTTCACAACATCAATAAAAAATATGATTATATCCTGAATGCAAGTAATGTGTTGGTTGGGCCTGAGGCCTACAATATTACCTCAGAGGTACTTCAGAAGATGAATAGCCGCTACAAGGCGACTCAGCCAGCGAAATAATAAGGAGATCCGGGTTATTCCGGATTTTTTTTCACCATTCCCAGTGATGTTTGCCCGTCCATATTTTGAAAAATCAGCAAGATTCAGGCCTTTGATTGCCGGGGATCCTGACCCTTCCACTTCACTTATTGTTGTCATCCCCTGTTTTCAGGAACCCGAAATCCTTCAAACCCTTGATTCACTGAAGCATTGCACCCGTTTTAAAGGGAATACTGAAGTGATCATTCTGGTCAATGAACCTGAAAACTGTGCTGAAGAAGTTTCTCTCTACAACCGAACTACGGTTGATTCCATGGTCAGGTGGACAGCAGAGAACCATACGCCGGGCATCTCTTTTTACCCGTTGGGGCCAGTAAGGCTTCCTTCCAAGTGGGCAGGGGTCGGGTTGGCCCGGAAAGCGGGTATGGACGAAGCGCTCTGGCGGTTTAACCTGCTTGACAGGCCTGAAGGAATTATTGTCTCACTGGACGCCGACACCCTTGTAGAAACAAATTACCTGCTGGCAATTGAAGACCATTTTCAGTCCAACCGGGGAGATGTTGGTGCCACCATCAGTGTAAGCCATATCACCGGGGGAATCCCTGAACACCAGGCTACGGGAATCAGGTTGTATGAAGCCTATATGCAATACTACAAGGATGCCCTTACCTGGTCGGGGTTTCCTCATGCACTTTACACCATTGGTTCCGCTTTTGCTGTAACAGCCGGGGCATACATGCGCCGGGGCGGGATGACCCGCCGGAAGGCAGGCGAAGATTTTTACTTTCTTCAAACCCTTACTCAGGTGGGTAAGGTTGGTGAAATCAAGTCCACCACGGTACATCCCTCCGCAAGAGTATCGCAAAGGGTACCCTTCGGAACCGGCCCGGTGATGAAAAAATGGATGGAAGGTTCCCCGGAATTGCTTTATGCCTTCGACCTGGAAGCATTCAGCGATTTAAAGGGTTTGTTTGCACAACGGAAAAAATTCTACAGAGCCTCTCCTGAAGCACTTGAAGATTTGCTGGAACAACTTCCGGAAGCCATTGCTGCCTATATCAAAAAAGAAAATTTGGGGTTTAGCGAACTGTCAGCCAACTGCAGTACGGCAGAAATTTTTGGCATTCGCTTTTTTCAGGTTTTTAACGCTTTCAGGGTATTGCGCTTCCTTCACTTTTCACATCCCACCCATTACAGCAAGAAATTATTGCACGACTGTATAGAGGAACTCAGGATTAAATCTGTTCCCAGCCATCGCGATAGGTATGCCTGATCATCTCTTCAGCCATTTGGGCAGCAGGAAAAGAGGCATAGTTCCTGTCGAATTTCGGATCGCCGTGGTCCATTTCGAACCGGTTACGGGTAAGTACTTTGACCTGATCGTCGTATCCGATATTGGTAAACTGCATAATTTTCCCGTCCCATAATAGTTTTCGTCCGAGGCTCTGTAATCTGACGGCCATCACTCCCAACATAATCATTTCATTAAAGGGACCGGCATATCCGAAGTGTGATGAAGCATCCAGCCTGGTTTCACGGCTCTCTTTACAAGCCCTGATCCAGTCCTGCTCATGTCCGCCTGTCATGGCATCCGGAATTCTGCGGATGGATTGGGTAGGTTGCGTGAAATGCTCCATTTCACGGGTAGGCAGTAACTGAGGATTCCTCGCATAGGCTCCGCACATGATTTTTCCCCGGGTACCATGGAAAATGCATCCGCCGTCGGCATCACCCATCATCTCCCCCGGGAGAAGCTCATCGGGACGGGGTGGCATCAATCCCCCATCGTACCATGTAACTGTCAGCTCAGGCATGGCAACTTTGGGTAAATTATCGCGCCGGGGAAAATCATACACCACAATTTCAGCATTGGGCGCAGAATCCGTAAATAATGGAGTCGACGATGCCTGCACTGATGAAGGATGGTTCAGCTTGAGTGCCATAAACACAGGATCCAGAATATGGCAGGCCATATCACCCATGGCACCTGTCCCGAAATCCCACCATCCTCTCCAGTTCCAGGGGGTATATATTTCATTGTATGGACGGAAAGGCGCGGTGCCAATAAAAAGATCCCAGTCGAGATTTCTGGGAACCCTCTGTTCCCTGGAAGGGCGTTCCAGCCCCTGCGGCCAGGTGGGCCGGTTGGTCCATGCATCTACACGGGTCACTTCGCCAATGGTGCCGGCCCAGATCCATTCACAGATTTTCCTGATCCCGTCATCTGAACTCCCCTGATTTCCCATTTGGGTAGCTACCCTGAAAGTCCGGGCAGTCTCGGCCAGGACCCTGCTTTCATACACGGTATGTGAAAGGGGATTCTGCAGAAACACATGATAGCCCATCCGCATAGCTATCATAGCGGGCAGGGCATGGGAATGATCGGACGTGGCAATAAGGACAGCATCGATATCTTTTTGACGGTCAAACATGACCCGGTAATCCTTGTACTGTTTTGCCAAACTCCACGCCTTGAAGGAGCTCCTCCCCGCATAATCCCAATCAACATCACACAAGGCAACAATATTCTCCGTATCCATGTTTTTCAGATTCCGGTAACCTATCCCACCCACTCCAATGGCTGCAATATTGAGCTTTGACCCCGGAGGTGTATGGCCCAAACCAGCGATTACATGCGATGGCAATAAGGTAAAAGCTGCAGCTGCCGTGGCTGTTGCAGCAATAAAGTTGCGGCGTGTCAATCCGGAAGGTTTCTCCTCTTTTCTTTGTTCCATTGTTGAATTGTTTTCCCTTTTCTGATTTCGGGATGAAATTAGTCAAAAAAAAATAATTCTTAGAAAATTCCG
>CAJDVL010000115.1_pt1 | contig 13622 bp, 11 predicted proteins | sample 7391331 | NCBI WGS metagenome assembly CAJDVL01 (sample SAMEA7055707, study PRJEB34461) | soil metagenome | biome: terrestrial ecosystem; feature: Peninsula; material: soil | place: Antarctica | collected 2016 | reverse complement strand
TGACTATGCTAAATTACAGCAGACAAAAGAATCCCCTTCCCGGGTCATCTTTCAAAATGATAAAGGAAAACCGCCACGCACTCAAAAGCAGGTTTTACCAAACCTTCGATCTGCATCACAATTTTCACTCTGATCCGGGTAATTCCCCTCAGATTGGTTACCGACATCAATACAAAGCTGGCATTTACCATGCTGTTTACAATTACGGGCTGGCTAAACCGAAGGTTTTCCATCCCATAATTGACAACCAGCTTGACATTGCGTACGTCCACCACATTGTACCATAAACTGGTAACCAGCGACAAAGTCAGATAACCGTGGGCTATCGTGGCCTTGAAGGGTGATTCAAGGGCAGCCCTCTCCGGATCGGTGTGTATCCATTGATGATCGTGCGTGGCGTCTGCAAAACGGTTTATCATCTCCTGTGTCACCTGCGTGTAATCAGAAACTCCTACTTCCTGGCCGGTCAGAGCTTCAAAATCATCATGGCAGTTGAATATTCTCTTTGTCATATATTGCTGTTGAATATATTTGCTTTTTCATTCACCTCCGAAGGTACTGAAATTTAAGTTCGCTGCCACCACCTTTAATTGACCACATTAAAAGCGTTATTTTTTTTTAACCTTTGCAGATTGGAAACCAACTATGAGAATGATTTTCAAATCGACAACCTTTCTTGCAATCGTGGCAGCCCTTCTCTGGTCCACGGCTTTTGCAGGAATTAAAATCGGACTGCAATACCAGGCTCCTCTCCAGTTTGCAGCGCTCCGCTTTTTCCTTGCCGGATTGATGGTCGCAGTAGTATATGGCCGCTGGGGATTCATTCTGAAAGAAATAAGAAGAGAGTGGCGTTTTATCCTCACCATCGCCATTATTCAGGTGATCGTCCAGTACGGGATGTTTTACACGGGAATGAATCTGGTACCCGGGGCCCTGGGAGCCATGATCGTGGGGTCATCACCCCTCTTTGTGGCGCTGGTCGCCCATTTCACCCACCCCGACGACAAACTCACTCCCCTTAAAACAGTCAGCATTCTGATCGGCGTGGCAGGCATTGCCATCATCACGCTGGGCAGACAGCAGATCGAAATGAAAAATCCCCTCGAATGGCTGGGGATTCTCTTACTCATCGCCAACAACATGGCCTCGGGCTACAGCAATGTACTGGTTTCGAAATCCACCAGGCCGCTTTCCCCGATTATCCTGACTTCCTCCTCCCTGATGATCGGCGGTGCCCTGCTTTATTTCATCGCAGTACCCCTGGAAGGTTTCAGTAAAGGACCTTTCCCCTGGCCCTATTACCTCTCACTTTTGTGGCTTGCATTCCTCTCTGCCTCCGCATTTTCAATCTGGTATTCGCTGCTCAGACGACCAGGCGTTAAAGTCTCCGGTCTGAATGTCTGGAAATTCCTGATCCCGGTGTCAGGAGCTGCCCTCAGCTGGCTCCTCATTAAAGGGGAACACCCCGACCTTATCTCACTCGCAGGCATGCTCTTTATTGTGGCAGCCTTGCTCCTTATGTACAGGAAAAAAAAAGATAACTAACCTGCATGCGGCATCATTTGCCATCCGGCAGGCTACAGTTTCTTCAGTTCCACCTTCCTGATATCGAGGGGATGACTCTCACTCTGGAGGGAAATGGTCCCCCTGCTGAGAAGCTTATTACCATCGGAAGGCAGCAATTTGGCGTAAAAAGGATCCCTTTCATCGAGTTGAGGAAGGTTATACACCAGTACTGGTTCTCCGTTGACCATGTGACGAATAACTTCACTCCCCCGGACCTCCACTTCTGCAGTCACCCACTCTTCTCCCCTGAAGGTACGGGAAGATGAACTGATGCAATGGTCGAGGATCAGCTGACCGTTCATTACGATGTTTGTGCCCGGTGTACACACATTCGCCGTTGACCTTTCACCTTCTTCATCGCCGCCAAGAAACTGTACTTCAATGGAAACCGGAAAATCCTGCTCCTTCTCCATACTTTCAGACAACTGTCCATGGATCATTACTCCGCTGTTTCTGTATGCCCATCCAGCACCACCCGGGCATTGTTCACCCACAAAGCGGTATTCCACCCGCAGCAGATAATGCGAAAAAGTATCTTTATAAAAAATGTGCCCATAGCGGGTGCGCATGCTGTCATACTGGTCGTATCTGACCTTCAGCAACCCATCCTCCACACGGAAAGTGTTGCCGAAATTATCACCGGCTTCGTATCCCTTGATTTTGACACTCCACCCCTCCAGATCTTTCCCGTTGAAGAGTTGGATCCACTCACTCCCCGACTGCTTTTCCCCTTTGCAGCCGGTCATCAAAAATACCGCAACCAGTATGAAAGTCACGGAAAACAAACGAGAAAAATAAATCATAATAGCTTCTTTTAATAAACGGATGAATCAATGGCTGAAGATAACGATTTTTCACCATTGGGGAATCCATGAATGTTTTACTATTTTTGGACGTTAAAAAAAATTTCATGGTCCGTTTTTTTCTTGTTCTCATTTTAGTCGCAACTGTTAGCAGCAAAGCTATTTCGCAGGGATACCAGCCGGCGGGTTCTGCTGCTCCCCGGGTAACAATCGGTATCGTTGTTGAAAATATGCGACCCGACTATGTGGACCGTTACTGGAACAAATTCGGTGACGGGGGATTCCGAAAACTTTATACCCGGGGTACAGTATATTCAGGATTCACCATTTCGCAACATATCCTGAACAATGCCACCGGAACGGCCACGCTGTACACAGGAAGTTATCCTTCCGTTCATGGAATAATCGACGAAAACTGGTATGACCGGGAAAAAGAAAAAGTGGTTAATTGTGTGGCTGACGATCGGTTGAAAAAACGCACGGGAGTGCTCCTGAACTGCTAAAAGCCATTACAGTGGGTGACCGGCTCAAGCTTTTCCACAACGGCAAAGCGAAGGTTTTCAGTGTAGCCATGAACGATGAACCTGCCGTTTTTGCATCCGGTTTCTCCGGTGACGGGGCCTGGTGGTTCGATCCGAAATCGGGTCGTATGGTCACCAGCTCCTATTATTGCAAGGAACTTCCCCGATGGGTAATCCGTTTCAATGAGCGGGAGTCAGCCAAAAAATATATTTCCAGAAACTGGGTATTACAACGTCCTGCTTCTGAATACACGGAGAGTTCAGCAGACAAAGAGCCACTGGAGGCGGGATATAGCCCGGGGTTGAATGGTTTCCCCCATAACCTGGGCAACCTGGTAAAAACCGCCGGCGATTACTCTCCCCTGAAGACTACCCCTTTTGCAAATACACTGATCAGGGAATTTGCCATCGAGCTGATGGAAAATGAAGAGATCGGGAATGATCAGTTCACCGATCTGGTAACCGTATTTTTTTCCTCCATGGATTATGAAAACGGCTCCTTTGGGCCTGTATCAGTTGAAATGGAAGACCTTTACCTCCGGTTAGACCAGGAAATTGAAGAACTGCTTAACTTTGCAGAAAAAAAATTCGGCAAGGACGGCTATCTTCTGTTTTTGACTGCCAATTCATCTTCCTCCTATCCCGTGGCCTACCTAAAAGAAAACTTCAGGATTCCGGCCGGAAATTTCAACCCTGAAAGTGCGATTGCCCTTCTCAATTCATACCTGAATATCACCTATGGCGATCTTCGGTGGATCAGTTACAACAACGGACTCCAGCTTTACCTGAACCACAAGATCATTGAGCTGAACAAAGTCGGACTGAACGAAATCAGGGAAAAAAGCGCAGCATTTCTTTCCCAGTTTGAAGGGGTCAGGAAGGCTGTCCCTGCGCACCAGGCCGGTGAGGGACATCTCACGGATTCAAGTTTGGGAAAAATGGGGAGAAGTTATGTAGAGAGCCGTTCCGGTGATATTTTGCTGGTGTTGAATGAGGGATGGCAACCCGCTTTCAAATCCAGAAAAAGCAACTATACCGGGGAAACCCATCTTCCGCTGCTCTTTTTTGGAACCGGAATTCCGGCACGCACGCTCCATTCACCCTGTGATGCATCTGCTTTTGCATCCACGTTGGCTTCCTTCATGAAAATACCCACACCATGCAACCCCTGCAGGGAGATCACTGAAGATTAGCGCGTCCAACCGATCCGGGGCTTATCAACCATCCCATTCACAGGGCTGGTTTTGCATGTTCAGAATTGGCCGTATTGGCTTTCCGCTCCTTTTTTCTTTGGATGCTTTCCATAGCAGACATATTGACCTGCAGGGTAGTATCCCTCGTCAGTGTGAATGCCTTTGAATCCGGAAGATACGCTTCACTAAAAAAATGAAGGGTGATATTTCCCGGACGAAGCAACAGTGAAAATGAGCCATCATCGGCGGTAATCGTCCCGATACCAGAATTGATTTCCTCCACAGACAACTGAGGAATGGCATCTCCCGTTATCTGAACTGTCACCTTTCCGGACACACAAACCATTGAGGGAGACTGACCGCTGGCCACAAGCTGAAGAATCAACATGGACAGCATGATGAAAAGGGTTATTGTTTTCATGTCTCTTAATATTGTCGGCTTATATATATAAACCCAAAAAACAGCCGAAATGTTTCAATTCAAGGGTACTTTATTCTTAAATAGTGTTTATCTTATGGGAATTCTGGAACAGGGGGTGCTGGTATGCTGAAAAACAGTTATTTCTCTTGCAAAATGATTGGTTTATCAACAATCAACTCACTATTTTTATTCACTGATAATTACTGCTGATCGCATCGTGATACTAACAAAAACCCATAATCAATGAGTCCTACACAAATTCTTATCAAGGAACTGGCTGACAAGTACGGCCGCCAAAGGGAAGATCTGTTACCCATCATGCAAGGGGTCGTCGAGCAGGAGAGTTACCTGTCGGAGTATTCCATGGTGGAGATTGCCCGCGAGATGGATATTCCGGCTGCTGAAGTATACGGAACTGCCACCTTTTATTCATTTCTGGAAGTAAAGAAGATGGGACGGTATATCATCAGGATATGCAAGACCATCACATGCGCCATGAAAGGAAAAAACCAGGTTCTCTATGCCATTCAGGATATGCTGAAAATTCAGGTCGGAGAGACAACTTCCGACGGCCGTTTTTCGTTGCTGCAAACCAACTGTCTGGGACTTTGCCACAAAGCACCTGCCATGGTGATCAACCATGATATCTTTACCGATCTTACTCCGGAAAAGGTCAGGGAAATTATTACAGAATACATGAATAAACCCTTATAAATAAAAGCATCATGGCAACATCCTATCAGTTGAAACGCGCCGATTTTATCTTCAAGAATGAAAACGACTGGGAACAGGTCCTCGGCAAAATATTGAGCCGCACACCACAGGAACTGATCAATGAACTGATCAGTTCGGAGCTGAAAGGACGCGGAGGTGCGGGTTTCCCCACCGGATTGAAATGGAAAATCGCCTCTGAGCTGGAAACACCCATCAAATATGTAATCTGTAACGCTGATGAAGGGGAGCCGGGGACTTTCAAGGACAGGGAGATCCTGGAACGGGTTCCCTACAAGGTACTTACAGCCATGGTGGCCTGCGCTTATGTGATAGGAGCAAAGGAAGGCTACATCTACCTCCGCGGGGAATATAAATTCCTGGAGCCTGAGCTCCAGAAGGTTATCGCTGAATTTGAATACTACCTCCACGAAATCAAATTTGATTTCGAAATCAAGGTATTTATGGGCAGCGGAGCCTATATCTGCGGAGAGGAAACCGCCCTCTTTGAATCGATGGAAGGGAAACGGGGTGAACCCCGCAACAAACCTCCCTACCCCACCAACTTCGGATACAAGGGAGCCCCTACAGTCATCAACAACGTAGAAACACTGGCCCACACCTTTACCATTTTCAAGTACGGTGCCAGGAAGTTCTATGACCTGGGGGTCCAGTATTCCAGAGGAACCAAATTGTTCAGCGTTTCAGGCGACACTCCCAAGCCCGGGATTTATGAGCTGGAACTGGGAATGAGCCTGCAGGATTTTGTGTATGAGTTCGGAGATGGCGATACCAAGGCTGTGCAGGTAGGGGGCGCATCCGGATTTCTGGTTCCCCGGAAGAAATTTACCGATACAGCCATTGGCTTCCAGGGAAAACTGATCGGCATCTCCCTTCCGACGGGCGGCTCCATGATGCTTTTCAACAGCTCCCGCTCCATGTACAACGTACTCGACAACTACCTCGAATTTTTCAGGGAAGAGTCGTGCGGACAATGTACTCCCTGCCGGGTAGGTTGCCAACAGTTACATCTGGGCATTAAAGCAGTGAAACGAGGTGAAAAACCTGCTTCGTACCTCGATAAATTGCTGCGGCTGACAGAAACTATGCAGGTCACAGCCAAGTGCGGCCTCGGACAATCAGTTGCCAATTCATTCTCTTCCATCGTGGAAAACTTCAGGGAAGAGATGATTTACTAATCCATTAAACCGAAACCATATGACAATGGAAAAAATACAAATCACGCTGAACGGATACAATGTTCAGGTCGACAAAGGCACCATGATCCTGGATGCCGCCAAGGAGAACGGGATTATCATCCCTACCCTCTGTTACCACAAAGACCTCTGTGTGGCCGGCAACTGCCGCGTTTGTGTGGTGGAAGTCGGAGGTCAGAAGCGACTCTCAGCAGCCTGTGCCACCCCTTGCGAAGAAGGAATGGAGATTCATACCAACAGCCTGAGAGTGCGAAACTCCCGGAAACACATTATCGAACTGCTGCTGTCGGAACACAACGCCGACTGCACAAAATGTTACAGAAACGGGAGCTGTGAGCTGCAGAAACTCTCCTCTGAATATAAGATTATGACCCAGGACTTTATCGAGCTGGTTCCTTATAAAACCTACACCATCGATATGTTCTCCCCGTCGATTATAAAGGACGACAGCAAGTGTATCCGTTGCCAGCGGTGTGTTCGTACCTGCGCTGAATTGCAGGGAGTGAATGCCCTGACGGTTTCCCACAAAGGAGATATGATGAAAATTACCACCTTCATGGAGAAACCCATGAATTCGGTGGTTTGCACCAATTGCGGTCAATGTGTCAACCACTGCCCCACAGGTGCTCTGGTCGAGAAGAATTACATCGAAGAGGTGTGGGAAGCAATTGCCAGTCCCGACAAGCATGTGGTCGTGCAAACAGCGCCTGCTGTTCGTATCGGCCTGGGAGAGGAGCTGGGATTTGTACCTGGAAACCGAAACACTGGAAAGATGGTGGCTGCACTGAAAAGATTGGGGTTCGATTCGGTATTGGATACCGATTTTTCTGCCGACCTTACAATCATGGAAGAGGGCACCGAATTACTCGGCAGGCTAAAAAGAGCATTGGTAGATAAAGATCCCAGCGTGAAACTGCCCATGGCCACTTCCTGCTCACCGGGTTGGATCAAATACATCGAACACATGTACCCCGAATACCTCGACAACCTCTCTACCTGCAAATCACCCCAGCAAATGTTCGGGGCCCTCGTAAAAACCTATTACGCCAAAGCCCGTAACCTGGAACCATCAAAAATCGTTTCAGTCTCTATCATGCCCTGCACCGCCAAGAAATTTGAAGCTGCCCGGCCGGAAATGCTGGACAGTGGTTACCGCGACGTCGATTACGTGCTGACAACCCGCGAGTTGGCGATTATGATCAAACAGGCGGGTATCAACTTCTCTGCCCTCGAAGAGGGCAAATTTGACCGGCTCATGGGAGACTCCACCGGGGCAGGAGTTATCTTTGGCGCCACTGGCGGGGTGATGGAAGCAGCCTTGCGTACTGTCTATGAAATCGTCACTGGCAGGGAAGTGCCCTTCAAAAATCTGGATATTACTGCCGTCAGGGGAATGGAAGGAGTTCGTGAAGCCACCATTAAAATTGAGGATCCTAAAAAAGAGTGGGCATTCCTCGATGGGGTGGAACTCAAATGCGCTGTAGCCCATGGCCTCGTCAATGCCAAAACTGTCATGGATTCCGTGAAAGATGGCACATCCAACTACCACTTCATTGAAATCATGGCCTGCCCTGGCGGATGTCTGGGAGGTGGAGGACAACCTATACCCACCAGCCCCGAAATCAGAAAGAAACGGGCTGAAGCCATTTATGCAGAGGATGCCGGCATGACCATCCGGAAATCACACGAAAATCCGGAAGTGATCAAACTCTACAAGGATTTCCTCAAAAAACCCAACGGAGAGTTGTCGCATAAACTGCTTCATACCAAATATACCAAAAGAGAGAGATTCTGAAAATTGGCATTTTTCCCATTTTGGGAACGATTTTACAAAAATGAAACAGAATCAAGATACGCTCACTCTTCTAATCCATTAACAGAACAGTCAAAATTATAGACTTTATGGATTACTTTTTGCTATGATTCTAACAACCCCCGAATCCTTATTTCAGGTTTTGGGTACCCTTTTGTTAGGATAAGATTGCAATTTATTGGGACAACGAAGATGGAACCACCGGTCACGGAAGGTTCCATCTTTTTTTAGTATAACGCTTTATTCCTCCGGAAATTTGCTGCGTAATTTCATCAACCAACCTGGAAAAGGGTGGAAAACAAATTTTATTTGACCATAAAATCCAAAAGCTTCTCCTTTCCAATGAAGCCTTCAAGATGGTCTCCCGGATGAACCGGCCCCACACCGGCAGGGGTACCGGTGTAAACCAGGTCACCGGGTTTCAGCGTCACGTATTTCGACAGATGAACGATAATCTCTTCAAAGCTGAAGATCATCAATCCCGAAGAACCCTGCTGCACTGACTTTCCGTTGATATCGAGCCGGAAATCTACTGATTTCAGGTCAGTGAAACTGGTTTTAGGAAGGAACCCTGTTCCCAGCACCGCCGACTCATCAAAAGCTTTCGACTTTTCCCAGGGTAATCCCCTGGCCGATAAAACATGCTGCACATCTCTTGCGGTAAAGTCCACTCCCAGACCAATCTCCCTGAAATACCGGCCTGCATGCCGGGGGGAAATATCCTTTCCGGTACGGCAGATCCGCACTACCAGCTCAATTTCATGGTGCAGACTGGAACTCCACGAAGGAATATGAAACGGAAGGTTATCCTTCAAGAGGGAACTGGAAGGTTTCATAAAAAAAACCGGCTCTGCCGGCATTTCATTCTTCAACTCTTCAATATGGGCCGCATAATTCCGCCCTATACACACTATCTTCATCGTAACTTCTGTGCATTAATAAATTCTCAACCTTTGGATATTCTAATACTCTAATATTCTAACCTTCTAATATTCTAACCTTTCATCCGCAATTTGATCTGCGTCAGCACTTTCTTGGTGTACAGGGGGAAATCGCTTTTGAGCATCCATCCGTAATACCCGGGTTGCTCACGCAATACCTTTTCCACAGAGAGGCCTTTGTTCTTTCCGAAGTTAAATGTTTCCACCCCGTTGTCGTCGTAAACAATCCGGCCCATGTAGTCGGCATAGCGGTCGTAGGCCGAAAATTCACTTAGTTTTTCGATGTCGTTGACGACGGGGATGCTCTTTTTACCAATATTATCCTCATATTCAACATCCTGATAGGTTTCCAGCTGGGCTTTGAGTACCTCGTAGGTGGCCCGGGTATCGGCAAGGGCAGTGTGGGCATCGGTGAGCTCCTTGTTGCAATAGAGCTTATAGGCTGCTGTCAGGGTACGTTTTTCCATTTTATGGAAAATAGCCTGGACATCCACAAATTTTCTCTTTTTAAAATCGATATCCACATCGCAACGCAGGAATTCTTCTGCCAACAGGGGGATGTCGAACCTGTTGGAATTGAAACCGGCAAGGTCACAGCCTTCGAGGAAACGAGCCAGGTTACGGGCCACTTCCCTGAATACCGGGGCATCTTTTACATCTTCGTCGGTAATCTTGTGAAATTGGGTGGCCCTTTCCGGGATCGGCATCTCAGGATTGATCCGAAGCACCTTTTCTTCCTCACTTCCTTCAGGGTTGATTTTCAGGAGTGCAATTTCCACGATCTTGTCGCTGGCAACGTTCACACCCGTGGTTTCAAGGTCAAGAAACACAAGTGGATTCTTCAGATTCAGATTCATTACACATTAATCATCATGGGCATCAAGAGCATAAGCACATCCTCGTCCTCGTCCTCTTTCTCTTCAGGAAGCAGCAATCCGGCCCGTGAAGGGTCACTCATTTCAAGTCTGATCTCTGCAGAGGGAAGGTTGGAAAGGATTTCCTGAAGGAAGGTGGATTTGAAGCCAATTTCCATATCGTCGCCCTCATATTCGCAGCTTAACCGCTCTACCGCAGAAATCGAAAAATCGATATCCTGGGCCGATACCACCAGCTGGTTCCCGCCAATGGTCAGCTTGACCAGGTTACTCGCCTGATTGGCAAATACGGACACCCGCTTTACCGTATTGTAAAAGGCCAGACGATCAATGGTCATCGCATTCGGATTGTTAACAGGGATCACTGAATTATAGGAAGGATAATTTCCCTCGACAAGCCTGCAAATCAATTGATAGTTGGTCATGGTGAAAAATGCATTTTTGTCGTTGAACTGCATCTTCACTTCGAATTCCTCCCTTGCAAGAAGATTTTTTAACAATGCTGCCGGCTTTTTCGGAAGAATAAAGGAGGACTGCAACTCGGACCGGGCATCACTTCTGCGATAACGGACCAGTTTGTGAGCATCGGAAGCCACAAAGCTCATGTAATCGGGAGACAATTCTATGAAAATCCCATTCATCACAGGCCTCAACTCATCATCCGCAGTGGCAAACAAAGTCTTTTCAATCCCCTTCAGCAAAGCATTGCGTCCCACCTGGACAGTAGCTAAACTCTCCTCATCGGAAAAAGGCATTTCCGGATAATCTTCCCCGTTATACCCCACGATGCTGTATTTTCCGTTTTCGGAAAAAATCTGAATCCCGAAAGAGGTCATATCAATTTGGAAAGTAAGCGGTTGCTCCGGAAATTCCTTCAGAGTATCAATCAACAGTTTGGCAGGAACGGCGATAGTACCCGCCCCTTCCACATTGTCAAGTTCTATCGATGTGATCAATGTCGATTCTGAATCAGAGGCCGTAATCGTTAATCCGGTGTCGAATACCTTGAACAGGAAATTGTCGAGTATAGGCATGGTACTTTTGTTGCTGATCACTTTGCTAATGGCAGTCAAATGGTTCAGTAACCCGGTGCTGGATACAACAAACTTCATGGATATCAATTTTTATATTTTATAACTAATTGTTTATCAAATTATTACTATTCGTAATTCTTCAGACCCCCGGTTGGTTTTGTTTCCCGGTTGTTCAATACAAAATCACCGGAATACCGGATCACGAATATACAAACTTTACCGGTAAGCACGAATGAAACCATCGCCGATTTTTTACGATTTCCCGGAGGAATATTTTCTTTTCCTCAGCTGGCTGAAAGCCAGACCAAAAAGGAGCACCATGACGACAGGAAGCGCAGTGTTAACCCATGTCCAGAAGGTTCCCTCCTCCCTGAGGCGCACCTTGTCGAGTAACCTGAGCTTCAGGGATGTATTGAGCAATTGCATAACTCCCTTTTCATCATTAAGGTATTGAATGGCGCGGACAAAAAATTCCCTGTTGCCGAAAACCTGCTGCGATACCCGGTCATAGCCCAGAGGGAGTATCTGGGGTTTCTCTCCGGGGACCATTCTTACCTTATTTGCCATTAAACTTCCATCAGAGAAAAACATCATGCGGGTTTGAGGACTCTCCTCCACCATTTTATCGACCGACACCCCAAGATGACTTATGATTCTGTTCCGGAAAACCGACTGAAACCTCCCTTCAAGGAGGACTCCCGCAGGAATATGGGGCCGGTTGAATAACTCCCTTGCCGGAGGTCTGTTGATACTTTCAAGGCTTACACCGGCAGGCGTTCTGACCACCCTGCCATAGGGGGATGAGCTCAGGATAACAGTGGCTTTCCGGGTTTCCGGATCGCTAATGGTGTCAATGGAGGATACAAATTCAGCATAGAGTAAATTCAGGTTTTTGGTCACAGGATGGTCTGCAGAGGGTGTGAGTAAAGGGGAATAGTACCATGGCTGCGGTGTGAATACCGGTTTATTGGCTGAAAGCGAGGTGTTGACCATGATCTGTGCACAATTCACATCCTGTACCAGATCACTGTTCAGACGCACTCCATAGTGAAAGAACTGATCATTGAGGTTCAGGTCGCGAGGGAAAGCCACCGTCATGAAACCCTGCGACAGACTGTCGAGGCTTACCTCCACCGGATCGACGGCCCAAAGCATTCTGCTCCCTTTCATCAGCAACTGGTCAATATCCAGTTTATCCGCCTCACTGAAAGGTTCAGTGGGAGCAGCAATGACCAGCACGTTGGGAATGGTATCCCTGTTTCTAAGTCCAGCCTGATCCAGAAACTCAATCCGGAACGAGGTTGAAAGCTCCCGTCCAAGATCTTCCACCTGATAGGGATTTAGCTCTCCATGTCCCTGCAGAAATACCAGCAGGGGCCTTACATTCTCCATTACCCTTAGTAGAGCGGAAACCAGCTCATATTCGACACTTTCCACCGAGTGATTAAGATTAACTTCGTGGTTGAGACCCGGATTATTTTTCAGGAAATTGATGCTTACCTGGTGATCCCCCCGGGTGATCAATGCCCCCGGAAAGATCAGCGTCGTTTCATTTCCTTTGCTGGTTTTACGGCGAAGATCGGTAGGGCGGATTCCTTTTGCCGACAATTCTTCAAAAAAAGCATCGCGTTGGGCTGCAGGTACCGCGGTATAAGGGTCGGTCACCGTAATGCGTACCGGTTTACCCGAATAACGGTCCAGGTCCCTGGCTTTGGCAGTAATGGCCTGCTGCAGTTTCAGGAATCCGGGCGGCAGCTCTCCCTCCAGGAAAAGCTCAATGGAGAGAGGTTCATCGATGGAACGCGCCACTCCTTTGCTAATCTCCGACAAGGAATACCGCTTGTCGGCAGTCAGATCGATCCGGAAGCGGATATTCTCCGTAATCAGGAACAAAAGAACCAGGGCTGCTGCCAATCCTGCCATCCATTTACCTGCCCTGGCAATGGAATTCCGGCTCCGCCGGAGAAGAATCATGGTCAGCACCAGGAAAAAAGCGGTCATCCCCAGGAAATAAAGCAGATCCCTTCCATCGATGACTCCACGACTCAGGGAGAGATAATGGTCATTGATACTGAACCATGACAGCGCTTTTGCCAGGAAATAGGGTACACCGGAATCTGCGATAAATTCGAACCCCAGGAAAAAAATAAATGCACACAGCATCGATAAGATAAAAGCCACGATCTGACTGTCGGTCAGTACCGAAGCAAAGAGACCCATGGCGATATAAAGGGCTGCCAGGAAAAACAATCCCGTAAACGCGCCCCAGGTGCTACCGGTATCCATATTCCCCACAGGATTTCCCAGCCGGTAAACTGAAAAAAAGTAAAGCAAGGTAGGCAACAGGGAAAAACCAACCAATACCAGTGCAGCCAGAAATTTAGCTGTCACAAGCCGGAAATCCGTTAAAGGCCGCGTCAGCAGCAACTCAAGGGTGCCACTCTTTTTCTCTTCCGCAAAAAGCCGCATGGTAATAGCTGGCACCAAAAAGAGATAAAGCCAGGGTGCCAGCTGAAAAAAGGGCTCC
>CAJDVL010000015.1_pt1 | contig 13931 bp, 10 predicted proteins | sample 7391331 | NCBI WGS metagenome assembly CAJDVL01 (sample SAMEA7055707, study PRJEB34461) | soil metagenome | biome: terrestrial ecosystem; feature: Peninsula; material: soil | place: Antarctica | collected 2016 | reverse complement strand
TATTTCTTGTCGATGCCCTGCTGGTGGGCGACCTCCCAAATGGGAACCACCGGGAAGAGTTTGGCCAGCATGGTGATGATGATCAGGGCAGACACAAAGGCAAACATAATGATGACGATCTCATTGCTGGTAGGCGTATAGTGCCTGAAGAAGTCGGGCACATTCTGTATCGGCAGGTGGGGATGTTCCATGGTGGGGACGACGATGATGTACCGTTTAAACCAGGAGGCCACCAGTGCAAGAAAGGAGATCAGAAACATCGGCAGGGGTTTCCGGAAATACCTGAAGAGGAGCAGAATGATGGGCAGGATAAGCCCGGCGAACTGCACGATCCAGAACAACCCGGAGAAGCCTCCTGTAAAGAGTTCGTGGAGATGGATACCCTCGTGGAGCCGCATTTTATAACCGGGCACCAGGAACTCATTGATATTGAAATATAGGTATACCAGGCAGACGAAGACCATGAGTTTTCCCATCATATCGAAATGGTAGTCGGTCAGGTAGTTTTTAAGCCGGTATCGGACGCGGTAAACATACATGACCATGACCACAGCGGCAGTGCCGGCGACAAAGGCTCCCGAGACGAAGTAGGGGCCGAAGATGGTGGTATCCCAGCCGGCCCTCAGGGTGGAAGCGAAAAGCCAGGAGGTAACGGTATGGATGGAGAGACCCACGGGAATGATCAGAATCATAAGAACCCGCATGGCATGGGCCATGAGGCGGAACTGTTCGTCGTTTCCTTTCCAGCCCAGGGCCAGGATTTTGTAAAGTTTCTTCTGGATTTCGGGAACTCCTGTGAGCCGGTCGCGCAGAAGTGCGATATCAGGGATCAGCGGGAGGTAAAAGAGCAGTACCGAAATGACCAGATAAGTGGTGATCACGGTGATGTCCCATAGGATAGGAGAGGCGAAGCGGCCATGCAGGAAGACGTTGAGGAGCCTGTCAGGGCGTCCCATGTCCATGACGATAACCACCCCGGCAAGGGCCACAGCTGCAATGGCTACCTGCTCCGCCACCCTGGAGATGGGTTTTGACCATTCAAATTTCAGCAGGTGGAGGGTGGAACTGATCAGAAATCCAATGAGGCTCACCGCCACAAAGAAAACAAAGTTGGAGATGTACATCCCCCAGGAGACATAGTCGCGCATGCCGGTAACCCCCAGCCCACGCTGAAACTGGATGATGAACCCCCAGACGCCCACGATGGCAAACATCACCAGGATGAAAAGCCAGAAACGACTCAACTCGTCTTTGTGCGTGATCGAGCGGGTGAGATCCTTGAAGATTTTGTCGAGCTCTTTTCTCGATTCTTCAGGTGATTTTATTTCATTCATGTGCATAAAATATTGCGTTGTGATGGTTCATGATTCTGGTTTGTTATGCGTTCAGGCTTCATGTCCCTGTTCCAGGAGGTCACCCTCAAAGGGGAAGGTTCTGTTTTTGGGAGGCAGATAGTACACTCTGGGTTTGGTGCCGAGTTCTTCCATCAGGGTATACCCCGCGTTATCTCTGATCAGCTTGCTGAAACTAACCGTCTCTTTGGTAGTACCGTTGGTGACGGCATCCTCGTTGCGGTCACCGAACCAGTATACGCTGTTGGGGCATGCCGACACACAGGAGGGGAGTTTCCCATCGCGCAACCGGTCGGCGCTGAAGAGGCATTTGGAGATGGTGCCCTTTTTCTGGGGGACGTTGGCTTCGATGTTGTAGGTGACGCCCACGTACTGTTCGGCATCGCGGGGGTCAAACCAGTTAAAAACCCTGGCGGAATAAGGACAGGCGGCAATGCAGAAACGGCAGCCTATGCACCGCTCATTATCGATGAGTACGATTCCGTCGGCCCGCTTAAAGGTGGCATTCACCGGACAAACTTTGGTACAGGGGGGATTGTCGCAATGCTGGCAGGGTTTGGGCATGTAATAGGGAGCGGTATGTTCCGCGTCCTGCATCTGAAGTACGTTGATGTGGTGCTGCTCAGGCCTCAGCTGGTGGTGTTTCTGGCATGCAGCCATACACTGGCGGGCATTGCGGCATTTCGAGAGGTCGATTACCATCACCCAGCTCTTCCCTTCGATTCCCAGGCGGCCCCGTTTCTGGTTTTCGGTGAGCGAGGGCATTTCTACCGGTGTGAGCTGTGAGGCATCCACTTCGACCAGCTCTCCGCTGGAAGTCAGTAGCTTGATTTTTCCTTCCGGGGATACAGCGGTGATTTTACTGCACGAACTCAGCAGACCCTGTGAAGCGCCCAGTCCGGCAGCTCCCAATGTCAGGCCCAATGATTTCATGAAATTCCTTCTTGAACTCTTATTTCGCTCCATAAATGAGGATTTAGATGGTATTTATCCTTGGTTTTTGTTTCACAAGCTCTTCCAAAAGTAGTTCGTGAAACAAAATTGCAAATTAGAATAATGCTTAACTGAAAATTCTTTCAGACGACGAATTTAAAAAATCGACTGTCAAAAACCTCAAATATGTTGTATAATATATAAGCTTAGGACAACTGTGGCATCCCTGCATCCTGGTTTGGCACCTTTTAACACACTTTCGGGATGTGGAAATGCGGATTACTTTTTTCCTAACTTTGTATAAAAACGAAGGTTCTTTTGGAAAGTAAGCGATAAATTTACTTTTATTTGAACTGCATTTTAAACTGACTCAATTACTCCGCATGAATTTGCTGGTTGCTTTCTTAGCCATTCTCCTGGCAGGGATGATGGGTATTCCTTTTTTCAGGGGAAAAGGGCAGCGCGTTTTTTTCTTTGGGATTACGCTGCTGTTGGCAGCTTTGTCTGTCCCTCTGGCTTTCGGGACCTTAACCGGTGATGTTTACGAACTGATCCTTGAAGGGAACATGCTGACAGGGAAGATACCCCTCCGCGTGGATGCACTTTCCGGATGGTTTATGCTGATCATCAATTTTGTTTTTGTGACGGGAGGATTTTACGGACTCTTTTATTTGGACAGCTATCCGGCTTCGAAAAATGTCCTTTCCCTTCATTACTCCTCTTTTGTATTGCTCCATGCTTCCCTTCTTGCGTTGTGTGTTATCCAGAACAGCCTTATCTTTCTGGTAGCCTGGGAATTGATGACCATGGCCGCTTTCGTGACTGTGATATTCGAACATGAAAAATGGACAACGGTAAAAGCCGGGATAAACTTTTTTATGCAGTCACATATTTCCCTGCTGTTTTTGATGACCGGATTTATTTATGCGGCCATTCTGACCGGAAGTTATGATTTCAATGCTTTGAAGGAGGTAACATCCGGGGGGACCGGGGCTGCAGCGCTGGTGCTCCTTCTCTGTTTCATTGCAGGGTTTGGTGTAAAGGCTGGTTTTGTTCCTTTTCATACATGGCTTCCCCATGCGCACCCAGCAGCACCAGCTCATATTTCCGGGATTATGTCGGGGATTATCATCAAGATCGGGATCTTTGGCATACTGAGGATGCTGACGATTTTGCCCGTTGACTTTAGTGAAGCGGGATACCTGTTGCTGGCAATATCGCTCGTTTCAGGAGTGTACGGCGTAATGCTTGCCATTGTGCAGCACAATCTGAAAAAGTTGCTCGCTTACCATAGTATCGAAAACATCGGCATTATTGGCATGGGAATCGGAATTGGCTGCATCGGCCTGGGCAGCGGTAACCCGTTGATGGCTTCTCTTGGGTTTGCAGGTGCCTTGCTCCATGTCTTAAACCATGCACTGTTTAAATCACTTCTTTTTTATACCGCCGGAAATGTTTATCAATCGACGCATACGCTTCATATTGAACACCTCGGCGGAGTGATGAAAAAAATGCCGCATACCGCCATTCTCTTCCTGATTGCAGCCATAGCCATTTGCGGTATTCCTCCCTTTAACGGATTTGTTTCCGAATTTCTGATTTACGCAGGGATGTACAATTGGCTGAAAGATGCATCACTGGTTGTACTGGTGGTGATTGTGTTTTCGATCATGGCACTTGTACTGATTGGCGGTTTTGCGCTTCTTTGCTTTACCAAGGCTTTCGGAATCGTTTTTTTGGGAAATCCACGGCAGCCGTTTCATACCCCTGTCAGGGAAGTTTCGAAACTCCAGCTTATTCCTTTATATATTCTCGCATTGCTGATTGTAATGATCGGCATATTCCCGGGATTTTTCCTGCAATATCTATCAAAACCGGTGGCATTATTGACGGGTATGCCCTATCATGAAGCTATTCCGGTTTTCCAGGGTGTATCCTCTATTATGGAACCGGTGGCATGGGCTGCATGGGGAATGATCGCTGTCACATTGCTTATCTGGGGCGTTCGGAAATGGGCCATCTGGAGAATAAGATCCCGCGCCTTCCGTTTAAAGCCTGAAGTTGCAAGTCGGAAATCCCAAATTCCGTATCCTGAATCCCGGACAACACCAACCTGGAGCTGCGGATATGTGGCTTCGACGCCCAAACTTCAGTATACGGCAGGATCATTCGTGAGGAGTTATACCAAACTGTTCCGGTCGATCCTTCTCTTTTCCAAGAAGGAAACCACGATTACCGGGATTTTTCCTTCCGGCGGACATTATGAATCACATGCCTACGACAAGGTAGAAAAGTGGCTGATCGATAAACCCTTCGGAGCGTTGCAGTGGTTTATGGGACGATTCTTCTTCCTCCATAATGGCAAACTGCAGGTGTATATCCTGTATGGGATCTTCTTTATCCTGGCTGTTATCATTTCCCCCATCCTCTTCGGAAAGTTTTTGCAACTCATTGAATTCTTTAAATTGTTGTAGGATGTTAAGTGCGTTTCTTATTATTACAGCCGCCCTGTTCTTTACAGGTGTTATTAACCGGACCAGGAGTATTGCTTCGGGGAGGAAAGGACCCGGAATTATGCAACCCCTGAAAGATGTGATCCGATTGTTCCGGAAGGAGTCAGTATATCCTGAAACTTCCGGGATCATCTTTCGGATTGCTCCCACCATCTGTTTTTCATCCATTGTGATGGCACTTCTGGTGGTCCCCTTCGGCCAGTCAAAAGGATTGATCAGTTTTAGCGGTGATTTTATCTTCTTTGCCTATATTTTAGCCCTTGGCAGGTTTTTCAGCATCATCTCAGCCCTTGATACGGGGAGCAGCTTTGAGGGGATGGGGGCTAGCCGTGAAGCACTTTTCTCCCTTCTGACCGAACCAGCTTTTTTTGTACTGATGGGGTCATTGGCTCTCCTTTCCGGCCACACTTCCTTTTATGAAATTTTCAATGAACTCCACCTGGGGTCCTGGGTGAGCTATGCCATTGCCATCCTGGCTACTTTTGTGCTGGTGATGATTGCCATGATCGAAAACAGCCGGATGCCCGTGGACGATCCCAAAACCCACCTCGAGCTGACCATGATTCACGAAGTAATGATCCTCGACAACAGTGGTTTTGACCTCGGTTTGATCCTTACCGCAGGGTATCTCAAATTTGCAATTTATGGTGCCCTGATCGTAAATCTCTTCATAGGTATGGTGCCATACCACCTCTCCATACCCCTGTTCTTCGCGATTCAGGGAGGTGTGGCGATCGCTGTGGGGCTGCTGGAGTCATTTATGGCCCGTTTCAGGATGAGCCACAATGCCCAGTTCATCACTGCCCTTACCTCTGTTGCCTTGCTTATCTTCTTTGCTGCGCTCCTGCTTACCGGAAAATTCAGCTGATTGGTCTAAATAATAAGATAAATTCCCATGGTAGATATTATCCTGATCACTTTTCTCATCACCCTCTTTTATATGGCGATTGCCAATAGAATGATGACCTATGTGAAAGTGCTCGCCCTGCAGGGAGTGCTTCTCTTTTTTGTGGTTTTTATTCAGCTGCAGGAGATCAACCTGCTTAACCTGATTCTGATCCTTCTCGAAACCATATTTTTCAAATCGATTGCTGTACCGGCATTTCTGGCCTATTTGCTCAAAAGAAACCACATCACCCGTGAAGCGGAACCTTTTCTACCCAACTTCGTCTCGTTATTGATTGTGACGGTCATTGTAGTGATGACCATCCTGCTGTCCGACTATATCCAGGATACTCACCTCGATAAGGTTTTCTTTGTAGTGGCCCTCTCCACCATTTTTACAGGGTTATACCTGATTGCCACGAGGAGGAAAATTATTACCCATGTGATGGGTTATATGGTGGTTGAGAATGGCGTTTTTGTTCTTTCCCTGGCTGTGGGGAACGAAATGCCCATGCTGGTGAACCTGGGCATCATGCTCGATATTTTTGCCAGTGTCCTGATTCTGGGAATTTTCCTGAACAAAATCGGTGATGTATTCAAGGATGTAGATGTTAGTCAATTAAGCAACCTTAAGGATTATTAGGAGGAAAAAGAACAATGACCCTGGTATATCTCATATGCGCTCTGATCCTGGCTGTCGGGATTTTTATAAACCGTAAAAGGACAATTAATTACCTTTTGGTGATTCTTTATCTTGTTCTTCATTGGGGTTATACACTCTGGGCGTGCGGGCACCTGCGTTCAACCGAAATAAGTTATTTTACTTTCGACGCACTTGGTGTGCTTCTGTTGGTGACACTCAGTATCATTGTTGTTCCTGCGGTATGGTACAGTAAGATTTATATCGAACGGCACAATGAAACCGGTTCTTCGAGGGCCATATATTTTGCTTCGCTCGTATTGCTGATCACCTCTATTGGGGCGGGTTATCTGGCAAACCACATCGCCGTTATCTGGTTTTTCACTGAATTGACCACCCTGAGTGCTTCTGCGTTGATTTATCATCACCGGAGCAAATTGGCACTGGAAGGTACCTGGAAGTATGTATTTATCTGTGCCCTGAGCATCACATTTGTTTTCATCGGCATTCTGTTTCTAAGTCTGTCATTGCAGCATGCAGGTTCCGAAGACCTCTCGTTTGCAAACCTGACCAAGAACAGCAGCGCTTTGGATCCCTTCTGGCTGAGACTGGCTTTTCTGTTTATTTTCACCGGTTTTACTGCGAAACTCGGCCTTGTGCCCATGTTTACCGCCGGTATTGATGCCAAAGATACTGCTCCCGGGCCGGCGGGGGCGTTACTGGCCAGTGTGCTCATGAACCTGGGATTTACGGGTATCTTCAGGTTTTATGTGGTCGTGGCCCATACCGATCTTCACCATTGGGCCAACCTGATCATTGGTGGAGCCGCTTTACTAACCCTGTTTGTGGCAGCTGCCTATATGATCAGGGTCAGGAATATCAAGCGAATGTTTGCTTATTCCGGAATTGAACATATGAGCCTGGTTATGCTGGGAATCATGGCCGGTGGAGTGGGGTATTATGCGGCAATTCTCCATATAATCCTGCATGCTTTTGTCAAATCATCGCTTTTTTTTCAATACAATCAGCTGTACCGCGTATTTCAAAGCAAAAGCATTATTTATATGGGGAACTATTTCAGGTATTATCCTGCTGGTGCCCTGGTGCTGTTGCTGGGGTTTGTCAGTGCAACGGCAATACCCCCATCGGGGATGTTTGTCAGTGAGTTTTTAATTTTTCGTGCTATTTTTGAAACAGGAGCTATTTTGCTCCCTGTGGTGGTGTTTGTGTTGCTTACCCTGATTATCTGGGCTTTTGCAAAGAATATATTCCGGATCCTTTTTGTGCCGGTGCCTGAAATGAGTGTGCCACAGGTAGAAGAGATCCCTACCCGGGAAAGCATACCTCAATTTGTGCTGCTCGCTGCAGCGGTTTATCTGGGATTTTTCCCCCCTGACGGTTTTGTCAACCTGATCAATGAAATTGTTGCAGTTTTACCCTGATAATATGGACTATTTAAATCTGGAAAGTAATAATCAGCCGGTACCATTGGGATCTATTCCTGAGCTGCCGTATGATCGGTTCCTGACGATGAATACCGGGTTGATAAGTGGTCATCCGGAACGGCACTGTGTCAATTATTTCGGGTTTCAATCCGGAAAACAGATCCGGTTGATTTGTTGTATTGCCGACGATCAGACCCATACCGTCTGTGTTTCATCCAGCCTGGTCGCTCCTGGCCAGCCTCTGCGCTCATTTTCACGGCAAATACTGGCATTTGAACGGTTTGAAAGGGAAATCCATGAAAATTTCGGTATTCCATACTCCGATCATCCCTGGCTTAAACCGGTACGATATCCCTTCAATAGGGCTGATTTGACGCAAACCATCGCCAATTATCCCTTTTATTCGATCGACAGTGATGAACTCCATGAAGTAGGGGTGGGGCCTATCCACGCCGGTGTGATTGAACCGGGCCATTTCCGCTTTATCTGTAACGGCGAGCAGATCCTTCACCTTGAGATTCAGCTGGGGTTTCAGCACCGTGGTGTGGAAGCACTCTTTTTGCAGAAAAACAGTTTGTTGCAACGGTGTACTTTGGCGGAGCAGATTGCCGGGGATACCGTGGCCGGGCATACCACGGCCTTCTCTCAGCTCTGGGAGTCATTGGCAGGTGTGGAAGCAACGGCCCCGGCTATGCTGAGCAGAACCATTGCTCTGGAACTGGAGCGGATGGCTATCCATACCGGTGACCTGGCTGCCTTGTGTACCGACGTGGCCTATCAGTTGGGAAACGCGGTTTTTGGCCGGTTAAGAACGCCGCTGGTCAACTTTTTCCAGGAGTGGGGAGGTAACAGGCTGGCAAAAGGAATAATCAGACCTTTCCGGGAAAGGTTCCCTTTCAGCGAAAATTTGGCCCACCGCCTTGGTGAGGTCCTCGATTGCTATGAACCTGACTTCGAAGAGATGTGCAGGATGCTGTTCACCCTCCCTTCTGCACTTTCCCGTTTTGAGCGGACCGGTGTGGTAACCTCTGACGATCTGTTGTCAATAGGAGCAGTGGGTATGTCGGCCAGAATGGGAGGCGTTGACCGGGATATCCGAAAATCGCATCCTTCGCTCTTGTACCGCGAACTTGACCATCATCCTGTGGTCAAACACCATGGGGATGTTTTTTCGCGGGTTCAGATCCGTCGCGATGAGATCAGGCAATCGATGCAATACCTTCGAAAACTGATCGGGCAATTGCCTGAACAGGAAGTGGTACCCCTTGCTGATGGCAAGCTGCTACCCGACCATTTCGGGCTTTCCCTTGTGGAAAACTGGCAGGGAGAAATCTGTCATTGTGCAGTCACCGGTGACCAGGGTGAACTGGTCCATTATAAAATCAAGGATCCCTCCTTCCACAACTGGATGGCCCTGGCTCTGGCGGTGCGTAACAATGAAATTTCTGACTTTCCGATTTGTAACAAAAGTTTTAACCTCTCTTATTGCGGACACGATTTATGAACTGGTATATTTTTTATCCTCTGCACTTCATGGATTATCCTTGCATGATAACCCCACAAGCCGCCTGCCATGCTGAATAACCTGAAAATATTGATTCACCAGGGGAAGCAGTCTATTCCTGATGTGACCAACCAGGTGGTTCCGGGTATCTTCAGGGGAAGACCGGTGATCAGCACCGAAAAAGTGGATGAAGCAAAACTGGTTGGCGTTTGTCCGGTCAATGCCATTTCTGGTTCACCCGTGGCCATCGATCTGGGGCGTTGCACCTTCTGCGGAGAGTGTGCCCAGCAATTTCCCGGCAAAATATCCTTTACCAAAGATTACAAGCTGGCTACCAATGACAGGCAGCAGTTGGTGATCAGGGAAGGGGAGGATAGACCGTTGCAAATCGACAAGGATAAAGTCAGGGAAGAAGTCCGGAAAGTCCTGGGTCAATCCCTGAAACTTCGCCAGGTTTCTGCAGCAGGAGACAACAGCGCGGAATGGGAGTTAAATGCTGCCAACAACGTACAGTTCGACATGGGCCGTTTTGGGATTGAATTTGTGGCTTCTCCCCGTCATGCCGACGGAGTTGTGATTACCGGTCCCATCTCTGAAAATATGGCTGAACCGCTTCAGATTTGTTATGATGCCATACCGGAACCGAAAATTGTGGTTTTGGCTGGCACCGATGCCATCAGCGGTGGAATTTTCGAAGGTTCCCCGGCATTGAACCGTAGTTTTTTGGACAAGTATCCTGTCGATCTCTTTATCCCCGGAAATCCACCCCATCCGCTTACCATCATCAACGGTTTGCTGGATTTGACACGGGAAAAGAAACACAGAACCTTTTAAAGCCGGGATTACAGGGATGCCTGCTGAAATACGATCTCGCTGATGGCAGCAACCTGACCTTCTCCCCCCAGCCAAATTCTTGTGGTAAGTTTACCATCGGTTACCCTGACTATTTTTTCGGACGTCCATATAAACTGATTGGGGTCAAGTTGATAGATTCCGGCAACAACCCCCTCAAATTCAACCTTTTGCCAGGAAGACTTCTGTATATCACCAAATAAAGCCCTGATCCTGTAGATGCCATTTTTTACATTAATGGTAAATTCGTACCAGTTGTGCGGATTAATGCAGTGTGCCGGCTGGCCTTCAAACAGTTTTTCGGTAAGTCGCACATTCCCATTCTGGCGCGTCGACACCCATTCCACCTTGTCGACGGTGTTCCAGGTTCCCAGTTCCCATCCTGTGCCCAGATATTCCTCAAAAGCAGAGGCGTTCTTTATATTGTCCTTTTGTCCGGTTGGCTTCCCGAATGAAATTTTTCCCTTTGTGAAGACTGTGGCAGAATTGGGTTGCCTGCCATAATACAATTCCAGCAGTTGTGGAAAAAAATTGACCAAATTAGGATCACTGTCTCCGGGAATGGGCATCGTATCAGATTTCACTACCACCATCCGGAGATATTCCCAATTTCCATCTCCCCAGATATGGCCCAGCGGGTCCCCTTTTTCCACTTTTTGGTTTTTATTCACCGTCACGCTTTTTTCAACCATGTTATGGTAGAGGTAATAGATTCCCGGGGAGCTTCTGCTTTCTATACAGATGGAGGCTTTGGGTTGTCCCTGGTCGTTACGGCCCCGTTCCACCCAGGCTACCCGGCCCGATTCCATGGCCAGTAAAGCATGCTTCCCTGAAAGCCTGGCATTGACCATCCCCAGACCTATTCCGGGGAAAAGCGAATACCTGCCGGGTTTTAATCCTCCTGCTCCCTGGTACGAGAACATATAACTGTCTTCTTCATTCTTCCAGATGTATCCGCCTGTAAACGATACAGGAAAGGAATAGGTCCACCTGTCGAGAAGCGGACTGGAAACCGGACACACAACAACCAGGGCATCTTTTTTTAATAAGCCGTGCACGGCATTATTCCCATCCAGTGCGGCCACGTTCCGGTTATCAGCTACAAAAAGCAGCAGATTCCCGATTGCCGTGGCCGGGGTGCGGTAGCTTACCTTTATCCAGAGGGTGTCGTTATTAACCCGCAGATGATTAAAATGATTCTTTATCCCGAGTAACTCAATCTCACTATCCCGGTAAATGATTTTCTCCCCGATTGATAGGTTAAAATAGGTTGCGTTTCCCCACATGAAAGGATCAGCCAGACCAGGCTGAGCATTTCCGCTGATAAAAAACCGGAAAACAATTCCCGTGATCAGCAGAAGATAACGCATGCGTTCTTTTGTCATCATTGAATCAGTAAAGGTACAACTCCCTGTCGGTTGTTCCTTAATTGTTTAACAGGAGGAATGTTGTTTACTCCTTTCTAACTGAAAACCTGAAGATGGTGGTCGATTTGTACCCTTCACCCGGTTCCAGCAGTGTGGAAGGAAAGTTGGGGTGGTTGGGTGAATCGGGAAAATGCTGGGTTTCGAAGCATACCCCTGTCCGTACAGGCAATGCAATAAGGGATGAAGAGTATCAGGAAAATCCGGACCATGATTTGAGAAATTTAAATTTCACCGAAAATATAAAAAATGATTGATATCTTAAGCATCACGGTTTGACCAGGATATAGTACCTCTATTCCCGGAGCATCGGATAACAGATATGGAAAATGATTAAGTTTGTTCAGAAAGGATCATGTAAATCAACATCATTATGATAATTGCATTATCAGGGTACCGGGGTTTGATCGGCAGTGCACTTGAAGAAAAGCTGATCGGCGAGAACCATTCCATTGTCAGATTGTCGCGGGGAGATCTTTATAGTCTTAAGATCAATGGTTTATCATCCATGCTGTCGGGTTGCGACGCCGTGGTTCATCTGGCAGGTGCTCCTGTATTGCAACGCTGGACCAGAAGGAACAGGAAGGTGATTCTTGAAAGCAGGGTAGTGACTACCCGCAATCTGGTGAGGGCTATTGCCTCTCTTCCGGTAAACTTGCGGCCCCGAATGTTTTTCTCAGCATCCGCAATCGGTATCTATCAGTCGGGGGTTGCCCATGATGAAAAGAGCGAAGCGTATGCTGATCATTTTGCGGCAGAGGTGATCAAAGCATGGGAAGCTGCGTCAGTGTCGGTGCCGCCCGGGGTGAGGAGGGTCATTTTTCGCATCAGCCTGGTTCTGGATAAAAAATCACAGCTAATCCGTTTACTCCGGATACCTTTCCTGATGGGAGTGGGGGGTCCCATTGGAAATGGCAGTCAGCCATTTCCCTTTATTCATCTCGACGATCTTATCAGATTCATTCTTTGGGCGTTAAAGGGAAAAGAAGTGCAGGGGATTTATAACCTGGCAGCACCAGAACAGGTTACCCAGAAGCAATTCTCCCGGCAGTTTGGGGCGCTCTTGCATCGTCCGGCAGTTATACCGGTCCCTGTTTTTATTCTAAGGATTATATTTGGAAAGGCATCCCTGCTGGTAGCAGATAGTCCGGTTGTCGTTCCTGGCAGACTGGCAGAAGAAGGATTTGTATTTAGTTATCCGACTCTCAGGTCAGCCATGGAAGAGATTGTTTCCGGGAAAGGATAAAAAAAAAGCTTCCCCGGGGAAGCTTTTTTTAAGTATTTCAACACAGTTATTTCAACTTTTCTTTGAGGAGTTCAAGTCACCAAAATTGGCATAGTGTTTGGCGATCAGTTCACACTCTTCGAGCCATTTGCCGGAATCAACATTTAGCAGTTCCTCTAAGTTATTCTTCACACTTTCTATTCCCTGCAAATTGATATCTTCTTTCCGGGGAACAAAACCGATCGGGGTGGTTACTCCCTCAACACTTTCGTTGCAACGGTTGAAGATCCATTCCAGAACGCGGATGTTCTCACCGTACCCGGGCCAGAGCCATTTTCCGTTTTCTGCTTTTCTGAACCAGTTGACATTGAATATTTTCGGAAGATTTTCCTTTGCAGGAGTATTTTTGCCGATGTTGATCCAATGCTGAAAATAGTCGCCCATGTTATAACCACAGAATGGCCACATGGCAAACGGGTCGCGACGTACACCTGCTTTAAGCCCGATGGCGGCAGCGGTTACTTCCGATCCGACGATTGATCCCAGGAAGACGCCATGGTTCCAGTCGAATGACTGGAAGACCAGTGGCACGGTCGATGGCCTGCGGCCTCCGAAGAGGAAGGCGCTGATGGGTACGCCGGCGGGATCTTCCCATGCCGGATCAATTACGGGACACTGCGCTGCAGGAGCCGTGAAGCGGGCATTTGGATGAGCAACAGGCTCACTGCTTCCTGGTTCCCATATTTTATTTTTCCAGGTGACAGTACCAGCCGGACATTCAGTGCCGATACCTTCCCACCAAACATCGCCATCAGGAGTTACTCCGACATTGGTGAAAATCGAATTTTTTGTCAACCCCAGTATGGCATTCGGATTGGTCTCCATGGAAGTCATTGGAGCAACACCGAAGAAGCCATTTTCAGGATTGATGGCGTAAAGCCGGCCATCCTTGCCAAATTTCATCCAGGCAATGTCATCTCCCACAGTTTCTATTTTCCAGCCGGGAATAGAGGGGATCAGCATGGCCAGGTTGGTTTTTCCACAGGCACTGGGGAATGCAGCTGCAATATATTTTTTTTCTCCGTTGGGGTTGGTGATACCCATAATAAGCATGTGCTCGGCAAGCCATCCCTGCTCTTTGGCCATATAGGAAGCTAT
>CAJDVL010000013.1_pt1 | contig 13959 bp, 14 predicted proteins | sample 7391331 | NCBI WGS metagenome assembly CAJDVL01 (sample SAMEA7055707, study PRJEB34461) | soil metagenome | biome: terrestrial ecosystem; feature: Peninsula; material: soil | place: Antarctica | collected 2016 | reverse complement strand
GGTCAAACCTGACAGGAGCAAGCGTCCCGGTCACCGGATGCTGTGCCATGCCAATGGTTCCTCCCGTATAAATGATCAGAATGTTGGCTTTCTGCTGGAAATTCTGGTTCATAATAAAAAAAAGATTTCAGATCAATCATATCCGGAGAAGTCCGCCGTAAAGTGAACAACATAAGAGGTGGTAGCCTCAGATGTTAAAAATTTTCTGTGCATTGGCTGTGGTACGCGCTGCAATTTCTTCCACGGAAAGACCGAAGATAGAAGCCAGCTTACCGACGACGTGCACCAGGTATCCGGGTTCATTCCGCTTCCCCCTGTAGGGGACCGGGCTCAGCCAGGGAGCATCGGTCTCCAGCACAATGCGCCCGGGGCCGGTCTTTTCGAGGACTCCGGTGAGTGAATTATTCTTAAATGTAACCACCCCGCCAATTCCCAGATAAAATCCAGCGTCGGTAACCCTACAAGCCTCTTCCGCAGTACCTGAAAAACAGTGAAAAATTCCGGAGAGCGATCCGTCCTGCTCCTTTTCGAGGATGGCCCATACTTCGTTGAACGATTCCCTGACATGGATAGCGACCGGCAGTTTCATCGCCCGGGCTATCCTGAGCTGCTGCCTGAATGCATCTTCCTGCTGAACGCGAAACGTTTTATCCCAGTATAAATCGATGCCTATTTCTCCGATCCCGTAGAACTGTTCTTTGTCGAGCCACCCGGCGACTGTCTCCAGCTCTTTGCCGTAATCTTCCCCCACGGAAGAAGGATGGAGCCCCATCATTGGATAACAAATACCGGGATAATCACAGGACACTTCCAGCATCTCTTCCACTGATCTGCTGTCAATGTTGGGCATGATGACAGATCCGACACCCGCCTCCGTTGCCCTGACAATTACTGCTTTCCTGTCGTCAGAAAAATCACTCGTATAGAGATGTGCGTGCGTATCAATCAGCATGCGTCGTATCAGACAATGCCCTGGGCAAGCATGGCTTCAGCCACCTTAACGAAGCCGCCGATGTTTGCACCTTTGACGTAATCGACCTTGTCACCCTTCAGTCCAAAGTTTACACAAGTCTGGTGAATATCCTGCATAATGATCTGCAGCCTTTGGTCAATCTCTTCACGCGACCAGTTGTACCGCATGCTGTTCTGCGACATCTCCAGTCCCGACACGGAAACTCCCCCTGCATTGACTGCCTTCCCGGGAGCAAAATCGATATGCTCCTTCAGGTATTCCATGGCCTCAGCGGTACATCCCATATTGGAAACCTCAGCAACCAGAAAACTGCCATTTTTCACCAGCTCTTCGGCATCTTCCCGGTTTAGCTCGTTTTGTGTGGCACAAGGCATGGCAATGTCGACTTTTTCCACCCAGGGTTTTTTCCCGGGGACGAACTTCACCCCAAACTCCCTGGCATAGGGTTCCACGATATCCTGGTTGCTGGCCCTGAGTTCCAGCATATAGTCGATCTTCTCTCCCGAAATTCCGTCAGGATCATACACATATCCATCAGGACCCGAGATGGTAATCACCTTGCCTCCCAGTTCATTGATTTTGGTTACAGCGCCCCAGGCCACATTTCCGAAACCAGAAATGGCAAACGTATGGCCGGCAATATCTTTACCCAGTCGCTTGAGCATATGCCGAACAAAATAGACAGCACCAAAACCAGTGGCTTCAGGACGGATAAGACTACCGCCCCAGCCCAATCCTTTGCCTGTCAATACACCTGTAAATTCACTTTTCAGCCTTTTATACTGGCCAAACATGTACCCCACTTCACGGCCCCCTACACCAATGTCACCCGCAGGCACATCCGTATCGGGTCCGATATGGCGGTATAGTTCCGTCATAAACGACTGGCAGAAACGCATAATTTCAGCATCCGACTTTCCCTTAGGACTGAAATCGGAACCCCCTTTGCCTCCTCCCATCGGAAGGGTAGTCAGGCTGTTTTTGAAGGTCTGCTCAAATCCCAGGAATTTCAGTATACTCAATGTTACTGTGGAGTGAAAGCGGATCCCCCCCTTGTAAGGACCAATGGCAGAGTTGAACTGAACCCTGTACCCCCTGTTGATCTGCACTTCTCCCCTGTCGTCTACCCAGGGTACCCTGAATATGATCGTCCTCTCGGGTTCACACATTCTTTCCAGAATTTTATTCTTCCGGTATTTGGGGTTCTGCTCATAAAAGTCCCATACTGATTCAGCAACCTCCTGAACGGCCTGGTGAAACTCCTTCTCTCCGGGAGTCCTCTGTTTCAGGCTTTCCATGAACTCATTAATCTCAGTTTTCATAATTTTTTGTTTGAATTAACACAGCAAATGTAACCAGGAAATTTCGGATTGTGATTGCTTCAAAGCTAAAATATGATTTTTTAAAGTATTGATATTCTATTTTTTATGCTTTACAAAAAGATGTTAAATAACACTGCCCGACAAAGATCAGGTATTCAGAAGACAATTGGGTGCGATTGACTCATTTAGTATTAAGTCAAAAAAAAGCCTTCCCCTAAAATCAGGAGAAGGCTTTCAATATAGAATTTGCAACGATGACGATTACATCATGCCGCCCATTCCGCCGCCCATTCCGGGATTGGGCATAGACGATTTGTCTTCTTTGATTTCGACGATAACAGCCTCAGTGGTAAGAAGCATCCCTGCGATGGAAGCAGCATTTTCAAGCGCTACCCTGGCGACCTTCATCGGGTCGATGACGCCGGCATCCATGAGATTCTGGTACTCGCCCAGGCGGACATTATAACCGAAGTCACCTTTTCCTTCACGAACTTTCTGAACGATCACAGCACCTTCCTTACCGGCGTTGTTTACAATTTGACGAAGCGGTTCTTCAATAGCCCTCTTCACAATTTCAACACCTGTTTGCTCATCGTCATTTTCGACTTTAGCCCCCTGGAGTGAATCAATAGCGCGGAGGTAGGCAACGCCGCCTCCGGGAACAATCCCTTCTTCAACTGCTGCCCGGGTGGCGCTGAGTGCGTCGTGTACACGGTCTTTTTTCTCTTTCATTTCCATTTCAGAGGCAGCTCCCACATAGATTACGGCAACTCCACCGGCCAGTTTGGCAAGGCGTTCCTGCAATTTTTCACGGTCATAATCGGAGGTGGTCAGTTCGATCTGTTTCTTGATCATCCCTACTCTGCTGCTGATCGCATTGGAATCACCATGGCCACCTACAATGATGGTATTTTCCTTGTCAACAGTCACCCTTTCAGCATGACCCAGCATGTCCAGGGTAGCCTGCTCCAGTTTCATTCCTTTCTCTTCGGTAATCACGTTTCCACCGGAAAGAACTGCAATATCCTCAAGCATCTCCTTGCGGCGGTCACCAAAACCGGGAGCTTTCACGGCAGCCACCTTCAATGCACCGCGCAAACGGTTCACTACCAGTGTGGCCAGGGCTTCGCCATCCACATCTTCAGCAATGATCAGCAAAGGGCGTCCGCTCTGTGCAGTCTGCTCCAGCACCGGTAGAAGATCTTTCATCGTGCTGATCTTCTTGTCATAAATCAGGATATACGGGTTTTCCAGATCTACTGCCATTTTTTCAGTATCCGTCACGAAATAGGGTGAAATGTAACCACGATCAAACTGCATTCCTTCCACTACTTCAACATAGGTGTCGGTTCCTTTAGACTCTTCAATGGTAATAACCCCTTCCTTGTTGACTTTCTGCATGGCCTCAGCGATCAGCTTACCAATGGTATCATCGTTGTTTGCAGATATTTTGGCCACCGATTCGATCTTGGCAAAGTCATCACCAACATTCTCAGCCTGAGACCTGAGGCTTTCCACTACCAACAGGACAGCTTTGTCAATCCCACGTTTCAGATCCATCGGATTGGCACCGGCTGCCACATTCTTCAACCCAACAGCCACAATTGACTGGGCAAGAACGATTGCTGTCGTAGTCCCGTCACCTGCATCATCACTGGTTTTGGAAGCCACTTCTTTCAACATTTGGGCACCCAGGTTTTCATAGGGATCTTCCAGTTCGATCTCCTTGGCTACTGTAACACCGTCCTTTGTAATCTGCGGTGCACCAAATTTCTTTTCAATGACCACATTTCTTCCTTTGGGACCCAAAGTTACCTTCACTGTGTCGGCTAACTTGTTAACACCTTGTTTCAGCAGGTTTCTCGCTTCGATATTATTTTTAATCTCTTTTGCCATAATACTTTACTGTTTTTTATTCTTTGATTGATTAAATTACTGGATGAAAAGCACATCATTCTGCGACATCAGCAAATAGTCCACGCCGTCGAGTGTAAGCGTAGTGCCTGAATATTTGCCGTAATAGACGTTATCGCCACATTTCAATTCCATTGGCTCATCCTTTTTAGCATCGCCTACCATCATAACCTTTCCAACCTGCGGTTTTTCCTTCGCTGAATCAGGAATAAAGAGTCCGCTTGCAGTCTTAGTCTCTGCTTCCTGTGGTAAAACAAGGATTTTCCCTGCTAGAATTTTTCCTTTTAAATCTGCCATTTTTCTAAAATTTTATAGTTAGACAATAATGTTCTAATTGCTGACTTCCCCGTAAACATATTTTATGCCAACTAGAAAAAGGGGAGTTCCGGTTGACCCTGATTGCCAATTTTACCTTTTCAGAAAGAGGCTTTTCGGTCAAAAACTGTATATTAACCTGTATATCTGTGACTTGGCTGACCTGACAGAGGCTATGACACTCTGACATATTGCCGCTCAATGTCGCATGAGGGTACACAACAGCTTCCCGGGAAAAATAGAAAGCCATTCCTGGCAGGAATGGCTTTCTATTTTCACACCAGCAAGACACTCCTATTTTGTGGAATCAGGCTGTGTAGCGGTATTGTCAGGAACTGAAGTCGGGAAATTAGGAATCTGACCGGGTTCGGCCACATTCTGAATCTGCTCCTGAACCATAGAACGCTCTTTTTCCGTTTCCCCGCGGGGAATAAAAGCCGATCCGGCGATGGCCAGCAACAGGAGTAATCCTGCCAGCCCCCAGGTTGACTTTTCCAGAAAATCGGCAGTTTTACGCACACCGGCAACCTGACCGGATGACTGAAAATTACTGGCCAGACCACCACCCTTGGAGTTCTGTACCAACACGATAAGTACCAGCAAAATGCTGACAATTATAATCAGAACAATGGTTAAAATATACATTTCAGAATCTGTTAATGGTTCATTATTTTCTTAATATCCTCAATGCGGGTTGCAAAGTAAATACTTTTTTCGGGAAATCTCAAACTTAATTTTTCAAATGCCTGAACAGCTTCACTATATTTCTCCTGGCTAACCAGCAATTGCGCAAAAGTTTCGGTAATGATTCCGTCACTTACGGACCCGGCCTTTTCTGCGAGGTCAACCTGACTGCTCTTAAATTCAATGTTTGACAGAGTTTTAAAATCGCCCCCTCCCAATAGAAAGTTGTCGATTAACCGCTTTTTTTCAGGATTTACAGGCATCATTTTGCTATCATCCCCTGCAACCCCGGTCTGGTAGTCCGGAACGGCATAACTGGCTCCCGCATGGAAGTTCTCGCGGCTCTCCTGAAGCGGTTCATTTTCCAGAAAATCACGGAGCCAACGGCGATCGGTAACCCTCAGCGCAACCTGTGGTAAAAGAGATGCAAATTCGGGATCTTCAAGGTTTTTAAGATTCCTAATATATAAAACCCATCCGGGGTGGAACCAGGAATATTCCCTGACCAGACTTTCAAGTCCGGGAAGGGTTTCCTCAGACAGCAGGGAGGGATTCTTCAGGTATTTCAGAACTTCAGATCCTGTCATCTACCAGTTGGCAATTGTGGCATTAAAAATATCATCCATGAGTTTTTCGAGAATTTCAGGAACAATGCTGCTCTCCACATCATTCAGACTCAATGAGCTGGAAAAATCCTCAAAAGCAGAGAAAGTGCGGTCAAAATCCTGTTCGTGGTTCTTGTTGTTGGTATATTTCAGTTTGATGGAGATCGTCAGGCGGTTTTGAGCAGCCAGGTCTTCCTTCTGAATGGCCATGGGGCGCACTTCGTAGTCGGTGATCTGGCCTTCATAAACCAGGTCTCCGTTTTCTGATTCTTCCTTCAGCGAAGTCTGCCGCATCAGTTTTTCCTTCAGCTTCTCCGTGAAATCGGTACTCAGGGTAGGATTGATCAGACGAGCCCTGTTGGGGAAGTAGTATACGGAATAGGTTTTCACATCTGCCGCTATATTCGCTCCAGTGAAACTGTAAGAGACTTTGCATGAATTCAGCCCGATTCCCGGAATTAATACTCCGGCAATCACAAAAGCAAAAAGTAGTTTTAACTTACCCTTCATTGTTTAGCCTTTAATACTATACTCTTTGATTTTCCTGTAAAGGGTGCGTTCTGAAATTCCCAGTTCTCTGGCAGCGAATTTCCGTTTTCCAGTGTGCTTCTCCAACGCCTTTCTGATCATTTCGATTTCTTTCTCTTCCAAAGAGAGGGATTCTTCCACAAATTCCTCCGTATCGAAAATATTCGCCTTCTGAAACGAATCGATCTTGATCGGCACAACTGTTTTTTTGTCAGTCACCACTTCAATATCATCGCGATATAGTTTGCGAATGATTTGGGCATGGTTTTCAGCTACCTCTTCATTACCGCGGCTATGTAAAATATCCAATACCAGTTTCTTCAGGTCATTCATATCCTTCTTCATATCGAAGAGGACCTGGTATAATATTTCCCGCTCATTCGAAAAGGTTTTTTCCCCGGATTGATGAACCAGTGCAGGGAGATTGGTACGGATTTCTTCGGGCAGATAACGGTGGATTATGGCTGCTGAGATATCTCTGTTGTGCTCAATAATCGAAATCTGTTCCGTGATATTTTTCAACTGCCTCACATTTCCCGGCCAGGGATAACTGATCAGCAGAGGTTTGGCATCCTCCTCAAGCCGGATGGGTGGCATGCGGTATTTTTCGGCAAAATCAACTGCAAATTTACGGAAGAGCAGGTTAATGTCATCGGGCCGGTTCCGCAAAGGATGGATAATAATGGGCACTGTATTGAGCCTGTAAAACAAATCTTCCCGAAACTTGTCATTTTGAATGGCCACCGTTAAATTGATATTGGTAGCTGCAATAACCCGGACATTGGTTTTCATTACTTTAGAAGAACCCACTTTGATAAATTCACCCGCTTCTAAAACCCTGAGCAATCTCACCTGGGTAGATAAAGGCAATTCACCAATTTCATCCAGGAAAATGGTTCCTCCGTCAGCCTCTTCGAAATAGCCTTTGCGATCGGCCAATGCCCCGGTAAAAGAGCCTTTCTCATGCCCGAACAATTCAGAATCAATGGTTCCCTCTGGAATGGCTCCGCAGTTAACTGCAATATATTTCCCATGCTTGCGTACAGAATGCTGATGGATAATCTGCGGGAATACTTCCTTTCCGGTTCCGCTCTCACCGGTAATCAAAACCGACAGATCGGTTGGCGCTACCTGAATCGCCACTTCAATAGCCCTGTTCAGGTCAGGAGAATTACCGATAATGCCAAAACGTTGCTTGATTGCCTGTACATCCATGATTTTCAATGAAAGTCTGCAAATTTACGATTTTTCAGGTGAAATAACGATATGGAATTGAATTAACCTTTTTTTGAACCCGATGGTTTATATTTGTACATTTATAATTTGTATGAAATTTATTGCCATCATTCCAGCCCGGTTTCAATCAACCCGGTTTCCCGGGAAACCACTTGTCCTGATCCATGGGAAACCCATGATCCAGTGGGTTGTTGAAAAAACAAGCACGGTAATCGATGAAGTATGGGTAGCCACCGACCATGAGGGAATTGCCCGGGCTACAACAGATTTCGGGGGGAAAGCAATTATGACTTCTCCTGACCATCCCAGCGGTACCGACCGTTGTGCTGAAGCTGCCAGGATTCTTTCCCACTCTGTCGACTTCGATGTGGTGATCAATGTACAGGGCGATGAGCCTTTCATCCGGCCGGAACAGATTCTCCAGTTAAAATCCAGTTTCTCCCCGGAGGTCCAGATCGCGACACTGGCAAGAAAAATCACCACGATGGATGAGCTGTTGAATCCTAACAAACCCAAGGTTGTGACCGGGAAAAATGGCCACGCACTCTATTTCAGCCGTTCGGTGATCCCCTTTTTCCGTGGTATTGAACAAGACAAATGGCTGGTTCAGCACAACTACCTGGCACATATCGGGATGTATGGCTATAGAAAAGATATACTGCAGGAAATCACACAGCTAGAACCTGGTCTGCTGGAAAATGCCGAATCCCTGGAGCAGCTCCGATGGCTTGAAAACGGGTATACCCTCAAAGTAGTATTGACCAATTGGTCGAGCATGGGAATTGACACACCGGAAGATCTTCATCAGGCATTGCAACTTTTTGAGAATTTTCTCGTCTAAACAAAAAAGGCATTATATTTGTAGTACTTTAGGAGAGAACAAAATCGATGAAAAGTTTTTTTACTTCCATATTATTATGGGCAGCCTTCCTTTCCCTGTCAGCGCAACCGGGTATACCGGGAAAAGCTGTCACCCAGGCCAGTGGCGAAGGTGTCAATACATCGATGGAAGTTAAAGTTTTTCCAAATCCGGTACACTATAAACGCTTCACTGTTGAGCTTTCCAACCAGCAAGTTGAAGAGATCAGAATCACAAATATTGCTGGCACTCAGGTGTATTTAAAGAAATTCACAACTCCTGTGTCCCGCTACCAGGTGCTTCTCGGAAATATCCCGAATGGCATCTACCTTCTCAAAATCACCTCCTCAAAAAACTCCAAAACGTTGAAACTGCTGGTAAGCACCAATCAGTAGTCCGGTTTATCTGCGTTTTAGTCCGAGTACACCCATCAATCCCCGGGTAACTTCACGTGCAACTGTCCGGGTAACAGAACTCCTCATAATCTTATCAAATGTACTGACCTGCCTGGAAGAACGTGCAGGAGTGGGTCGACTTACCGGTTTCTCTTTAGCTAATCTTTCCCGTTCATGCAATTCCTCCATCCTTTCCAGCAGGATTTCGTGGGCGCTTTCCCGGTCAATCTCTTTGTTGTATTTTCTCACCAGAGCTGATTTTTTCACGATATCGCTGATTTCTCTTTCCGACAATACATCCATCCTTGAGAAGGGCGGTCGCATCAGTGTATGCACCAGTTGTGTGGGCATCCCTTTTTCATTAAGCGCAGTAACCATGGCTTCCCCTGTTCCCATGCGGGTAATCAGCTCATTGGCCACATAAAAGTCAGACAAGGGATAATTTTCAGCGGCCAGTTTGATTGCCCTGCGGTCTTTGGCTGTAAAAGCACGAAGGGCATGCTGTACCTTTAATCCCAACTGTCCGAGCACTTCAGCAGGAATATCATCAGGCGACTGGGTTACCAGAATGATCCCCACACCTTTGGACCTGATCAGTTTAATGGTTATTTCAAATTGGTTGAGCAGGGTTTTGGTTGCATTCCTGAAAATCAGATGGGCTTCATCGAAGAAAATGACGAGTTCAGGTTTGTCAACATCTCCTTTTTCGGGCATTTTTTGGAAAATCTCTGCCAACAAACAAAGCATAAATGTACTGAACATGACTGTATTACTCTGTATATCGGTAACTCTCAGGATATTAACCATTCCTCTCCCCTCTTCATCCCGGCGCATCAGGTCCTCAATATCGAATGATGGCTCTCCGAAAAAGTGAGCGGCTCCCTGCTGTTCCAGGCTTGTGATACTCCGCATAATCGTTCCTGCAGAACTGGTCTGGAAGAACCCATAATCCTTCTGGAATTCCTGTTTTCCGTCTTCCTGAATATACTTCAACAGGGTTTTTAAATCCTTTATGTCGAGCAGTGGCAAATTTTTATCATCGCAATACTTGAACACCATACTTAGGATCCCGGTCTGATTTTCATTCAGGTCCAGGATTTTCCCCAGCAGAATAGGCCCAAATTCCGAAACTGTAGCTTTCAGCTTAACACCAGGCTCATTGGAGATGGTCATCAGTTCACAATTAAACCCTTGTGGCTGCCAATCCATCCCAATAATTCTGGACCGTTTTTCCACAACCGGATTCATACTTCCGGGGGCGGCTATTCCACTAAGGTCGCCCTTGACATCCATCACAAGAACAGGAACCCCTGCATTGGACAATCCTTCGGCAATTAGCTGAAGCGTCTTGGTTTTTCCTGTACCGGTAGCTCCTGCAATTAGTCCGTGCCGGTTCAGGGTTTCCAGCGGCACGGTCACCTGGCAACCGGTTTCCTGGTCATCATCCAGAATAGCCGACCCGATAAGGATCGACTCACCTTTGAAACTATAGCTTTTCCTGATGGCTTCGATAAATTTCTCCTTCACTTCCATAATACAGTTGTTTTGTTGTCATTGACAAAATTAACCATTTAACCCAATCCAAAACCGGATTTCTTCAATAAGTAATTCAAACTGTCCATCTTTTTGAAGGGAAAGGCAGAAAAAACCTGAAACTGACAATAGTCAAAAAACAAAGCCGGATAAAGAGTTCCAAAATCAGATAAAAACCATATTTTTACGAAAGGATTATACTACATATCATGCATCCGGGAGATCAGAATCAATTTATGAAGAGGGCTTGTGAACTGGCTTTCGCAGCCGTGAAGGAGGGAACAGGCGGTCCATTTGGAGCAGTGGTTGTAAAGGATGGGAAAATCATCGGTGAAGGGTATAACCAGGTTACATCCCTGAATGACCCCAGCGCACATGCCGAAATCATGGCAATCAGAGATGCCTGTAAAAATCTGAATACTTTTCAGCTCACTGGTTGTGAGATTTACAGCAGTTGTGAACCCTGTCCGATGTGTTTGGGTGCAATTTACTGGGCCCGCCCGGAACGGTTGTATTACAGTGCCAGCCGGTATGATGCTGCACAGGCCGGATTCGATGATGAATTTATATATGAAGAACTTACCCTCCCTGAACAAACCAGGAGGATTCCCGTAATGCGGGTACCCTGCCCCGATGCGGCAGAAGTTTTTCATTTCTGGAAAAACCGGGAAAATAAAGTTGCCTATTAGGTTGCATATCTATTTTTTCGTATTTTAGGATATTGAAAGGAAAAGAAGGGTCGTCACAATGTAATGACCCGATTAATACACAATTAAATTTTTTAAGTATGGCAAAGAAAATCATTGAAATTGAAGGTATCGGTCCAGTATTCGCTGAAAAGCTGAGTAAAGCCGGTGTTATGACAATTGAAGGTCTGTTGGAAAAAGGAGCATCCCGTACGGGCCGTAAAGCGATCGCCGAACAGTCGGGTGTCGATGAGGGCAAAATCCTAAATTGGGTGAATAAAGCCGATCTTTTCAGAATTAAAGGTGTCGGACCACAGTTTTCAGAACTGCTTGAAGCCGCTGGTGTGGATACCGTAAAAGAACTGAGAAACCGCAATGCAGAAAATCTTTATGCAAAACTGGTCGAAGTACAGGCTGAGAAGAAAATTACCCGTGCAGTGCCGGCCTTGAAACAAGTTGTTAAATTCATTGAACAGGCCAAAAACCTGCCACCCACAGTTACTTATTAACCGAAATCATCAAAAAACAAGGAAGAGGCTGTTCCGGATAACGGAAACAGCCTCTTTTATTTTTACCTTTGCAGCTTTATTTTTCAAGAAAATAAAGCGAAGCAAGATGGAATATAATTTTGGGGAAATAGAAGCGAAGTGGCAGGAATACTGGGAAAAACACCGGACTTTCAGAACGGAGGACGATTTCTCAAAACCCAAATACTACATCCTGGATATGTTCCCCTATCCTTCAGGTGCCGGTCTTCATGTAGGCCATCCCGAGGGATATACCGCAACCGATATCATCAGCAGGTACAAACGGATGAAGGGCTTCAACGTGCTTCACCCCATGGGATGGGATGCTTTTGGACTTCCGGCCGAACAGTATGCCATCCAGACAGGTACCCATCCGGCACTGACCACGAAAAAAAACTGTGATACCTTTCGCCGGCAGATTAAATCGCTTGGGTTGAGTTACGATTGGGACCGGGAGATCAATACAACCGATCCGGGATATTTCAGGTGGACTCAATGGATATTCATCCAGCTTTACAATACCTGGTTTGATCCGGAAACAGGTCGTGGACGTCCGGTAAGCGAGCTTCCTGTCCCTGATGAGGTCAGAAAAGAGGGAAAATCAGCTGTCGACAATTTCATTGCTGGCAAAAGACTTGCTTATTACGGCAATGCCCAGGTCTGGTGGTGTCAATCATGCCTGACGGTTTGTGCCAACGAAGAGGTACTTACCGACGGGTCTCACGAGAAGTGCGGCCACCAGGTCAGCCGGAAGAATCTGAAACAATGGCTCCTGCGTATCCCCCAATATGCGGAGAGACTGCTCAGCGGACTGGAATCACTCGACTGGCCTGAAGGCGTAAAAGATATGCAACGCAACTGGATCGGCAAATCGCAGGGCGCCGAAGTCGACTTTCAGGTTTCAGGTAAGGAGCTTAAAATAAAGGTATACACCACCAGGCCTGATACCCTTTTCGGTGCAACCTACATGGTATTGTCACCCGAACATCCGCTGGTTGCAGAACTGGTTACCCCTGAAAACAGGGAAACCGCCGATTCCTATATTCATTCGGCATCGCTGAAATCGGATTTGGACCGCACTGAACTCTCGAAGGAAAAGAGTGGTGTTTTCACCGGAACCTATGCGGTAAATCCGGTGTCTGGCCTTCCCATACCAGTGTGGATTGCCGATTATGTGCTGATGGGGTACGGGACAGGTGCCATCATGGCTGTTCCAGCGCATGATACCCGTGACTTCGAATTTGCGAAAAAATTCGATATTCCCGTGACCTGTATCCTGAACCCTGCCGGGGCAGAAACTCTGGTCAGGGACCTGGTACTGTCAGGAGAAGCATGCTGGACAGAGGCATCAACTCTTCCAACCCCGAAAAGGGAATTGACATTAATGGGCTCAACAAGGAGCAGGGGATTGCAACTATGACCCGGTGGCTTGAACAACAAAATAGGGGGAGAGCCACCACCAACTACAAAATCCGTGACTGGCTTTTCAGCCGTCAGCGCTATTGGGGAGAACCTTTCCCGGTTATCCACTGGGAAGACGGAGAGGTTACACTGGATGAGGATCTGCCGGTCGCACTGCCTGAACTGGAGAAATATGAACCGGGAGAAGGAGGGGAATCACCCCTTGCCAACGCGCACAACTGGCTTCATGTGACTGGCAAAGACGGTCGCAAAGGAAGACGGGAAACCAATACCATGCCACAGTGGGCCGGATCATGCTGGTACTACCTCCGTTTCATGGACCCATCAAACAACGACCGGATTTTCGACCCGAAACTTGAAAAATACTGGATGCCCGTTGATCTCTATGTGGGAGGTGCAGAACATGCGGTATTACACCTTCTGTACAGCCGGTTCTGGCACAAGGTCCTCTTCGACCTGGGGATTGTATCCACAGACGAACCTTTTACCAAACTTTATAACCAGGGAATGATCCTGGCTTTCGCCTATGAAACAGCCACAGGAGCCAAAGTACCTTCCGACAAGGTAGAAGAAAGAGAAGGTGAATATTATCACCGGGAAACCGGAGATAAACTGCAGCAGATTGTGGCAAAGATGTCAAAATCCCTGAAGAACGTGATCAATCCTGACGATGTGGTCCGGCAGTACGGAGCTGATTCCCTTCGCCTGTATGAAATGTTTATGGGACCGCTCGATGAACGCAAACCATGGACCGAAAACGGAGTGAAAGGAGTCTTCAATTTCCTGAACCGGGTTTACAGATTTTTCTCGGATCCCGGCAACATTTCAGCCGAAACAGAGGACCCGGAAATTGAAAAGTTGTTGCATCACACCATCCGGAAAGTAACCCAGGAAATCGGAAACCTCAAATTCAACACTGCCATTTCCTTCCTGATGGTTTTCAACAATGCCGCCATGAAA
>CAJDVL010000131.1_pt1 | contig 14053 bp, 13 predicted proteins | sample 7391331 | NCBI WGS metagenome assembly CAJDVL01 (sample SAMEA7055707, study PRJEB34461) | soil metagenome | biome: terrestrial ecosystem; feature: Peninsula; material: soil | place: Antarctica | collected 2016 | reverse complement strand
TGTTTACCAGTTTTTTAATAATGGTGGCACACAATGTTATATTGTCAGAGTAGCTGGAGACAAGGCGATGTCAGCCAATATTGTATTAAAAAATCGGGAAGAAACAGATCCTGATCAGTTGCTGCTGCTTTTCCTCGATTTGGGGGCGAGAGGTTTGGTGCCTTGAGGGGGTACGGGATCATAACCGCTTGTTCCCCAGGGGTGGCAACGGGCTATCCGCCTGGTGGCCAGCCAAAACCCCCTGAATGGACCGTGAATCTTCACTGCCTCGACGGCATAGGTTGAACAGGTGGGATAATGCCTGCAGGAGGCCGGCGTGAAGGGCGATATGGCATATTTATAGAAATAAACCGGGACCAGGATTACCTGTCCCAGGAGTTTAACTATCCATCTTCCTGTCTGACGCAACATTATCACTTCATGGGTTGATCCTGTAAAGGTAATTAATTCTCATTTTCTTTGAAATTTAAGTCTGATCTGGGCTTGTGGTTCTCCAATTCCGGTTATTTTTGTAGAAACAGCCTCTTTAACACGGGTAATGCTGTGGCAGAGGGGTTTTAAATTTATACATGTGATTTCTGAAATTTCTCTGGAACTGATCATGCTGGGACTCTCTTTCCTCTTCTTCATCAGCATCATAGCCAGCAAGGCGGGATTCCGATATGGTGTGCCGGTTTTGCTGTTATTTCTGATGATCGGGATGTTGAGTGGCAGCGACGGACTGGGGATTCAGTTTGAAAATTATCATTTAGCCCAGGTAATCGGTACCCTGGCACTCTGCATTATCCTGTTTTCCGGGGGCCTCGATACCCGCATCGCGGATATTAAACCGGTACTCGGACCGGGTATATTGCTGGCCACGGCAGGGGTTTTTCTTACGGCGCTGATTACAGGCCTCTTTATCTGGTGGATAAGCGGTATGACACAGGTGGGAGCAGGAATCGGATTCCTGACCTCTCTTTTGCTGGCTTCCACCATGGCTTCCACCGATTCAGCCTCTGTTTTCTGCTGGAAAGCGGGAGCAACGACCCGATGGCTTTCCTGCTGACCATCACCTTTATTGAGATCATCCTTCAGGGATCGGTCCCCAATGTCTGGATGGTTATAGGGAAGATTGCCTGGCAAATTGCCGTAGGAGCCCTGGCAGGATACCTGCTTGGAAAACTGACGGTTTATGTGGTCAACAAAATTGATATCGGGTATGACTCTCTCTATCCGATCCTGGTATTTACTGCCTCGATATTCATCTATTCAGTCACTTATTTTCTGAAAGGGAATGGTTTTTTGGCCATCTACATCGGGGGATTGATCATTGGGAATTCCAGGTTTGTGCATAAAAGGTCGGCCATCAGCTTCTTCGACGGGTTAGCGTGGTTGAGCCAGATCCTCCTTTTCCTGACCCTGGGGCTGCTGGTAAATCCCCGGGAACTGGTGCCAGTCATCCTCCCCGGTTTGCTGGTAGCTTTTTCTCTGATCTTTGTATCCCGTCCCCTGAGCGTTTTTCTCTCTCTACTTCCTTTCAGAAAAGTCGATTTCCGCTCTAAGATCTTTATTTCCTGGGTGGGTTTGAGAGGTGCCGTGCCCATCATCTTCGCCATCTATACCCTCAACGCAGGGGTTCCCCATGCCCGCTTTATCTTCAATATCGTCTTTTTTGTCACCCTTGTCTCCCTGGTCCTCCAGGGAACAGCCCTGGCCCAGGTGGCCCGGTGGCTTGGACTGGTCAAAGAATACAAACCTTCCCGTTCGGTGGATTTTGATTTTGAATCGGAAGAGATTAAATCGATCAGGGTGGAGGTGACCGTGTCGGATAAGACCCTTTTAAACGGCAACCGTCTGATAGATATTCTTTTACCGGAGAGGACACTGGTCGTGTTGGTCAAGCGGGGCAAAAACTTTTTTGTTCCCTCCGGAATAACTCCCCTGATGGCCGGGGATAAACTGCTGATGATCACAGATGATTACCAGGCCCTTAGCCAAACCTGCAAAATGAAAGGAATGAGCGGATATAAAATTACCAACAGATGAAGAAGGCCCGGGAACGAAAATGGTCATTAACATCCTTGGCCACTTCCTCCATGACCTGCAGCAAAAATTGGCAGGCATAAAAAAAGCGGTGGTCAGTCTGCCACCGCTTCCTTCTTGAAAGATAAATAACGGATGATCTTTCCCTTTTTACATCAAAACCAATCAACTTTGTAAAGTCAATAAAAACAAAGGTTAAAACCAATTAAGGTTACGCAATCAGTTTGACTTTGTTACAGCCCTTCATGAAATTAACAAATTTTAACCGTTGGAGATTTCACCTGCATGAAGGGCTCTGACTTTTTCCAGCAGGTTTTTGGTAGCCATGATGCCGTCCTTTTCCGATAGACGGTTACCTTCATATTCCACGCCTACATATCCACGGAAGCCACTGTCGAGGACAATTCTGATCATTTTGCTGAAGTCGGTGGTGGTTTCATTTCCCTGGTTATCGAAGTCGTACGATTTTGCTGACACCCCCCTGGCCCAGGGCATCAGCATTTCCACTCCCCGGTATCGGTCGAACGATTCCGTGGCACTGATACGGAAATTCCCGAAATCGGGCAGGGTACCGATTCGTTTGTGCCCCGTGAGCTGCATCACGCCGGCCAGCCATTCGGCGTTGCTTGACAGGCCTCCGTGGTTTTCAACCAGAATATTGATTTTGGCGGAATCACCATATTCGCATAGAAGTTGCAGTCCGTCGGCTGCCAGTCTTTGCTGCTCATCATAACTACCCCGGCTTGCTGCATTTACCCTGATTGAATGGCAGCCGAGGTATGCAGCCGCATCAATCCATTTCTTGTGGTTGTCAAGCGTTTTTAGCCTTTCCTTTGCCTCGGGATGACCTACCATCCCTTCATTGTCGCACATAATCAGCAAGCTCTTTACTCCCTCGAGTTTGCATACGTTTTTCAGTTCAGCGAGGTATGCTGTGTTTTGGGCTTTGTCGAAAAAGCAGGTGTTCACAAATTCTATGGCATCGAATCCGAGGCTCCGGGCAAAAACAGGAAACTGCAGGTTGGTCATTTCAGCCTGTTTTTCAATGGCGGAAAAGTTCTCTCGCAGCATCCGGCTGAACTCCTCCCAATTTTTTTCCCTGGCTTTGCCAAAGATCATCCGGTTTACTGACCATTCTGCAAGAGAAATCCTGAACAAGGGCTCTCCGGGTTCTCCCGGATCGGCTCCCTTCATCCCTGCAAGCAATAGTCCTGCGCCTGTTGTTCCTGCCAGCTGCAGAAAGTTCCTTCTTGAAAATGAATTGGACATCTTTTCTTTTTTTGCGGTTAATCTGACGAGCCAGATAAAGATACAACTTTCAGGCCAGGATAGTGCATTACGACTTGGGGAATTTCCGGACGGAACGACGGCATCTGCTGTGGAATCATGGAAGTGAGGAGGAGCCTGTGATCAGTTGCAATAAAAAACCCCTCATCGGGCGATGAAGGGCTTCTGGTTATTGATTGCGGATTACATATACTTGAATCGCTTGATGTTCTTTTTCGGAGTTTTCTCAAATTCTTCCTTTACCAGCTGAATTTCTGTCACCAGTGCTGTTAGTTTGTGGTTCCTTTCAACGACCACACATTCTGATATATAATGAAGATTATTGAGTTTGGCTTCGATCTCCTCGGGGTAGATATTCTGGCCTGAGGGGCCCAGGATCATATTCTTGGAACGGCCACGGATATAAATAAACTGGTTGGCATCAGTAACGCCCAGGTCCCCGGTGCGCAGCCACCCGTCTTTCGTAAAGGCTTCTTTAGTGGCTTGCTCGTTTTTGTAATAACCCAGCATTACATTGTCTCCCCTGACCTGAATCTCTCCTACCGCATTAAAGGGGTCTTCCGAATCAATGCGCATTTCCAGGCGGTCGACCAGTTTGCCTGCCGAGGCTGGCATGGTTTTGTTCCATCTGGCATAGCTGATCAATGGTCCGCATTCGGTCATCCCATACCCCACAGTGATTGGGAAATTTATCCTTTTGAAGAATTTCTCAACGTCGGCACTGAGTGGAGCTCCGCCAATGACAATTTCAAAGAAGCGCCCGCCAAAGGTTTCCACGAGTTTTTCCCTTACTTTTTTTAAGATTATTCCGGAAATTCCGGGTATGGCCAGCGCAATCTTTATGACTGGCTTTTCGAGAGTGGGCAGGATCCTTTTCTTGTAAATTTTCTCGATGATCAGGGGAACCGACAAAATCAGGTGAGGCCTGACCTTACCGAAGGCTTGGGTGATCACCTGGGGGGAAGGCATTTTGGCCAGGAAAGAGATGTGACAACCCACGGTAACCGGGAAAAGGAATTCAAACAGCAATCCATACACGTGTGCCATCGGGAGAAATGAAACGATTTTGTGATCAGGTTTTAGCGGCATGTATTCCTGTGCATACATTATGTTGGAAACCAGACTTCGCTCCGGGATCATCACCCCTTTGGTGAAACCTGAAGTGCCCGAAGTATAGGAAATGATGCAGCAATCCTCTCTGTCCCACTGATAAAAACCCAATGCTTTGGCCGAATCGGGATTCTTTTTGTAATAGGCAAAAGCATCAGCCAGCTTGGTGGCTGCATCGGGATCTTTGGAAAAATGGATCGTAAAATCATCGAGGACAACCACGGTTTCTACCCCGGCAGCTTCTTTCAGGTCGATTTTATCAAGCAGCGATTTCTGAACAAACACAATTTTTGCTTCCGAATGGTTCAGAATGTGGTTGGTATTGGTAACGTTGAAATCGGGAAGAACAGGTACGATGATAGCACCTGAAGTTAACACCGAAAGAAAAGCGGTTCCCCAACGGGCAGAATTTCTTCCTAAAACTGCAATCTTGTCTCCCCTTTTGATCCCCGAAACCTGATAAAAAAGCTGCAGGGATTTGATGCTTTCCGCAACTTCTCCATATTTATAATCTTCTCCGTCGAAATCGGAAAAAGCAATGTTATCCCAATTGGCCAGGATGGGCTTTTCATACAGTTGTGCCAGTGACGTCGTTGCCATAATTATTTTGTTACAATAGTGTGAATAAGAAAACATTAAAACCACTCAACCCCGCAGGCGAAAGCCGGGAAGTTGAATGGTTTCAAAAGTACCAATTTTGCTTTTAAAAAAGCCGGTTCCCGGAAAATGAAGGGAAATGGGATGAAATTCCCTCCCTCCCTTCAGCTTCTTATTTTCCTTTAGTCCATTTTGTTTAAAAGTTTTATTCATGCATGGCAAGCAGAATCCCGAGGATTTTTTTGCCTGCGACAGCGACGCTTGTACCGGGGCCGAAGATAGCCACAGCGCCTGCATCGTAGAGATACTGGTAATCCTGGGATGGGATCACACCTCCCACGATCACCATGATGTCGTCGCGTCCCATTTTTTTAAGTTCTTCGATCACAGCAGGTACCAGTGTTTTATGGCCGGCTGCCAGGGAGGAGACGCCGAGTACGTGGACATCATTTTCCACAGCCTGTTTGGCCGCCTCTTCCGGGGTTTGAAACAGGGGCCCCATGTCAACGTCGAAACCAATGTCGGCATAGCCGGTGGCTACCACTTTGGCGCCCCTGTCGTGGCCGTCCTGTCCCATCTTGGCGATCATGATACGGGGCTGACGCCCTTCCAGTTCAGCGAATTTTCGGGCAAGCTCCTGGGCTTCCTGAAATTCCAATTTGTTCGATGCTTCTGATTTATACACTCCTTCAATGGTTCTGATGACTGCTTTGTAACGGCCGGCGATTTTTTCACAGGCGTCGGAGATCTCTCCCAGGGAAGCCCGTTTCCGGGCCGCATCGATGGCCAGATCCAGGAGGTTTCCTTCGCCGGTGTCTGCACAACGGGTGATCGCCTCCAGAGATGCCTGCACCTCAATTTCATTTCTTTCAGCTCTCAGTGTTTTGAGCCTTTCGATCTGGGAAAGCCGGACTGCTGGATTGTCAATCTCCAGGATATCGATGGGGTCTTCCTTTTCCAGCCGGTATTTGTTAACCCCGACGATGGTCTGGTTACCGCTGTCGATTTTTCCCTGTGTGCGGGCTGCTGCTTCTTCAATACGCATTTTCGGAATGCCGGTTTCGATGGCTTTGGCCATGCCTCCCAGTTTTTCCACTTCTTCGATCAATGCCCAGGCTTTGTGGGCGATTTCATGGGTGAGCGATTCCACATAATAAGAACCAGCCCATGGGTCGACACTCTTGCAGATCTCGGTTTCCTGCTGTATGTAAAGTTGTGTGTTGCGGGCGATACGTGCCGAGAAATCGGTAGGCAGGGCAATGGCCTCATCCAGGGCATTGGTATGCAGGCTCTGGGTGTGGCCCAGGGCTGCAGCCATGGCTTCGATGGCGGTGCGTCCTACGTTGTTGAAGGGATCCTGTTCAGTTAGTGACCATCCCGAAGTTTGTGAATGGGTTCGCAGCACCAGCGATTTTGGGTTCTTCGGGTTGAATTGTTTCACCAGCTTGGCCCAGATCATGCGGGCTGCTCTCATCTTTGCAATCTCCATGAAATGGTTCATGCCTACTGCCCAGAAGAAGGAGAGCCGCGGAGCAAAGGCATCGATATCAAGGCCCGTTTTCACACCAGTGCGGAGATATTCCAGTCCGTCGGCCAGGGTATAAGCCATCTCAATGTCGGCGGTGGCCCCGGCTTCCTGCATGTGATACCCTGAAATCGAAATGGAATTGAATTTGGGCATATGCTTTGAGGTGAACTCAAAGATGTCGGCAACGATCCGCATCGAGAATTCGGGCGGATAGATATAGGTATTGCGGACCATGAACTCCTTGAGGATGTCGTTCTGGATGGTTCCTATGAGTTGTTCCAGGGTGGCGCCCTGTTCGAGGGCGGTGACGATGTAAAAGGCCAGTATCGGCAATACGGCGCCGTTCATGGTCATCGACACCGACATTTTGTCGAGCGGGATCTGGTCGAAGAGGATCTTCATATCGAGGATCGAGTCGATGGCTACACCGGCTTTACCCACATCCCCCACTACACGCGGGTGGTCGGAGTCGTAACCCCTGTGGGTGGCCAGGTCAAAGGCTACTGACAATCCTTTCTGTCCGGCAGCAAGGTTGCGCCGGTAAAAGGCATTTGACTCTTCCGCGGTGGAAAATCCAGCATACTGGCGGATGGTCCAGGGTTGCATCACGTACATGGAGGAGTAGGGGCCTCTCAGGTAAGGGGGAAGCCCCGCAGCATATCCCAGGTGTTCCATCTCTTCAAGGTCTTCCCGCGTGTAGACCGGCTTCACGGGAATCAATTCAGGGGTCATCCAGGTGGAGCTGTCCCTGACGGCACCGGTTTTTGCAGTACTCCCTTTTCGTATATCTAAATTTTTAAAATCAGGTGTCATATTCATCTCATTTTTAGGGTAATAAGCGCCCAAAGTTTAAATGTTCAGCAATGTCTGGAAATTTTTCAGATCTTCAAGCAGGTTGGACCTGACATGGATGAAATGTTGCACTCCAAGTGCTGCGAGGTCGGCACGACAGGCGGGATTGCCGGCCACCACCAAAATCTTCTCCTTTCTCATCAGGGAAACGAGTGCGGGGACGATTTCAATATAATCTTCATCGGAGCTGCACACCACCACGATTTCAGCACCTGCCTTGCGGGCTGCTGTCAAGCCTTCCTCTATGAAGGCAAAACCATTGTTGTCGATCACCTCAAAACCGGCGACGGCAAAGTAGTTACAGCTGAATTGGGCACGTGCCTTGCGCATGGCCAGGTTGCCCATGGTCAGCATGAAGGCCGCGGGGCGTTTGTGGGTCAGGGCATACTGGTCGGTCCGGTAACGGAGGGCCTCAAAGCCCTGGCCGGCACGGTAGGGCTTAAGGGTTTCCACTTCAGCATGTTCAGCGGTGAGGTCGACCGGATGAAACGCAGAGGATTCGATTTTTTCCCTGATAGATTCCGTTAAATTGGGAAACTGGTTGACGCCAAGAAGGCTTTCACGTCTCAGGGCAAGGTTCTGATCCCTGCGGGCTGCCATCTCCCTGATCTGTTTCTGGATGAATCCTCCACGCAGGACAGCCAGAAAGCCTCCTTTGTCGCTGGTTTCAAGAAACAGTTTCCAGGCCTGGTCCACAAGGGCTTCGGTAAGTTTCCCGATGTAATAGGAACCTCCTGCAGCGTCGGTCACCTTGTCGATATAGGATTCTTCCTTCAGAAGGATTTGCTGGTTGCGGGCTATTCTTTCCGAGATTTCCGAGGGATTCCTGAAGAGACCGTCGAAGGGAAGTACCGTGATGGAGTGGGCTCCACCCAGGGCGGCCGACATGGCCTCAGTTTGGGTGCGGAGAAGGTTGACATAGGGATCGTATATCGTTTTGTTGAACAATCCGGTTTCACTGTGGACCAACATTTTCATGCTTTCGGGGTCAGAAGCGCCGAAGGCTCTGACAATATGGGCCCAGAGATGGCGACCGGCCCTAAGCCGGGCAATTTCCATGAAATAGTTGTTGCTGATGCTGAAGTTGAATTTGATGGCGCGGGCAGCCTCGTCGGCAGTCAGTCCGACGGCCGTCAGCCGGGAGAGGTATTCGGCGCCCATGCTGAGGGAGAAGGCCAGCTCCTGAACCACGGAAGAACCGCTGTTGCCGAAAAATTTACCGTTCACCCCCACGGTACGGAACCGTGGAAGGGCAACCCCTGCCTTTACCTTTTCTGCCAGCGCGCTAAAAGCTTCCGGTTCGCTGCCTTCATCAAACCGCCCTTTGAGCATCAGCACGCCGAGGAGGAAGGTCGTTGTTGACGGAAGCGGTGACTACTGACGCTTTCCACCGTCCCTGTTTCACCAGTTCCACAAAGGCACTGGTCACGTCACAATTCCTGCAGGAACAGACGAAGTTGATTTCGGCAGCCTCCAGGCAAATATCTTTCAGCAATATTTTGAGATCTTCAACTGCCGGCCTGGCCGAACAGTCAAAGATGAATCCCAGAGAGTTGACTCCCTTTCCCAGGACCTCCAGTGCTTTTTTGTTGGCTTCATAAAAATCAGTGACCACTATGTCCTGCCTGATCAGCCATGAGTTGACGGCTTCATTGCTCCGCGTGAAAGGGAATTCCCCGGGTGCACTATCCAAAAAGGTGAGACTCTCCAGATTTTCTGCGCGGTAATAGGGCCTTACTGAAAATCCTTCGTTGGTACGCCATACCAATGTTTTTTCATAATCTCTACCCTTGAGGTCGGCAGCTATTTTTTCCTCCCATTGTGGAGTAGTTACTTCCGGAAACTCAGCGAAAAGTTTTTCGTTAGTTTTTGTCATATCTTTTATGTCAAAGTTCAGGTCGCAAAAATAACCTTTTCGCAGATCAAAGGCGAATTTGATCTCTGCTATTTAACTCATTGGTAATATTCTGAGGATCAATTTATGGGAATGTGTTTTTGTTTCCTGTGGCAAAAAAACCATCCGGAGAAATGATATTCATTCCGGTTGATTTGTCAATCATGGCGGGATAATTTGATTGCGGTAATGTTTCCCCGAAGGATTTTTGGATTTCCGGTGTCATATCGTTAATTTCCATGTCAAATTTCTCAGTGTGACGGAAGAAGAGATTATTCAGGGGTTACAGTCGGGAGATGAAAAGGTCTTCAGAGAACTGGTCGGACAGTACCAGGTGCGGGTAGTGGCTCTTTGCCTGACGATGCTCCATGTCAGGGAAGATGCCGAGGATGTGGCGCAGGAGGTTTTTGTGGAGATATTCAGGTCGGTGGGTCGTTTCCGGGGTGAGGCAAAGCTCTCCACCTGGATCTACCGCATCGCTATTAACAAATGCCTTAACCATGTCCGCCGGAAACAACGCTGGAAGTGGCAGTTGTCGCTGGAGAGCCTGGCAGGCAGCCGCAGGGAGGGGGAGCTGGCTGCCCCGGCCGACACAATCCCCACGGCAGCAGTGGAAAAGAAGCAACAGTTGCAGCGGCTCTGGCAGGCCATCGATGCCCTGCCCGAAAACCAGAAAAAAGCTTACGTGCTCTGCAGGATGGAAGATCTTTCCTACCGGGAGGTGGCCGACATCATGGGAACTACCCTCCCCGGTGTGGAGTCCCTGTTGCAGCGTGCCCGCGTTAACTTGCAGAAGAAACTTTGGGCTTTTTATAAAAAAGAGTTTCTGTAACCGAAGGGAAAGCGGGAGAATGGTGTCAAACCTATACAACAACAACAATATGAAATGTAAGCAATGTCATAAGAAGCTGATCATCTGGCAGGAGGGTTCCGCCAGCCAGAAGGAGAAGGAAGCAGTGGAAAGCCATCTCGCTGTATGTGCAGCATGCCGCGGGTTCGCTGACTATCTTAGGGAGACCCTGGATCTGGCTGCTGCAGAAGCGAAGGTTGAAGAGGATCCCTGGTTTTATGCCCGGGTGAAGTCGCGGATCGATAAAGAGCTTCAGGGTGCTACCGGGGAGGGATGGGGAGGGATCTTCCAGCCTGCCCGGAGGGGCATTCTCCAGCCTGCATTTTTTTCCCTTCTGCTCTTGCTGGGGATATACAGCGGCATCCGACTGGGGGGTATGCTGCAGCGTGAGAGCAGTCAAACGCTGGCTTCTGAGATGTTCGTTCCCTGGATGAACGAGATGGCAACGGAACCCATGGAAACCTTTTTAATGCAATAAAGCTATGATCACCGGAAATAAATACAGGATTCTTATCTGGTTGGTAGTCATCCTCTTTGCCATGAACCTGGCCACCATCGGATCCCTCATCTATCAAACCCGGAAGAGCCGGTTGCCGGAATCCCGCGCTACTGAAGATATCGGTGTGGCCACCTCTGACCAGGGCGCCCGCTTCTTCAGGGACCAGCTGGAGCTGGGGCCCGACCAGATGGTCCGCTTCAGGGATGCCAACAGGGAGTATAACCGGAAAACCCACCGGCTCGCCCGAGACCTGGAGATGCTCAGAGTAGAAATGGTCAGCGAGATGACCGGGGCACACCCCGATACGGTACTCCTCAACAGCGTCAGCCGTGAAATCGGAAATCGCCACAGGGAACTCAAGCAACTGACTGCGGCTTACTACCTGGAGATGCGGGCCTGCTGCACCCCGGAGCAGAAAGAGAAACTGGATGAGATCTTCTTGAAAATGGTAGGGCAGGATAATCCTGGTCAGCCTGACAGGGGGCGTCGCAGGGGCCACGGATGGGATTCCCTTCCCCCGGGAAGAAATTAAACGGTTTCGGTTACCTGCGCACGAGGCCGACCCGGGGCGAACGATCCCTCTTGCAGAGGGAGTTGATCAAACCCGCAACAAAATAGATTATTTAATGTGTTTAATTAATTATAATGAGATGAAAAAGAGAAATTGGATTATCACAGGATTGGTGATGGCAGTCGTTATGACTGTGAGTATAGGTGCCATGGCCCAACGGGGCAACCGGGCGGGGAATTACTCCTGCTGTGAAGGGATTCCCGGACTGACGGAAAAACAGAAAACTGAGATCACGGCCCTGGAGAAAACCCACCGGAGTGAGATGGATGTCATGCGTGCCGAGCGGAGGAAAACAGGTAATTATACCACCCGGGATGCATACCAGACTGCTGTTGATAAGAAGGTGGCCACCCACCGTGACAAAGTGCGTTCACTGTTGAACGAAGAGCAGAAGGCGGTCTTTGACAAGATCCATTCACGCGATGGAGAGGGTAATTATGCCCGCGGTGCAGGTCGCGGTGCAGGCCAGGGTTACGGAGCCCGGCGAGGATGGGGCGGCCGGGGACGACGCTGACCTTTCCCATTCTACAGCAAAATATCCGGAGGTTGCCGGCCAGGAGGTCACTCTTTGCCTGCTGATAAATATTTCCAGGGGTATTGGAGGCTATCCCGGAATTTTCTATTTTCGCAGCGCAAAACATGGCCTCATAGTTCAACGGATAGAATAGCGGTTTCCTAAACCGTAGATCCAGGTTCGATTCCCGGTGAGGCTACGAAAACCCTCTGATTATCAGGGGGTTTCGTCGTTTCCGGAAATAATCCGGAAATAATCAACCGAAATCGAGCATAGAATCATTCTTAATAACTTTACCCCGACTTGCTTTCTTCGCGCTGATCAGCATCCACCAGTCACCACAACCCGAAAAAATATAATGTTGTTTTAATAAAAAAAGTACGTATATTTGTACTTAAATCTTATTTATGAGAGCTGTAAATTATTCAGAATTAAGGCAGAAATTAAAATCAAACTTAGATGCTGTTACTGATAACGGTGAATTATTGGTTGTACACCGGCCAAAAGGCAAAAGCATCATTATGATGCCATTGGCTGAATATAATTCATGGCTTGAAACTTTCTATCTGACAGGGAGCGAAGCAAACCGTAAAAGGCTGGCAAAATCTGTTAAAAACATCAATTCTAAAACTGGACTTGAAAAGCATAATCTTGTTTTATAATGGATATTTTTTGGGATAGCAATGCCTGGAATGATTACCAGTACTGGATAGCCACAGACAAAAAAGTACTGAAGAAAATCAATTCATTGATAAAGGATTGCCAGAGAAAACCATTTTCGGGAATTGGAGACCCTGAACCCTTAAAACATGAACTTTCCGGATATTGGTCCCGAAAGATCACAGGAGGACACCGCTTGGTTTATAAGGCTGAAAATGATGTGCTGTATATTGCACAATGCAGATACCATTATTGATATAATTCCATGGAATCAAAAGATTTACAATCGTACAGTCTGGAAGAGTTAACCGATAAATATATAGGTGAAAAAGGCACACCCAGGCGTGAACAGTTTGAGCCTTACCAATGCAAGACTGGAAACCATTTTGAAAGTTTTCAAAGCCTAACCGAAACAAAAGACAACCCGGGAACTACGCTAACTATCGTGTAAATTATTGCTGTTGCTTGATTACTTGGTTGAATTAAATTAATATTTTCTTTATTCTCTTGTATTACATTGTAAGTTCATTAATTTTACTATTTTACAGAAGCAATATCTCCTCATTTATACAATAAGAATTACCATGAAAATTATCATTATACACATTGCCTTCTGTCTCTTTATCACTATACCCTCCATGGCTAAAATCAATCCCTTACCCGGAAACCGAACTCCGGAAGGAAAGCCCCGGATAGAATTCAAAGAAACTGTTCATGAATTCAAAATCATAGAAACAGGTGAAAAAGCCTTTTATGATTTCATATTTTTCAATACAGGGACGGCCCCTCTGGTAATCTCAAATGTCAGATCTTCTTGTGGTTGCACTGTTCCTCAATGGCCAAAATCTCCCATTCTTACAGGAAAAAAAGATTCTATCAGAGTGGAATACAATACAAAAATAAAAGGAGCATTCAATAAGAGCATTACGGTGTATACCAATACTGCTGAACCTGTGGTTGAATTGACCATAAAAGGGAATGTAGTAAAGAAGTGACAGGATGACTAAATGGTTAATTATATTAAATACCATATGAGTGCCTTACTTGAAGAATTTTTCTCCTCCTGGGGAAAAGGCATTTCAATAACTGTTAAGATATGAATCGCCTGATATTCCTTATATTATCGATTAATTTACTGATGGTATTTTCCCGGAGCAACGGGCAGGTCCTTGTCACTAAAAGAGATTCCATCTCATTTGGGAATGATACCATTGTAAAAATTGTATTACCGGTGTACAGGGGAAAAATCCATTGGCAAAAATCGTCTGATAACATAAATTGGAACATTATTACTGGCAATACTACCGATACTCTTGAAATAAAAAAGGATACGGAAGCGATGTACCGTGCAGTTATTACGGAAGGGACCTGTTTTCCGTTATATTCTGACACTGTGCGCCTGGTTTTTAATCTGCCTTCTGTTACCACCGGTACAGTGACCAATGTTACCCAGTCGACTGCCAGCTGCGCAGGCAATGTAACTGACAACGGCGGCGCACTTGTGACAGCCAGGGGAATTTGCTGGAACACAGCCGGTCTGCCGACTACCGCTGACAACACAACCAGTAACGGAACAGGGACCGGAGAATTTACCGGTAACCTAACCGGTTTGTCTGCCGGCACCCCCTATTTTGTCAGGGCATATGCCATCAACATCAAAGGCACG